>MDSX01020631.1_pt1 | contig 10129 bp, 9 predicted proteins | sample 811141 | NCBI WGS metagenome assembly MDSX01 (sample SAMN05326642, study PRJNA326480) | marine metagenome | isolation source: seawater | place: Atlantic Ocean: South East | collected 2010
TTTAAGAATAAAGAAAGATGGTGCTGCTCAATACTGGCACATGAGAACATGGAACTTTAATACTATCTCTAATAAAGCATTTACTTTATATGCTAAAAATCCTACTTCAGTAGCAGTAAATGGAAGTAATGAAATACAATTAACATTTGATGGAAATAGTGGAGCAGATGCTGCAAACCTAAAAGCAGGATATGAAACAGAACTAGCTACAAATGGGCCAGCAGCAAAAGCAACTTACAGTTTTCATATAAATAGTTGTTCAACTCTTGCAAGTTTACAAGATGCTAGTGTAGCAGGTACTTGGTCAGGAAATACACTTACATTAAAAGGAGTAAAGTATGATTCAGATAATCATAATAGTGTAGCAATAGGCAGCGTACCAAATATACTTACTATAGGAGTATTTAAAAATAGAAACTTTTATATGGGAGGCACAGGACAACCTTTTGAACCTTTCACAACAGCAGATGAACTAGCAAAAGAAACAATAACATTAAGACATACTGGAGAAACCAGAAAGATTATAGGCTTTGATCAAACAAATAAACGAATAGAAATAGATCAACCTTTTACCACTCTAACAGAAACACAGTATGATGCAGGTGATATAACATTTGATGTTTCAGGTAAATTTGAAGATAGACGAGCAGTAACAAATACAGCACTACAACTTCTTGACTATATGTCAGATAAAAGATATGGTAAAGATCTAAAACTCAATGAAGATTTAGATTTAGCTTCTTTTATAAGTTCTGCAAAACTATGTGAAGTTAGAGGAACATTAACTCTTGGTACACATACAACAGGAATAACAGTCGGAGACTATTACAAACTTGCAGATGACAATGGAAATCATTTAGGATCTGGAAAAGTGTCTAGCACTGCAACGAATAAAGTAACTTTTGATAATCTATCAGGCAAATTTATAAGAAGATATGGAAATCATATTACTTACGCAGATGATGAATTTATATTAGTAGATGACGCAAGACTTTATAAAAAATCTGGAGCAGGTACTCTTACTAAACCAACACATACAAGCGGAACTAGTGGAGGAGCTACTTATGTTTCAGGTGGTGCTATATCTTTAACAAAAGAATCAGGTTCTGGCCCGAGCACAATAGCTATTAACTTCTTAGTACCTGAGGGTACAACTGGAGCAAATACTAATTTAGAGCCAGATTATTCAATATATGATTCAGACTTTTTAAAATATTGGAGATACATGGGGTGGGAACACCATAAACAATGTTTTGTAACTAGACACCAAACAAACTTTATTATAGATACTTCAAAATCAATTTTTGAAAATATGAATGTATTCTTATCACATATGAATGGAATATTATCATATGAGTCAGGCAAATATGTATTAGATATAGAAACTCAAGCAACTGCACCAACTTCAAGCACTACATTTAATTCACAAACTTACGACTGGAATGTAAACCCAGAATATATTGATAATACTGATATAATTGGTAGCATATCTTTAACAGATAATTCAGCTCGTACTGCTAAAAATACAATTAAGGCAAGCATTACAGATCCTCAAAATAATTGGTCATCTCGAAGTGTTTCCTTTTTTGATTCAAAGTTTTTAGAGGCAGATAGAAAAGTTATAAAAACAGGAAATTTTAATTATACAGGTATAACGAATTACTATAATGCAAGATTAGGAACTCAAAAAGAATTAATTGGCTCAAGATTTAGTAGAGAGATTAGTTTTAAACTTGGACCAAAAGGATTATTACTAAAAGCTGGTCAAGTTATTGCATTAACATATGAGCCTTTTGGTTTTTCTAGTAAATTATTTAGAATTAATAACTTAAATTTTAATCCAGATTGTTCAGTTAGTATAAAAGCAACAGAGTACGATGATAGTATGTATACTATTCGTGCTTCAAGAGCAAACGAGTTAAGGCAGGAAGCAGCTACACAAGCAGCTTCTTTAGCAACCCCAAGCGCCCCAACAGGACTATCCGCAACTACAACTAAACCAGGAAGTGTAATACTTAATTGGACAAATCCAACAGACTTTGTTGATGAAAGTGATGATGTAGAAATTTGGTCTTCAGCAGACAATAACAGAGCAAATGCAACACTGCTTCATGTTGAGCTTGGTAATGTAACCACTTTTACTTATACAACAGCAGGTGCAGGAACTAGGTTTTACTGGGTAAGAATAAGACGAAAAACAAAGCAATTAAGAGGAAATAAAAATATAGTTTCAGCTTACCACCCAACAAGTGCTACTGGCGGAGTTACAGGTACAGCAAAAATATTATCTCCAGATATACAAGTCAGTCATGGTGCTATAAACTTTTTCTTTGATTCTGACGGAGATTTAGATCCCGCAGGTTCAAATCAAGATATTACTGTATCAGCAACTTTACAAAATTTATCAGGAACTCCAACATTCTCTCTTGTAGAGGCAGATGGTAGTTCACAATCAGATGTAACATTTACTACTGGAGCAACAAGTGTAACTGCTACAAGTGCAACTGTAGATGCAAGTTCAGCAAGTTCAAGTACTTCTCCAAAACTACTAAAAGTAAGTATTACTGATACTGGAGAAACTTTTACAAGACAAATTCCAATTGGAATTATTACTTCAGGTTCTGGTTCTCCAGGAGCAGCTGGTTTACGAACAATTCAAGGCTACTTATTCTACGAAAAAACAGGAGCAAGTGCTAGTACTGCACCAAGCGCCCCAAGTGGCAATACTTATACAATTGGTACTGGATTAGTAACGGGAACAGGTATAAGTACAGCAACAAACCAACCAAACGATGTTTGGTTAAACTCTTCAAATACTCAAGATGCAACAGGCGATAGTGTTTTTTGGACTGTTCGATACTATGGAACAGAGTCTTCAGCAGGCGCAACTACAATCTCAGTAGCATATAGTAATGTTGTAAAAAGTATAAATTTTGACGGAGTAGTAACTTTTAGTGGTGGAACTTTTAAACAGTCAGACGGAACTAATATTACTACGATTGATGGCGGAAATATAGAGACAGGAACAATTACTGCCGATGCAATAAATACTAGTAGTATAACACTTTCTACTTTTAGTAATAGTGGAACTGGATATGTTAATTCAAGTGGTGCAGCCGCTGCAGCCCCAGTGCAATCTGTTAATGGAGTAACAGGAACAGTCAGTATTACAGCAGCAGGATTAAATATTCAATCAAGCAATGTTAGTGGTTTATCAGATTCTGCTACAGAAACAATAGCTAATATACGATCAGGAACAGATGCTGATGACGTAGGACTCGGAAATGTTCAAAATGAAGATACAAGATTATCTACACAATTTACAAACGTTACTCGTTTAGATTCGGGTAGTTTATTCTTAGGAATAACTTCAGCTTCAGCTACAAACTATGTAGAAATCTCTGCAGCAAACGGCGGTCAAATAATAATTGCGGATGATTCATAATGGCAAAAAGAGTATTACTTGGTAAAAAAGGCTCAGACTATGGATTGTTCATATCTAAGCCTGGCGTAGACGTAACTACAACAACATCTCCAAAAGACTTATTGTTTAATTCTGGAGCTACAACTACAGCCTCTGGAGCAACAAGTGAAAAATCTTTTCGCTCAGGAATTATAGTAAATGATACTACATTAAATACATTAAGTTCAGGAGCTACAAAAACTCTACCTTCCACACTAGGATCAGACAATAACTACTACATTCCAGCATATCAAATTGTAGAAAATGGTGTTCGTAATCCAACTAGCGGTTATAATGAAAGCCGTAATCCATCAGGCTTTGCTCTTTATGAAATAGACTCCCATCATTTAAGCGGGTTACCTAGCAATACAGGAGGGGGTTTATGGGAACTAACTACTGCAGGTTCAGGTGCTAATATAAATGCTATAGAAGCAAAACAAATTGATGCAACACAATATGAAAACTCAAATGCAACTTCTTTTGCTGCAAATTATCCTTGGATAGCTGATAGAGCAATAACTACAAATGATTCTGTTTCAGTAGATATACTTATGCTACGAATTCCATGTCAATATGGAAAGATGGAAATAGATGCTCTTTTTAATACTACTACTCAACCAACTATTAATACTTCAGGAGGAGGAGGATCAGGAGGATCACCTTCTGCTCCTACAATTAGTAGCGTAAGTAGAATAGCAAGAGATACAAGTAATGACACAGTTCGAATATCAGCTTCAAGTGGTAGCAATAACTCTGGAACAATAACATATGGAGTAAATAATACAAATACAGCCCCTACATCTTTTCAATCCTCAGCCGATTTTACACAACCAAGAAACTCTACAAGATACTATTTTGCAAAACAAGGTGGAGTAGCTTCGAGTGGTACTCAATATGACGCAGCAGCAGTTGATACGACACCAAATGCTTTTACTTTTACTACTAAAAATAGCGCAACAGCAGGACAAAGTTTTTCTCAAGCCTCATCAACAATAGCTGGCTTAGCGGATGGAGATAGCGCATCAGTAAGTGTAAGTAATGGAAGTGTTACTCCAAGCAGCGTTGTAAATGGAGACACTGTTACAGCAACAGGAACAGCAGCTTCAGCAGGCGGACAAACTGTAGTTACTGTAACTATCGGAGGTGTGCAGGGAACTTTTACAATAAATACACCAGCACCAACTCCTTCAGATAACTCACCAGATGAATTTGGTAATTTTACTCCAGCAACTGGATCTGAGGTAAGTACAGTAAATACTTCAAACAGTAAAACAATCACTGATATAGATGTAGCTACAGCAGTAAGTATTAGTGGAAATGGAAGTTTTAGTATTGCAGGAGGTTCGTATGTAACTTCTGGAAATATTACAAATAATCAATCTATAACTGTAAGACTAACATCAAGTGGAAGTTTTAATACATCAGTAAGTACAACTTTAACAGTTGGAGATAAGACAGGTGATTATACTGTAACAACAAGATCTCAAGTAACGGCTTCTCCACCAACAGCACTAACACTTACACAAACAACAAATACAAGCGGAACATCACAAACAGTTACAGCAACAGGAAGTGGTGGAACAGGAACTACACAGGTTTCAAATGATGGCAGTAATTGGCAATCAAACGGACATAGTTTTTCACAAAATCGAAGCGGAAGCGCAGTAACATACTATGCTAGAAATGTAGGAGAAGCAAACAGTTCTAATTTTACAGCAACAAAACTTGTTCCACCTGTAGTAACATTATCAGCAATAGGAGTTTTTAACGCAAACTCTAGTTCAGCAAATAATACCTATAACGTCAATACTCAAAGAGCTAACGGAAATTTTAATACTTATTCTTCTTCTTGGGGAACAGTAAGCACAAGTATTAGTAATAACTCAGGAGGATGGTTAACAAGTTCTATAACAAATTCATCTTCTGGTAGTTTTAATTTAACTACTGCTGCAAACTCAAGTACGAGTGCACGAAATGCAACAGTGACTTATACTACTACTACACAGTTTGGGCATACTCACACTATGACTTTTACTTATAATCAAGCAGGAGTAACACCTGATACAACACCCGATCAATTTACTTTTAGTGATGTAGGAGATAGAGCATTAAATACAGATACATTTGCGAATGACCAAATTACAGGCATAAATACAGCAACAAATGCAACGTATAGCGGAGATGCAAATGGAAGTTTTAGTGTTACAGGAATAAATGGAACTTATAATCAATCAGCTAAATCAGTATCAAATGGAACACAAATTCATGTAAAAATAACGTCGTCTTCAAGTAACAGTACTGCACGAAGTGCAACAATAACAGTTGGTGGAGTATCTGATACTTTTACAGTTACAACAGAAGCAGCATCTGATACAACTCCAGACCAATTTAGTTTTAGTGATGAAGTTGGTGCATTATCTACTACGGTATATACAGACACAATAACGTTAGCAGGGTTTAATGCCGCTACTACTGCAAGTATGAGTAGTAGTGCTGTTAGTAGTGGTTTTAAAGTAAATAGTGGTTCTTTTGGAACAGGAAGTCAAACAGTAAATGTCGGAGATACAATAACAGCATTTGTACGATCAGCAGCAGGATCATTTCAAAGTCAGTCAATAACAATAACAGTAGGTGGAGTATCTGATACTTTCTCAGTTCTAACAGGCAACACAGGCGGTGGCGGAGGTATTGAGTAATATGAAAATTATTAAAAATGGAACTTATGTCTCTACTCCAAATAAATTAAGAAAAGATATACAACATTTCTCTGTAGAGGATAAATTACAAGCACAAGAGTTTGATCCTTACAACTGGATTGAAGAAGAAGTAACAGCAATAGTAACTACAGGTACTTGTAGTCAACAATATAATATAAACAATAAACTATTCATAGAAAATGATGTAGAAGTTTATGTAAATAGAGAAGGAAGTTGGAGTTGGAAAACAGCAGAAAACTTATTAGTCGGAGATTATTTACTTACAGATCATAGTAAGTTAGAAAGAATAGACCAACTTTCTCACTTAGACACAGTATTAGAGGGGTGTATACTAACTTCAAATTCAAACTTTTACGCAGGAGGTTATTTAGTAAAATGAGCAAACGAGTATTATTAGGAAAAATAGACGGAAGTGATTATGGGCTACTCGTATCGAGAGCAGGAGTAGATGTTACAAATGCAAACGCTGATCAATTAATATTTGATAGTAGACAAAAAGGATATGGTCAATTAATCTTTGAAGAAACAATTACAGTCACTCGAGATGGATTTACAGGTTCAAGCTTTGTTGACAACAGTGTAACTAGAACTTTTTCTTCTCTTGAAATTCCAAATCCGATTGTAATTGTATATGGCAATGTATTTATAAATGTAACAAGCACTACTACTACGCAGGTAACTTTTAAACTACCGTATTTTTATAAGGGGTTTTTAACTTCTTATCCTCTGTCGAACATTTTTTCTGCTGTAGGCAAAATTACTCCTGCATCACAAAGTGTAACGTATGCAATAATAAGAGGACCAGTATAATGGCAAAAAGATTATTAATAGGAAAACCAAACAACGAAGATTATGGGCTATATGTATCAAAATCAGGTACTGATATAATAGATGGAAGTAATAACTTAACAGATCGTGATAATTTACAATTTGATTCAGAAGTGGGAATAGGTTCTTTAAATTTAAAAAACTACGGACAAGGACTACTCGGTATACCAGGCAATAGTGCACTAACGAGCGGAACTACTATAGGAGCATCAGATTCAGTTGCTGTTATTACTCATAATTTAGGTTTCATTCCTTTTGTAATAGTGCAATGGTGTTTACAGAGTGATATATCAGGTGGAGTTGCAACAAAAATGTATACTGCAAGTCTTGATTGGACATCAACCACCACTTTTAGTGCAGGAACAGGAGGAAATCAATTACATACAAAAGGAGGGGTGTCCTACGCAGTTACAAGTTCAACACTAACAATAACAAATAATATGGTAGGGCAAATGAAAAGATTTCTATCAAGCGGAACAGAAACTTCTAGAGGTTCCGAAGGTGGTGTAGCAGTTGGCTATGCCTATTTAATTTTTGACTTACAAGGAGCATAACATGACAACAAAAACATATTCAGGTATTGGCCTGACAGAAACAAAAATTTATCAATGTCCTACGGACAAGACAGCAATTGTATCAATGGTAACAGTATCTAATATTACAGAAAGTTTACTTACATTTCATATTGGATATTATAACGCTACAGACAATAATACTGTATACTTTATAAAAAACGGTGTGTTAGATGCAGGACAAAGACACATAGCTATAAGTAGTAGTGGAACTTTATCAATGAGTGCAAACGATTACATAACAGTTTTAAGTACAACAGATTCTTCAATAGATGCTATCGTAACGTATGAGGAAAGTGATGTCTGATGAATTCACATTGGAAAAATTATCCTTGACATCATAGGTAAATTTTTGGTATAATTAACAATATTGGAGGTAAAACAATTATGGCGGCAGGAACATACAATTTCACGATAGAGCAAGGCACAACTTTCAATCGTGTACTGACTTTGCAGGAAAACAACTCAGCAATGAATTTGACTGGGTACTCAGTTGCATCTCAGATTCGCTCAACTCACGACTCTAGTTCTGTAGTGGGCACAATATCATGTACCCTTTCCAACGCTTCTGGAGGGGAAATAACTCTTACGATGACTAATTCTACAACTTCAAATATAGAAGAAGGAATATATGTATATGACATTGAGATCACTTCAGGTGCAGGCTCAGTAACTAGAATATTACAAGGAAATGTTACTGTATCTCCAGAAGTTACACGATAATGGCAATAACAGTCACAGTCACAGAAACACCTACTTATGTAACAGTAAATGAAACAAATAATACTGTTACACTAAATCAAAGTGATAATCCTATAACTGTAACCACAACAACCGATTTAACATTTCCTGCAAACCAAGCAGGAGAAGTAACATACTCAGCAACAGGAACACTACCTGGAGGAAATGTACAAGAAGCATTAGCAGATTTAGCAGACCAATTTTTTAGGCAAGCATCCACACCATCTGGGGATAATTTAGCCGAAGGTGATTTATGGTACAATACTTCATCAGATGAATTATTTGTATACAGACAAGTACCAGGTGGATTCGAATGGCACACAATTGCCTCAGCAGGGGGATCTTCTCCCACGAGCTTTACATTAGATGGAGGCTCATTCTAGGATAACAACATGGCAGTAAATATAATCAAAATTAAAAGAACGACAGGTACTACCGCGCCAAGTTCTTTAAACGCAGGGGAATTAGCTTTCTCTGGAGGAACTGGTACACAGAGCAATCTCGGTCAAAGGTTATTCATTGGAGATCCAGCAAATTCAAATGCTGTAACAGTAATTGGCGGTAATTACTTTAGCAACTTAATGGATCATGCACATGGTACTACTACAGCAAGTTCTGCATTAATCGTAGATGCAAATAAATCTACTTCAGAACTAAGAACAGCAGCACTATATTTAGGTACTTCGGGTTCAGACACACTTGTAACAGCTACAGCAACAGAAATAAATTCAGCACTTGATGGCATTACATCTACAGCGGCAGAACTTAACTTATTAGATGGGTCAATCGCAAATACAGTTGTAAACGGCAAAGCAGTAATTTATGGTGGCTCAGGGCAAGTAAAAGGTACTTTATCTACAGCAGCACAACCAAATATAACAAGTTTAGGAACTCTTTCAGCATTAACAGTAACAGGAGATTTAGCAGTAACTGGTGCAGTAGATATGAACACAAGCACTTTTGATATTGATGCAACAGATGATATTGATATTGATACTACTGATACCACTGGAGGTATTGCAATCGGTACAGCAAACTCTGGTGTACCAATTTCTATTGGTCATGCAACTTCAGAGACAACATTTGGAGACAATGTAACAGTAACAGGTAACTTGACAGTTCAAGGAACAACAACTACTGTTGATTCAACTACAGTAAGTATTGCTGATCCAGTATTTGAAATCGGAGCAAATGGTTCTGATGATAACCTAGATAGAGGTATAAAATTTAAGTACAACGATGGAGGACCAAAAGTTGGTTTCTTTGGGTTTGATGAGTCAGATAATAAGTTTAAATTTATACCAGATGCCACAGATTCTTCCTCAGTCTTTAGCGGATCAAATGGAACATTTGTAGGTACTTTTGAAGGTAATGCAACAACAGCCACAACAGTTACTCAAGCAGCACAAAGTGCAATTACTACTTTATCAAACTTAGTTACTGTTGGAACTCTTACAGGAGGAGTATGGAACTCAACAGCTATTGGTACAGCCTATGGTGGTACTGGTTTAACCTCAGTTGGTTCTTCAGGACAAATTTTAGTTTCAAATGGTTCAGCTCTTGCTTATCAAAATATTGACGGAGGAACATACAGCTAATGTCTCAACAAATTAAATTAAAAAGAAATATACAAAACACAACAGCACCAACAACTAGTGATATAGATGTTGGGGAACTTGCAATAAGCGCAGTAGACGGAAAGATATATCTTCGGAAAACAGATAACGCAATAGTTGCTCAAGCTGTAGAAGATGATGTTATCGCACTCGCAATAGCACTAGGATAATAATATGGCAAATACATTCAAA
>MDSX01091427.1_pt1 | contig 10128 bp, 13 predicted proteins | sample 811141 | NCBI WGS metagenome assembly MDSX01 (sample SAMN05326642, study PRJNA326480) | marine metagenome | isolation source: seawater | place: Atlantic Ocean: South East | collected 2010
ATTAAATAAAATTAAATAAAATTAAATAAAATTAAATAAAATTAAATAAAATTAAATAAAATTAAATAAAATTAAATAAAAAAATTATAATCTTTTGAAAATTTTTCTATTTTCTCTCTTTCTTTTTGAGAACAATTAAAAAAATCTTGTATTAAATTATCTCTTAACGATCTTGTTTTATTTAATAAATCTGGAAAATTAGGAATTTTATTTATATTTGGAATAAATTGAAAAGCATAACGTTCTAAGTAGCGCATTCTATAATTTGTTGTTGAAAATATAAATAATGCTGTTTTTGTTGAGAGAAATGCTTGAATTAACAATAAATCTTTTTTGTTATAATCTTTTTCTAAAATTATATAATTATCTCTCGAAGATATTCCATAAGTTCCCGAAATATCATAAAATGGGAATCCATACATTTTATGCGCTAATATTAATTTTGGTTCATTATAAAATTGTTGTGCAATGTTTGAATAATTTATTACTAATTGTGGATCATTATTTGAGAGAATTGTGGTTTTTATATTAATATATTGAAAATTCTCTCCATAATTATTTTCTATTTTTGTTTTTTTTGATAATGTTGATGATTTATATACTTTTAAATAACCTACATTATCTACATAATTTAATAATTTATTTATTAAATTTATACCATTTATCGGTATGGGATAATTAGGTTTTATTTTATAATTTATAAAATTATTATTTAAATGATCATATATATGTAATTCATTTTTTTCATTATTTTTTTCATTATTTTTTTCATTATTGTTATTTTCTATTAAAAAATAACAAGTAGGTGTTTGTGCTTTATAATTAAATGCTTTTTGTGTTTGTGTTGTTGAGAGACAAACCAATTTATGTATTTTTTTATTTGTTAAAAAATTATATAAATTTGCTTTATCTGGTTTTAACCATAATGATGGTATTATAATATTTATAAATCCGTTGGGATTTATAAGTTCAAAACTTTTGTAAACAAAATCAACATATACTTGTTTCCCAGTATCACTTTTTTTTAAATTATAATTTGTTGGAGTTTTTAATTTACCATTCATATTATAAGGCGGGTTGCCAATTATAAAATCAAATTTGTATTTTAAATCATTACTACTAATGTTTAATGTTAAAAAATCTATGTTTAATATATTTGCTTCATTTGTAAATTTTTTTTTTAAATCTTCTATATGTTTCGGATATATTTCAACCATATAAATCATATTTTTTATTATGTGCTTTCTTGTTTCTTGTATATTAGAAAAATTATTAGATAAATCATTTAATAAACGATTATATAAATTTATTGAAAAATATCCTGTTCCTGCACCAATATCTAACCATTTTAAATTAGGATTTTTAAAATATTCGTTAGGTATTAAATTTAAAATATTATTTACTAAATTCTTTGGAGTATATATTATACCATAATTACTTATATCATTTTTATTTATTATTAAAGAATTTTCTTCCTCTTGCATTAAATAATAATTTTATTATTATTATTTAATTTGTATTTAAAAAAAAATGGGTTTGTAATTATTTTAAATTTAAAACTTTTTTAAATCCTTTTTTAAATCCTTTAGATTAGATAATTTTTTTCATAGTTTTTTAAATTTGTAATTTCTTTAATTACAAATTTTTCATTTTTTGTTACACTATCAATGATTGGTTTATACCAAGGTCTTAATTGTAAAATATTATTATTTTTTTTATAATCTTTTATTTGAAGCCATTTTATTTGTTTTTTTTCAAAAAGACCATTACGATCTTTCATAATTTTATCATTTGCATTTGCTTCAATAAATGAATTTAAGTTACTAAAATAAATTGGTAAATTTTTATCGTAATCAATGTTAAATACATAAGTTGTATATTTATCATAACTAATTGATAAAATTAGATTAGAATTTACCCTATCTTCTAAGTCATCTATATTTCCTAAAAATCCATTTAATTCTTCATAACCTTCTCTAATTGCTGTTTTATAAGGTTTTTCATTTTTATTTGATGATCCTCCAAAATCTGACCATAAATTATTTCTTTCTTGACCTAATAACAAATAAATAGCTCCTTTATAAAGAGCTATTGGTAATATACCTGCTCCCATTATATATTTATTTTTATAATAATTAAAAATTATTTTTTTTTATCAATTTTTCTTTACTATTTTTTAAACTTTTATCAATATTATTATTATTATTATTATTATTATTATTATTGTTATTATCTTTATTATCTTTACTGTTATTATCTTTATTATTTATAATATTTTTTGAATTATTTTTATTATTTTTTTTTCTTTCTCTACTACTAAATTGCTGTTTATTAGACATATTTTAATATAAAAATAAAAAAATATGTTATTTTTTTTAGTATATTTATTATTTAAATATTTATTTTATATTCAAATAAATTTATTCTTCTTTCAATTTCTTAATATTGTTTGTATTGTTTGTATTGTTTGTTTTGTTTGTTTTGTTTGTTTTGTTTGTTGATGTATTTATTAAATTTAAACTTACTTTATATGTACTCTTTACTTCCTCATTATCAAGAATAACATAATTAGGATTTGCTTCTTTCTTATTTGGATTCTTGTTTACTAATAGTGGCCAAAATTTATTAGAATCATTATATTTAAATTGTGTCTTTGTATCGTTATTTAAAATATCTTCTTTAAGATTATTTGCTTCTTCATTAATATACCATTCATCAAAATGAATAAATGCTTCACGACGATTTTTAGCAATATTTTTAACAAAATCTACACGTGCAATTTTACCAATATTTTTATTATTAAACATTTTCTTAATATATAATTCACTGATTGATTCAGAAATAATTGGCACATATAGTGAAAGAATTGAAGAAGACATTTTATTTAAATAATTTATTAAACTTTAAATTATTTAAAACATTTATATCAATTTTTTTTTATATTAAAAAATTGATATTTACTTAATAATTAATTATATAAATAAAATTATAAAAAATATTATTTATTATGGAAAAAGCAACTCTTTTTAATAATAAACGTAAATTTGATGTTAATATTAATTATGATTTTCAAAAAATACTTGATACTAATAAATATAAAATTTATAATTATTATAAAAATGAATTAACCACTTGTAATATTACTTTATGTGATAATCATATATATTTAAATTCATTAATTAATAAAGAAACTATTGATGTTTTAAAATCATATATACATTCTATTATCGGTAATATATATTTAATTAATAATAGTTTTACTATTTATTTACATATAAATAGTAGAGGTGGAAATATAGAAAATTTATTAGATTTTATTACTTTCAAATCTTCTATTACATTGGAAATTATTTCAATTATTGAAAATAATGTTTGTGATTGTGCAATATTATTAGCTGCTACTTGTAATTATAGAATCATTAATAAAAATGCTAAATGCTGTTTAAGTAGTTATAATGATTTACAAAATTTAAAAAATTATTGGGGTTATTTAAAACAATGTGAAAATAATAAATTTGAAATAGATTCTTTAAAAAATTATATTTATAATTTATTTTGTAATGTAATTGATTCTAAAATAACTAAAGAAAAATTACAAATTTATTTAATGCAAAATTGTTATTGGGATGCTAAAAAATATAAAAAATTAGGTCTTGCAGATGAAATTGTTTAACTTAATATACATCTTGTATAACAAGTTTGATTAATAGTTTTTTCTTTAATATTACTACTATTATAATCTATTTTTTCTACTTTATTATTATTTTTTATAAAAAATTCTTCATCTTTTATATTATAAATAACTTCATTGTTTGGTTTATTTTTATCTATAAACCATAAAACATTTTTATTTTTTTTTATTCCTATTTTAAAATTTTTAAATTCAGTATTTAAAATAATATTTATTTTTAAATAATAATGATTTTTTAAAAAATTTATTTTATATTCTTCTACATTATTTGGATCATTATAAAAATCATTTAAATAACACTCTAATGCATTAGCCATTAATTATATTATTTATTATTTTATATTATTTTATATTATTTATTTTATTTTAAATAAATAATATAAAATATTAATTATAACTTTATTTTAATTATAGAAACATTCAAAACTTAATACAAAACTCCAATCCATATTATTTAAACTAAATGGTCTTCCATATTCATCTAATAGACTTATTTTTAATTTATTTATATCTGTTGGACCAAAATATTCTCTTAAAAATTTTTGATTATACATAAAATCTCCTGGTGCTGCTGCCTGTTTATATGCACTTTTTTCTTCTAATAAACTTAATATATTTATTCTACCAATTATATTTGGTGCTATTATTGAATCTGATGCAATTGAAAAATAATTACGAGAAGTTGATTGAAAATCATCTATTGCAATATATAAATAACGTGGATAATTTATATAACAAATACTTATTGAATGAAATTTATTAGTGTCATTTATTATAAGTTTATTTGATCTAAAACCCAGTTGCCACCCCAATTTTTGATGTAATTTATTTTGTAAACATGATGCACTTATATTTTGATTATTAGTTTGATTATTAGTTTGATTATTATTTACATTAAAATCAATTTCTACTTTATAATTACTAGGATCAAAAAAATTATTTGAAGAAGGATTAAATTGAAATAAACTAAATCCACTTTTACTATCTATTCCAAATGTTAAATTACCAAAATTTGATATATCTGTATTAAATGATACTAAATTATTTGATATTTCAGTTACTATATTTTGTGCTCTATTTAATGATTCTGTTGTATTATATCTTACTTCATATAAACCAGATGATAATATAATTAATGAATTACTACTTGAAATATCTATAGGATTATTACTTTGATCTAAAATTGTTATTTTAAAAGCATTATTGTTTAATTCGTCACTAATATTATGATATGTTAATGGAATTTCCAATGAACTAACAGACATTGTAATTGCTTTATTTATTGTTTCTGGTAATGTTATTATATAATTATGACTTTGATTATTGTTTGCATCATAGTTTTGTCTAAACAAACTATCTATTGTATATGTACGTTTTATAATTGATTTATCTATTTTTTTATTATTTTCTAATGTTGAACTATATTTATTGTTTTCATTTTTTATTATAAAATGATTTCCATCATATTGTTTTATATCATTAAAATTTGTTGCATCTATTTTAACTAAATTATTTGATAATTTATTATTTATATTATCCAAAAAAATTAATAATTCTTCTTTTTTTACTTCTGTTATTTTACTTTGTAGTATATTCCTTACTAATTTTGTTTTTGTTACAAATAAATCTTCATCACTATATGGTGGTTTTAATTTTAATAAATTTTCCATTTCATATATTGAATAAGTTGTTATATCCAAATTTATATTATCCATATTTAATATTAATATATAATGAGTTTATAAATTAATATTTATAGTTAAATTATTAGTTAAATTATTAGTTAAATTATTAATAATAAAATTGATTATTATTTTATTTGATTTTTATTAAACAAAATAATATATTTAAATAATTGTTTATTATGAATACTGATATTGAAGATTTTATTAATACTAAAAATAAACGTGGTGCCGATGATTATAACAATTTTGATGTATCTATGTGGGATGTTGAAGGTATCAAAAAAATCTTTAATAATTTATTAATTTGGTTAAAAGAAAATGATGACCTTTTAAATGTTAGTGCTAATAACATACTTTATAAAAAATTTGAAGCTGAATTAAATAAACAAATGCGAAAATCAAAAATACAAGGCTTACGTAAATCTATTTTATTAAATGTTTTAAATAATGTTTTAAATGAAAATGATTTTAATCAAGATTTGCGTGATAATTTCAAAATTTTGAAACTTTTGTTACGCAAAAAACCTATGCGTAATATTTCTGGTATTACTAGCATTACTGTTATTACTGCACCTTTTCCTGATGGACAAAAATTTAGCTGCAAACACAACTGCTATTATTGTCCTAATGAACCTGCTCATGAAGGTAATAGATGGCAAGCTCAACCCAGAAGTTATTTATTTCATGAGCCTGCTGTTTTGCGTGCTAATCAACATAAATTTTATGCTATTGGTCAAATGCTAAATCGTATGGATACATATTTTAGTAATGGTCATATTATCGATAAATTAGAAATTATTGTTGAAGGTGGAACATATACTGAATATCCTGTAAATTATTTAGAACGCTATCATCGTGATCTCTTTTATTCTGCAAATATTTATTTTGATTTGCGTAAAGTGTATAGTAATTATGATAATTGTTTAAATGATAAACTTGATTTAAATTTGTTAACAAATATTCGCGAACCACTTAGTATTGAAGAAGAAATTAAAATTAATAAAACTGCAAAAGTTCATATTATTGGAATTTGTATTGAAACTCGTCCTGATGCTTTAGATGATGAATGGCTTTGGCGATTTAGGCGTTGGGGTGTTACACGTGTACAGCTTGGAGCACAACATGTTGATAATGCAATTTTAAAGAAAATTAATCGTGGACATAATGTAGAACAGCTATTATGGGCTATGAAATATTTAAAAGATAATTGCTTTAAAATTGATATTCATATTATGCCTGATTTACCGGATGCTTCACCCGATATTGATAAAGCAATGTTTGATTATGTTTATAGTGTTGTTTGTCCCGATCAAATGAAAGTTTATCCTTGTCAAACTGTTCCTTGGACTGTTATTAAAAAATGGTATGATCAAGGAAAATATGTACCATATTTTGACAAAGATCCACAATTATTAATTGATGTTGTTAGGTATAGTATGGAAAATTGTCCAAAATGGGTTAGATTGCCGCGTGTTATTAGAGATATTCCATGTTCTGTTTATGTTGAAGGTGGTAATGATATTGGTAATATGCGACAAATGGTTGATAATTTATTAGATGGTGATAATGTTTATTCAAATGATATCAGGTCTCGTGAAATTGGTCGTCATAGTAAATATTATAATAAACCTGCTAAATATTGTACTATGCAATATTATGGGAATGAAGGAACTGATTATTTTATTAGCTATGAAAGTTACGATGAACGTGCATTATTTGGATTTATTAGATTGCGAATTGTAGAAGAAAAAAATAATATGACTAAATTTGAAGTTTTAAAAAAAAGAGGTCTTATAAGAGAATTACATGTATATGGAGATACTACAGCAGTTAGCAGTTTTGATAAAAATGGTTGTCAACACACTGGTATTGGAGGAGGTCTTTTAGAACTTGCAGAAATTAAATCTATGGAACATGGATTATATGGAATTGTTGTTATTAGTGGTGAAGGTGTTAAAGAATATTATGAAAAAAAAGGCTATAAAGATGTAGATACTTTTATGATAAAAGATTTTACCTTTTGGATGGTTTATTATTATTATTTAAAAAAAAAATATTATTATCAATTTTGTATTTCATTTTTAAGTTTTAATATACTAGTTATTACTATTTGTTTACATAACATGTTTAATAAGTATTAGCAAATCTAGGTTGTAATTTACTCATGATTTTTTCAAAATCACTATTATGTTATATATGTGTATAACAGCTTCATAATTAGAATACTTTGACGATATATTTTTTTATTATTATTATTGAATAATAAAAAATTCAATTTTTATTTTTTAGTTTTTAAGTTTTAGATATTTATATTTTTTAACCAATTTGATGGAGGCATTGGTAATGTAGATGGATGTGGTGATATGAATAAATTAACTTTATATTTATTATTGATAATAATTAGTGAAATTTTTTGGTCATTATTCATATTTTATATTAACTTTAATTTTGAATTAATATAAAAAAATTATTTTATTATCAATTTTATTTTTGTTTTATACGTCTAGTTAAAACTTTTTTTGTAGATTTTCTTTTTGTAGATTGTCTTTTTTTACCTTTTCTTTTTGTAAATTTTCTTTTTTTACCTTTTCCATATATTTTTAAAAATTTTTTTTCTTCTTTCGTTAAATTATCTGTTAAAACACTGAAATTTCTAAATGTACCGTTTACTATTGTGGGTTTTAATTTTCTACTTAATTTTGCGAATCTAGATGCAAATAATCTTCTTGTTGTTGCTTGAATTTTTGTTGCTGCTTTATTTTTTATATCTGTTAAATCTTTCTTAAAATTTAATCTTAATGCATTTCCATTTTTTAAATGTAAATCTAAATTAATATTAATATCTAAATTTTCTTTTAAATATTTTAATAATTCTTCATTATTTGTTATTTTTAATGCTTTTAAAGTTTGATTATTTTTAGTATCATTCATTAATACAGTTGGACTTGCTTTATCACCAATCCATTGAATAGTCATTTATATATATATATAATTATAATAATTATATATATATATATAATTATAATAATTATTTTTTTGAAATTGGACTTGGTGGTGGTGGTGGTGGCATTGAAATATTTTTTTCTTTATCTAATTTATCCTGGTCTAAAAGCATAATTGCCATTGCTGAATAATTATGTAAATCAATTAATGTATCACGAAGAGATTCAGTATTTACTAAACTTACAGATTTTGTAGTAATTGATTGTAGACGACTGATTTTATCACCCATACGAACTAATACACCAATTACACCATAATTTGCAAATGCATCACCATAATCTGTATTTTTTTTTTTAAATAATTCTAAACCTTCACTTTGAACTGCTTTCATTTGATCTACTCTATTATAAGTTTCATCTTTTGTTAAGTTATTATTTGATGATTTATTATATGATGAACTAATATCAAGATAATGAAAAGTATCCATTAATTTAAAATAATAAATTGTTTTTATTATTTTAAATAAAATATTTTATAAATATCAATTTTTATATTATATTTATATTTATTTTCTTTTACTTCCACATGTGTTACATGTTTTATTTCCTTGTACATATAATGCAGCACAAACTCTTTTTGTAGTTGAACCCATTCTTAAAGTTTGTTGACTTGTTTGTTGACTTGTTTGTTGATTTGTTTGTTGATTTGTTTGTTGATTGTTTGGATTATTACCAAAATTCATATTCATTCTAAAACTAGACATTTATAATATTTTTATAAAAAAAATAAAAATATTATTTACTAAAATTAGTTATAAATTATTAAAATTATTAAAATTATTAAAATTAAATTTTTATTTAATATATTAAATAAAATCATAACTTATCACTTTTTTTAGATCACATTTCAAATGTTTATATAATTTATTTTTTAAAATATTATTTACATTTTTCTTTTCAAAATTACCACCAATTACTTTTTTCATATTTACTACATATAAATCTGAATAATCTTCATTATTTAATGTCAATTTTGCATTTTCATTCCATCTTGCAAATATATTTAATATATTTTTATTAAAATAACGTACAAAATTATTAAATTCGTTGGCTTCCATTAATTTCCAACAATTAATATTTTTCAAATAAATATATAAATTGTTTTCTTTTTGATTAAATGCTTTTATTGGTAAAATATTAATATTGTTTTTTGTATCTGTTTTATCAGTTATGTTATTAATATTATTAATATTATTAATAATTATTTCTAATATACCTTCAATATAATCTTTCTTAAAAATAATATTTATTTCTTCTAATCCTATGCTTATTAGCTTAGTAAATTCTATAAAATCTAAACTTAAATTTTGATAATTATTATTTAAATAATCTAATATACTTATTTTATTTTTAACAATATTAGTATGTTTTTTTAATTCATCATAATCTGCTTGTAATTTTTCATATTTATTATTTAAATCTAATAACATATTAAAAATTGTTTCATTTGAAATATTTTTATTATATTGCATTTTATAATTATTATCATTATTGCTGCTTGATACTATTTTAATATTTTTATTTAACTTACATTTAGCCAAATGGTTATTAAATGCATGTTGTCTTTTATAAATTTTATTACAATAAGTACAACAATAACTTATATTATTCATAGCATAACATTTTATAGTATAAAAATTTATAATTTTTAATTATCAATTTTTATAAATAATATTCAAATATTTTATTATATTTTATTATATTAATATGCCTGAAGTAAATACTAAATATAATTATGTTAATAAATTAC
>MDSX01077138.1_pt1 | contig 10125 bp, 13 predicted proteins | sample 811141 | NCBI WGS metagenome assembly MDSX01 (sample SAMN05326642, study PRJNA326480) | marine metagenome | isolation source: seawater | place: Atlantic Ocean: South East | collected 2010
CTTGTACTTTTTTCTTACCATCAGCAAAGTTTTCTTCTACAGGCTCTTGCATATGCTGTTTAATATCTTTAGCTGTACGCTCAAACTTATGATCCTTGTATTTAAACCCTGTACCTCCTGCGGCATCCCATGCTTCTACGTTTTTGCCGTAATCGTCAATTAATATGTTAGGCGTGCCGTCTTGCTGTGTTGCATACTGTGGTTTGTCATGTGTTATGTGTATATTTTTAGGCGGAAAGAATGCTAAATTCTTTTTAATCCATTCGCGCTTGTGCGGCTCAGATTTTGGATCATCTGCTAAAGGTGTGCTACATATATTGTATTCGCCTTTAACATCTTTAATAAGTGCAAGTAATTGTTTTGCTTGGGGTAGTATTGGCAGTTCTAACCAAAATTGTTCTGTATCTCTAATTTTTTGTAGTGCATTTGGAAAATCATCAATCTTTGTCCAATGCTTTTTGTCCATTAGTTTAGCCCACTCACCAAAAAAGTCTGCAAGTACGCCGTCCATGTCAATATATATTTCAGTTGCCTGTGCTATTTCGCCTAAGTTTTCTTTCATTTGCCTATAGTATAACACATTTTCATATAGTGTGTCAACTGAAATATTTTCTGCTAAACCTAAATTGAACAAAACATTTGTAGATTTACCTTTTGTTTTTTTGCTTAAGGTAGGTGGAACTCCGTCTTTTGAAACACTGTTACCAAACTTTTTTGCTTGTTTTGGTATTTCATTAGGTCCTACATCAACTGTAGTATTGACACCTTTTACTATTCTTCCATCTTCATTTAGTTCATAAAATCTCATTTTTTACGACCTCTGAATTGTGGTACACCTGTCATGTAAGGCTTACTAAACCAAAGTTTAAACCAATCAGCATCACCTGGTTTGAGTCCCATCTTCTTTTCTTTCTTCTTTAGTTCCGCAGCAGTAATGCTAGGATTTTCATCTATCTGATATTCTGTGAAACCTTTGAATTCGTTTACACCAGCAAGTTTCTTAAGTTCTTCAATACTAGTATACATTATCTTTTTATACCCATTTTAGCTAGAGTAGCAGTATTTGCTTTCTTAAAAGCTGCACTACTTTGATCCATATCTTTTTTCATAGCTGCAAGTTTATCATACTTTTTAGGATCTTTACTATTTAGACTGTGTTTTGTACCAGACAAAGTTGTATAATCCATTGTTGTACCTTTGTCTTTGTCAGTGCTTATACCAAAATCACCGCTTCTAATTGATGTATTATCGCCACTTATAAGTTTACCACTCATATCATAAGTTGCTTTTTGATCTATATTAGCCCCGCCAGCAGAAGTACCAAAGTTTACTGTAACAGTTTGTTTTATAGGATTATGTGTCTGTTGTAGTCCACCTATTTTCGGAGACATGTATAACATCAACTTTCCTTTTGGTGTAAAAATATATGTTCCTGCTCCGCTTTTGACAGTACGATTACCTTTTGGAGTAGTACCAATACGTGTTCCATTTTCATCAGTGCCGTCTGGACCGTTAGGTGCTTGGGGAGGAGTAGGCATTTTTAATACTTTAATCTGTTTAGGTAATGTTTGTCCTGGTTTAACTTCTTCTAAAATATAATCACCATCTCTGTGCATACTAATACCTGACATACTTTTTAACTTTGTAGGTGTAAGATCAACCCCCATCTTTTTGGCAACGTCTTTTAAAGGATCAAATCCTGCTGCTCCACCTTCATCTTTAAGTTTCTTTTTTAGTGCTTTTAAAAGTTTTTCCGTATCTGGTTTTTCAGCTGCTTCGTATGCCTTAAAGCCGCCTGGCGGGAGTCCTCGAGTTGCTCCTGAACTCATGCTTCCCATAAAATATCCAATTTCTAATTTTTGTCCTGGGCGCAAAGATTTTGGATTTTTAATACCGTTAAGTTCTAAAATATCTTTAGCACCTGCTTTTACGTCACCATCATAATTACTGTCTGCAAATCTACTTGCTATTGCCCAAATAGTATCACCTGGTTTTACTATATATGATTCTGCAGGTTGTTCGTCTGCTTCACCTATAGGTGCTTCTGGATCACCAAGTGCGTCATTAAGCAACTTACTTGCAGTTTCACCGTTACCTGGATACATTAATTCTGCAGCTTTTGCTTTTGATTCATCATCCATTTCAGGCCACGTTGCTCTAAGTTCACTAGCACTCTTAATATCCATGCCACTAAAATTAAAATCAATTGTAGGACCATATGTCATATAACCATGCATATCTGCACCGTGTTCTAGTTCACCATTGTAGCTTATAATATAGCCCATTTGTCCATCGCTTTTTCTTATTTGATCCGGCTTAGGATGACTTGTTTGATCTTTTTCGCTACGTACAAATACTAATGCAGTATTTTCTGGATCACTTAGTAAGCCTGTATACGACAACGCATTGAAAGGACTTTTAACTTGTATAAAGCGTTGTGTTGGTACACCAGCCATAGCAGCTAATTTTTGTTTTATAGCAAAAGGAAAGGGTCGAGACTTAGTGTCGTCGGTAGCAGCTACATAAACATTAGGTTTACCGAACGTGTCAACTGCCCAGTCGTATAAACTTTTGTGTCCAGGATGGAAAGGATGAAATCCTCCTGGCATAACTGCAACAACCTTCTTTTTACGTTCTTCAAATAGCTGTCTGAGTTTCATGCATAGTCGCCTTCTTCTATTGCTTTCATCTCTTCTTGATATATCTTATCGTATATAGCAGTGCGATGATCGTTATTATAAACATCGTCTGGATGTCCAGCAATATTATATTTACTACAATAATCTGTCATGCCCTTTTCTATCATGGGCATTATTGTTTTTTGAGGATTATCATTACTGCCTCCACGTTGCATGTCAGCAATTTTTGAAATAGTAGGAAAGTATTCTCTGCGGTAAAAATTAGGATCATTACGCATATGCATACACGTATCATCAACTAAATCAAAACCTACGTCCATAGTTTCTGTAATTTCTCTAACCATTACCATTTTCTGCAACTCCAGTAACGTGCCTTATGTCTAGGTCCTGGATTAGCACAGTTATGTCTTGCACGGAAACTTCTACGTCTTGCAGGATTACTTTTTTTAATTTTAACACCCTTTTGACCAAAGTTGACTTTGACTACATTGCCTTTTGGATTTTTAACGTATACTTTGAACTTCTTAGTATCGCCTGCCATAGGCTTGCCTAATTTAACTTTGCGTCCTTGGTATTCTGCTTCGTCAATAGTTTCGTCTTCGTTATACCACATAACACCATAGTCTTCATAAAAATCATCGTCATCGTCGTATGTTATTTCGTCGCTCTCTTCTAATCCTTCAGCACTAATATCTATATCAAAATCTTGGTAACCTTGTTCAAACATATAATTTGCTAATTTGTTTGCATATTCGTCTGCTTCTTGTTCAGATAAGTTTCTAGCTAGTGGAATCTGATAAACTGTACCGCCTTGATCAGTTTCGTACATTTCCTGTTCTGCAAAAATACTTTCGTCAAGTGACTTTTGTTCTTCTTGCTTTTCCATTGTTATTCTTACAAAATGTTCCATTATTCCTCCTAATGATTCAATGCTATTGAACCTACTGTCCCGTCAGTCCAGTCATATACTTTGGCCCTAAGCCATACATAATTGCCTGTAAAATTAAACATATAACTACCATAGCTTCCAGTGTATGTTTGCTGTGTACTTGTTATAATAAACCAGTCAGCTTCAGCAGGTTCTACTGCTAAAGTTGCTTGTATTTCTATAACACCTGTAAATGTGTTATCTGCATTACCGGATATATTATATTGCACCGTATGGAAACCGTCAGCCCGGCCATAATAACCGTCACCTTTTAGTTTATTAGAAGTACGCGATAATGTAGAACTGTCGTTATCATGTGTCAACTGTACTACGTCTGTTCCGCTTACTGTAAATTCAAAATTTTCACTACTTACTGGCATACTGTTATTTATCAATATCTGAAGCACATACTAATTTGTCGATACGCTGAATACATTCGCCTGCAAGTATCTTAAATAGTATTAAAACCTTCTCATTTGTAATATAAATATATCTGCCATTCATATACTTTTGATTCTTTTTTAGGTCTTCTAATAACATATTTGAAAATTTCACTTTATCTCTGTTTGCTTCAAGCCACGAGCCTAATGTGTCAGGAACAAGATTACTGCCAAATGTTATTTTGTAGCCATATTTGCTGTTTTTAACAATAATAGTATTTGTATTGTTTTTTATAAATTCTAAATGCTTTTTAGCAGGTTGGTGCAATGATTTTGCATGTTTACATTTATTTGATAGTTTATGTAAAAAACTAATATCATTAGTGTACAAATTTAAGTGTCTATTTTCGCATCTTAGTAAATAAGAATTTTTATATCTAGTTAATTCGTTGTAAATAGTTCTTGCATCTAAAAAGTGTTCAAGTAAAATAGGAGCTTCATACCTACCGAAACTCCTAATCAACGGCCTACCAGCTTCAAAGTCTGCTTGTAGTTTATCTAAAACAGTACAAGCATACTTAAAATTCTTGTTTCTAAATATAGGTGTTAGTTCACTGTTAACACTTAGAGAATACAGATACTTGTTATAGAAAAGTTTTGTAGTTTCATACTTTAACAGTTTCTTCTTTTGTGTCATATGCAAGTACCAGTTCTTTCTTAACTACATCAATGTTACATTTGCCTCCGTCTTTCAACTTACCAAATAATAATTGTCTCGATAATGGACGCTTGATTTCTTTATCAATTACACGTTGTAAAGGTCTTGCACCCATCTTTTTGTTAAAGCCTTTATTTACTAGATAATCAAGTGCTTCATTACTAATAGTTATGTCAACTTTTTTATCTTTAACTTGTGCTTTTAGTTCAACTAAAAACTTACCAACAATTTTCATCATTACTTCTTTACCAAGGCTACCAAATGTAATTATGCCATCAAGTCTATTTCTAAACTCTGGTGCAAAGAAACGTTTTAATTCTGTATCTTCGTAGTCATTTTCAACTTCGTCTCCAAAACCAATTGTGTTCTTTTCTGCATCTGCTGCACCTAAGTTTGTAGTAAGAATTAAAACACTATTTCTTGCATCTGCTTCTTTTCCGTTACTGCCCATTAGTTTACCATTGTCCATAACCTGTAATAGAATTTGCGACACGTCTGGATGTGCTTTTTCAATTTCATCTAAAAGCAATACACAGTTAGGATTTTCTTGCAACTTCGTAATAAGTATTCCGTTGTTTTCTTCGTAGCCTACGTAGCCTGGAGGAGATCCAATTAATTTTGCAACCGAGTGCTTCTCTTGATATTCACTCATATCAAATCTTACAAGTTTTACACCAAGTTGTTTTGCAAGTTGTTTTGCAGTTTCAGTTTTACCTGTACCAGTTGGACCCATAAACACAAAAGATCCAATAGGTTTATCGTCAGCTTTAAGTCCTGCTTGAGCTACTAATATTTTGTCAACAATTTCTTCAACTGCTTCGTCTTGGCCGTAAACATCTCCTTTGATATTCTTTTCAAGATTTTTTAGATTATCTGTTTCTTTTTCTGCAACTTGCTCTGTAGGCAAGTTAACAACTTTGGAAAGTTCAAACTGTATTTCTGCATCGCTTACAATTTTATCGCCGGTAACTTCTTTTAAATTAAATCTACTACAGGCAAGATCAATTAAGTCAATTGCCTTGTCTGGTAATTTTTTATCGCTTTGGTATTTTACACTTAATTTTATTGCCTCTGCGATAGCTTCATCAGTGATAACTGTAGCATGATAGTCTTCATAATATTTTTTAATGCCATGCAATATGTCATTTGTTACTTCTGCACTTGGTTCGTCAACTGTTACACGTTGGAATCTACGCATTAATGCACGATCCTTTTCAAAATACTTGCGGTATTCGTCCCAAGTAGTGGATGCAACAACTTTAATATTACCTTTTGCTAATGCTGGCTTCAACATATTTGCAAGATCATTTGCACTATTACCGCCGCCTCCTGAACCGGCACCACTAATCATATGTGCTTCGTCGATAAACATAATTGTTTTACCTTTGGTTTTTAAGCCTGCTAGTACAAGTTTAAAACGTTCTTCAAAGTCGCCGCGATATTTACTACCTGCTAACATGCTACCAATATCAAGCATGTACACATTATATTCTTTTAAAAACTCCGGTACATTATCATTGACAATATTCCAAGCAAGTCCTTCTGCAATAGCAGTTTTACCAACGCCGGGATCACCAACTAACAAACAGTTATTTTTATTACGTCTTCCTAATGCAAGTGCAATAGTATCTAATTCGTCACTGCGGCCTATAACAGGGTCAATTTTTTCTTTCTTAACTTCTTGATTAAGGTCTGTAGTGAACTGTCGTAAAGCACGTTGGCCTTCTCCTGACAGTTCTTCGTCTTCAATTGTAGTTTCAAGTTCTGTGTTGATATACTCTGCAAACGGATCTTTCAATAACCCTCCTTGCTCAAGATAAAAATTACTAATACTTTTCTTTTCAGATAAAATACTTAGGATTACATCTGAAAGTTCTATAGTGTTTCTACCAGCAAACAACACTTGTGTAAACGCACGATTAAGCACACGTTCTACTGCCTGTGTTTTTTTAGGCTTAAACTTTCCTTCTATCTTTAGTTCGTGACACTTTTCTTTTAAGTGGTGTTCTAAATTAGATTTTATATAATCAGCATCTGCACCATAACCTTTTATAATATTAAAAAAGTTATCACTACATAACATACTAAACAAAATATGTTCAATAGTAATGTATTCATGCTTTAGCTTTTTTGCATCAGCTATTGCTTTATCAAATACTAATTTTAGTTCTTCGCCTGGCTCAACCATTTATATACCTTTTTTCTCTTTTAGTTTTCTTTTTCTTCGCCATTTCTAATTTTAACTTAGAAACCCTATCTGTAAATTCTATGCCTTGCAAGTGGTCATACTCGTGTAAAAATACTCTTGCATCATAATTGTTAAGTACTATTATACACTCTTTTGCGTCTGCGTCAAGAAATCTTGTTACCAATTTCACCGGTCTTTGCACTTTTAAAAACAAATTTGGATGACTTAAACATCCTTCATATCTTAAATCAGTCTCTTCTGATATCTTTTCTATTACAGGATTAATTATTGCAAATGCTTCTTTTAACTCGTCATGCTGTGTAGGTTGCATAACAAATATTTGTGCATCTATACCAACTTGATTTGCACTAATACCTATGCCTTTATGTGCATCCATAATGTCTACCATATTTTGTGCAATTTCTACTGCATTATGTTTATCAAAGTCAAAAGGTTTTACAGCTTTACTAAGCCATTCACTTGGTGCGTAAATTAATTCCATTTTTAATCTCTTGTATCTTTCTTAGTTCATCAGTATTTAATTTAGGAGTAGTAGCTCTTATTTTTACATATAAGTTACCTCTGTTATTTGTATTTACACGAGGTACACCGTGATGTGCTATATTCATGGTGACACCATTATTTGTGCCAGGTGGAATTTGTAAAGAAATTTGTTTCTTTTCCGGAGTATTTAAAATGACAGTTTTTCCCAAGATCAAGTCAAATACATCAATTGTAATTTCTGTGTAAAGTTGTTCGCCTTCTCTTCGCCATCCTTGTGGTGTAGCAATATCTAGTTTTACTTGTAAAGTTCCTCGCGGCAACCCTTTTATACTATCGTCTCCGTAACCTGGAAATTGTACAACATCATTATTTTTCATACCTGGCGGAATTTTAACATCAATTATTTCATGCCTACCGCTAGGTGTGTTGAAAGAAATACTAGTACCTATGCCTGTATAAACTTCTGTAAAGTTCATTCTATAGTTTATGCGTATATCTTTATTACGTACTGGTCTTTGTTGCTGTCTATTGATATGTCCGAACTTATCAAATCCAAATTGTGCAAATACATCTTCAAATCCACCCATACCCTGAAATCCATTTGGGCCAAACCCTTGCGAATACTGTGGTTGAGGATTGTCATATTCTGCACGTTTCTGTGGATCTTTTAGTGTGCTATATGCTTCGTTAATTTGTTTGAACTTAGAATCATCACCGCCTGTTCGATCAGGATGGTGTTGCATACTTAATTTTTTGTATGCTGATTTCAGTTCTTTATCAGAAGCGTTTTTATTAACACCTAATGTTTGGTAATAGTCCATACTATTACTTATTGTATAGGTTATTTAGATTTGTCAGTTCCGGTGTAAAGTCCAAACCATGCTGCACCAGCACCAACTACAATACTAATTAAACCTGACTGTTCTAATGTAGGATTTGGCAAATTCATATACCAAATAACACACTTGTATAACAATACAATATAAACAGTTAAAAACAATCTTGGAAAAATCCTCCAAGCATCTATTGCTTTTGCTAAGTGTATTATACGTTGATACGGATTTGGTCCCATATCTTTTACACTAGTGTCAACTTCTAAGTCTAGTTTAACTTTACGTGTTGTTGAATCTTGAGTAGCAACTACTACAGCATCTGGTTTTGTTTCTGCTACAGGCTCTGCTACCGGTTTATCTAAATCTTCAAGTTTTTTTCTTGGCATTTTTCTTTCCCTCTAGTTTATTCAAACGCTCTTCAAGCTCATCTATTTTAGATGTTATTTTAGGATATTTTACACGCCATGCATTTGGATCATTTTGTAACCATGTCCAACCCCAACGTATTGCTAGGTACTCTAATGTAGCATCAAACTTTTGTACTGCCCATGTTGCCATTCTTGTATCTTTGAACCAGAATAAAAATCCTGCACCAAATACTGATCCAGCTAATGCTGTATAAATCCATAAGCGATTGCTCGCCATTTGTTCTATCATTTCCCACATATTAATCCCTCAATTATTATGTATGTATTTATTCGGATTTATTGTCTTCTGGGAGAGGTGAAACAGCTTCTTCATAATATAATATAATTGCTTTTTGCTGTTCTATGTAGCGTCTTAGTTCGGCAAAGTTTTTTGATAAATTTTCATAGTCTTTAATTGAAATAGCAACATATGCATCGCCGCCGTTCTTTGCTTCAAATTCTTTTTTGAATTCTTCTAAGTTTTCTTCAGGTGATACAACATAAATTTTTATGTCGTTCATTTGCACAGGCTTGGGCATAGGAACAATAGGTACTACAGTTTTTTCTAACTTAGTAACTACTTTAATTTCTGGTTCTTTATAAAAGCTACTACAACTACTCAGTAGGAGTATTGCTAGTAATAGACTCGAGATCTTTCCAAAGTTCATCTGTTTTACCTTGCATTCGTTTTTCAATTGGACCTGGCTTCTTATTAGCCAAGTGTGTCAAATTGTGCTTGTTTAGAGTAGCACGAAGTTCATCTCCGTACTGCTCTGATTTGTTTAAGTCTGCGTTAAGTTGATCGGATAACGTGTTTAGTCTGATATTATCTGCTTTAAGTGTTGCTAAACTTTGTTCGCTTGTTTCGATAGCACTTTCTAATTTAGCATTGTTAAGTCGGGCAATTTCTAAATTGGATTGTAACTGTTTTACATAAAACAATCCTCCTCCAGCCGCGGCTAGAACAACAAATACTAATGCAATTTTTAATCCACTAAACATATTCGAATTTACCCTAGTAACTTTCCCAGCGTTTTTGGTCCTACTATACCGTCAGCAGTAAGTCCGTTTGAACTCTGCCATTCTTTAACAATACGTGCAGTACCAGGACCAAAGATTCCATCAGCAGGAGCAATATTAAGTTTTTCTTGTACTTCTGCTACTAATGGACCACGTGATCCTTGTCTAATTGTTTGATTATAATCTGTTTCTGGTTCTTCAAAGTCGCCACCTAATACATCCATTGCATGTAGGTAATGTTTCTTACGATCATCTAAGCCAATTGTGCCGCCGTTAATACGTTTTGTAGCACCTACAATATCCATGTTATCGCAATACTTATTTAAACCGTTACTATCCCAGAACCAACATGCTGAGTCTAGTGCGCCTTTTTTAGTGCGTACATAGTCTACTGCCGCTTCTGGAGACATGTCCATTTCTTCTGCGAATTTTGTGTAGTTGTATCTACCAGTTAGTTGTAATATGCCGCCACCTCTAAAACGCCAGCCATCACCGCTATCGGTGTCGC
>MDSX01036488.1_pt1 | contig 10124 bp, 5 predicted proteins | sample 811141 | NCBI WGS metagenome assembly MDSX01 (sample SAMN05326642, study PRJNA326480) | marine metagenome | isolation source: seawater | place: Atlantic Ocean: South East | collected 2010
TACCTGTTCTCCCAAGACGCGAGGCAGCCCAAGGGTGAGTTCATGATCCTCAACTACATCGGCGGCGCGAGGGATGTGGGGATCAAGGACCTGTCCGACAAGGAGCTCGTGCAGGCGGTGCACGAAGACGCTCTTCAGACGATTCTCAAGCCCGGTACCCCTCTTCCCAAGACTGTGGGCGTGAAGGTGTGGGAGAAGGCCATCCCGCAGTTCAACGTCGGTCACCTGGACGTGCTGGCGGAGGCCAAGGCGGGATTGGCCAAGGCGGGGTGCGACGGTCTGTTCCTGGGAGGTAACTACACCGCGGGCGTGGCGCTGGGCAGGTGCGTGGAGTTTGGCGTCGAGCAGGGCAAGGACATCGAGGTCTACCTCAAGTCCAAGAAGGCCGCCTCCGTGCCCGCGCGCTAGATGGACGACTTGGATGGTGTACGTGACTGTGATGATGAGATAGGACGGGTAGCCGCGCTTCGTGATAAAGAATGAGATGTTCGTATTAAGAGTTATTCACCGTCGGGTACCCGCTCAGTCTATGGCCGAAAGGAGTTCCTAGTCTCTTCACACCGAGCGCATGGTCGCCATGGACCCCCGCCTCTTCGACTCGAAGAGCTGCTTGACGTAGTACGCCTGGAACCCCGCCACCCCTATGAGCACGGCCGTGTTGAGGAGGCTGAACCCCATCACCCGCCCGGTGATGGTATCCGCCGTCTTTCGATGCGCCGCCTCCCTGTGCTTCTGGTAGAGCACCTCCGATCGGAGCTTGTAGTACATCTCCCGCAGGGAGTCGAGGGACATCTGCAGCTCGGAGACGTGTTCATCCGTGGCGGCGTCGTGCGCCCAGTGATGCCCCACGTTGACGTCCCAGTACAGCTTGAGCGGGTGCCCTTTGTTGTTCGTGAAGCAGAACTCGTGCGGGCCGTCGCGGTTGGTGTTGAATTCGAACTTGTGATCGGAGGAGTGCTTGAACGAGTACACCACGGCCCTGTCCTCGTCCTTCACCATCATGTCGAAGACGTCGTGGCCCACGTTCTCGTCCACGGCGTTGAACGACCCGACGAAGGTGTCGCCCTCGCGGTCCGCGTGCAGGTTGAAGCACTCCTTGTCGTGGCCGCCGATGGTCACCTTCAGCGCATCGGCGGTGCCAGCCAAGGACCCGAGCACGATCAAAACCACCGAACACAAGATCGGCGCTCTCCGGACGTCCCCCAGGGACCCGCCGCGCCGGTGGGTCCCGCGTGTGCTTCGCGTCGATTGGATCACGGAGCTGGCCATCGTTCCTATCTCCTCGGTCCTTTCTTTTGGCTATCGAGGAGGTACCGTGCGCCGTGCTATGGCGTCGCGCGCAGGGTTCACTCGAGTTTTGGTCCCCTGCTCTTCAGAAGTTCCGGCAGGGAGATCGTGACTGGGACTGACGCGGCGAGGCCAGATCGGGTTTTCAAGTGATCGCGTTGACGGGCTTCGAACGTCACTAAGCAACGCGCTATTTGGAGCAACACTCGCACCCTCAGTGCGGGCGTGATCCACCTAGTGCGTGACACCCTTTGATCGCACTTCGATCGGGGTTTGAACACGCGGACCGCCAGTCCACGACGCACGGATCCACAGACGGAACGAAAAGCGCGGCTGAATCGGCACAATGGGAGTCCCAAAGTTCTACCGATGGCTGTCCGAGCGCTACCCGATGCTCAACCACACGTGCGACGCCGGGACTGTTCCGATCATCGACAACCTGTACTTGGACATGAACGGAGTGATCCACAACTGCTCGCACGGAGCCGGGACCGACGCGAACACGCGCATGACCGAGGATGAGATGGTGCGATCTCGCAGCCGATTCCGCGTGCCGCCTTTCCTTTCGCGCCCTTTTCCACCCTTGTCCGCTACCGGGACCCGACTGACCTCGCGATCCCCCGCTCGTCGACTCGCAGATGTCGAAGGTTTTCGCGTACCTGGACCACATCTTCCGCATGGTCCGCCCCAGGCGCCTGCTCTACATGGCGATCGACGGCGTCGCCCCGCGCGCCAAGATGAACCAGCAGCGTTCCCGCCGCTTCAAGAGCGCGAGGGAGGCTGAGAAGATGCGCGCCGAGGCGCTCGCCAAGGGTGAGCCCGAGCCCAAGGGCGAGCCCTTCGACTCCAACTGCATCACCCCCGGCACACCCTTCATGGCCCGCCTCTCCGAGCACCTCCGGTTCTACGTCCAGAAGAAGCAGACGGAGGACCCGCTGTGGCAGAAAGCCACCGTGATCCTCTCCGGCCACGAGGTCCGCGGCGAGGGCGAGCACAAGATCATGGAGCACATCCGGTGGGCGAGGGGCGAACCCGGGTGGGACCCCAACCAGACGCACTGCCTCTACGGCCTCGACGCCGATCTCATCATGCTCGCGCTGGTCACGCACGAGCCGCACTTTTGCCTCTTACGCGAAGTTGTCAAGTTTGGCGGCGGCGAACGAGGGCAGCCGTCGAGGGAGGTGCTGCAGAACCCCACCGACGATGGGTTCCTCCTCCTCCACGTCTCGCTCATGAGGGAGTACCTGGACCAGGAGTTCAAGTCTGTCGCGGATGTCCTGCCGTTCAAGTACGACTGCGAACGCATCGTGGATGACTTTGTCCTCCTGTGCATGCTCGTCGGTAACGATTTCCTGCCGCCGCTGCCCACGCTGGACATCGCGGAGGGCGCCCTGAACGTCCTGTTCAAGACCTACCGCGACCTCCTCCCGTCCCTCGGGGGGTACATCACCGGCGACGACGGCGGCGGGACGTTCGTGCCGCACAGGCTGGAGCGCATCCTGGTCGTGATGGGCGCTTTGGAAGCGGACGTCCTCGCGGAGCGAGCCGCCGACGTGGAGCGCCAGGACGCTAAGCGCGCCAAGTTCGACAACAAACGCGGGGGTAAGAAGGTTCAAACCAAGGATGAGATGAGCGTCAACGACAAGTTCACCGCCGCGATGGCTGCGCTGATGCACGGGGGGCAGGACGCGGAGGCTGGAACTGAGAAAACGACCGACTCGAACGCGGCGTCTGAACCCGAGGGTATCTCCGCGGATCCCACGATGATGTCCGCGGCGAAGCGCGCGGTGTTCGAGGACGGCGGCGGCGGTATCGAGGCGTGGAAGGAGATGTACTACAGGGAAAAACTCGAGCTCAAGGTTGGCCAGCCCGCGCCCCTCGCCGAGCTCAGGCAGGCGTACTTTGAAGGCCTGAACTGGGTCCTCCAGTACTACTACAGGGGAGTCGCGTCTTGGACCTGGTACTACCCGTTCCACTACGCGCCCATGGCATCCGACCTCGCGTCCGGCATGGGCGCGCTGACGTGCACCTTCGAGTACGGCGAGGCTTTCAGGCCCTTCGAGCAGCTCCTCGCGGTGCAGCCGCCGCAGTCGTGCGCCCTACTGCCAGAGCCGTACAGGTGGCTGATGACCGCGCCGCACTCCCCGCTCGCCGAGTTCTTCCCCGGTGAACTCAAGGTTGACTTCGAGGGTAAGCGCAACGACTGGGAGGGCGTGGTGTTACTGCCGTTCCTCGAGGAGAGCCTGGTGAAGCAGTGCATCGCGTCGGTGCCGCACTCCAAGCTCACCCCGGGGCAAATCGCTCGAAACGAACCCGGCCCGCTCATCGTCTTCCAGCACGACCCCAAGGGCACCGGTGACTGCCAGTCCACCCTGCCCAAGTCCTTCGCCGGTCTCTTCCCGAGCAAGTCGCGGATGTTCGAGTCCATGCCCCCCGGCGAGTTCCCCGAAGATCGCAAGTGCTTCGGCGGCGACGACCCTTTATTGGACGGCGTCAAGCTCGGCGTGGATCGCCCGCCGGGGTTCCCCACCATGCACTCGCTCGCGTTGCGCGGCGAGCTCAAGCACGCGGGGGTCAACGTCTTTGGCACCGCGAGCAAGAAGGAGTCGCTCGTCGTGCGCATGGGCCGCGGCGGGGACCCGGCGCTTTTGGTCGGCGCCGAGGAGGGCGCGAGCGGCGCGGCGGCTTACGCGCACCTTCTCAACCGACGCGTTCACATCGACTGGCCGTACCTGAAGGAGGCCATGGTCGTGGCCGTGTCCGACAAGTCCGAGAAGATCGCGGGGCGGGGCGTTCGGACCCCGCACTCGAGCAGCGAGTGGGGCTCCGAGGTGCAACGCGCCGCGCACGAGCGCATGGTGGCCAGGGGCGTCGACGTGGGCCAAACCTCCGTCGCGCTCCACGTCCGCGCGTGCGAGGGACTGGTGCGCCATCCCGACGGGTCGCTCCAGAAACGGTTCGGTAAGACGGACACGCTCCTCCCCTCGCAGCTCGTCATCGCGTCGAACGCGTCGCCGTCGCCGCGTATGCAGGAGAGACCCGCGCTGGACGGCGACGACGTCAAGTCCACGGGCGGGTTCGCCGTCGGCGATGCGGCGCTCTTCCTCGGCCGATCCCACTTCGGCGCCGTCGCGACCGTGGCGAGCGTGGGTGAGGGTACGGGCCTGGAGGTGTTCGTGGAGCCGGTGCCGCCGGACACGGGGATCGCGAGGCGGATGATGCTGGGGCACCAGGGTGGTCGGTGGGAGAACCTGGGAGCGCTGGCCAGGAAGCTGTCCACGTCCCCCCGCGCGCTCTCTGTGCTCACCGGCCCGCTGTGGATCGCGCCCACGAAGGACGCGGGGAGGTTCGACAGGATCGACATCGGCCTCAACCTGAAGAGCGGCAATAAAGGCTTGTGCGTCGCGGACTACACCAGGCCGATGAAGGAGGGCAACGGGTGGGAGTTTTCTCAGCAGTGCGTCAAGCTCCTCCAGGACTACAAGCGCGCGCACCCGTGGGTGTTCGCCGCGCTCCAGTCCGACCCCGACAGCGGGTTCGAGGGCCTGCAGCTCGACGTCGCGCTCAAGCACCTCCCCGAGCCCCAGCGCCTCCCCGCGCTCAACCAGTGCAAGGCTTGGATCAAGGCTCAGCCCGCGTCCCGCCGGCCCCTCGTGTCCAAGTTTTCACGCGTCGCCGCCGAGGACGCCGTCAAGAACGTCTTCATCGCCACCTCCGTCAGGGCTAAGCCCACGCCCCCGGTGGCGCTGGAAGGGGTGTCGCCCCTGCTGCTCATGCAGCCCGTCCGCGCGGGTGAGGTGCTGGACCTCTACGCCGGCGGCGACTTTGAACTCGGCGACAGGGTCGTGATGGTCGGAGACTCCGGTTCACCCCCTTTCGGCACCCGCGGGTTCATCTGCGCGGTCCACGGCGAGGCGGCGGAGATCATGTTCGAAACCGACTTTGTCGGGGGCACCGACCTGCACGGCGTGCTCCCCGAGAAGCGCGGCGCGATGCTCCCCACGGCGCAGGTTGTCAACCTGTCGCACCCGCCGGCAATGCCGCAGCTCGGCGTCGCCGCCCCCGACGTGGTGGTGGCTGATAAGAAGGGCAAGAAGGCCCTTCCCAAGGGTTTCAAGGAGGCGTGGAACGAGGCGAACAAGGGTGGCGGTAAGGGCGTGCTCGCGATGGCCGCCGCGCTCCTCCCGGGCAAGGGCGGCCTCCCCGCTCCGGGCCCCGCGCCGGCCCCCAGGATCCCGGTCAAGGGCAGCAAGGGCTTCGAGCCCGGCATGGGCCGAGGCCGCGGGGTCGTCCCTGGCTTCGTCGGCGGCGGCGGCGGGCCGGGCGGGATCGTCGCGCCCAAGGGTGCCGGCGCGCCTGCCGGTAACGGCCCCGACGTCCTCGCCATGCTCGGCAACGCGGCGGGAGCCAACCAGCTCAAGGGCATGCTCGGTGTCGGCGGCGCCACAGCGGCCCCCGTCGACGGAGGCGCCGCGTTGAAGGGCCTCCTCGGTATCGGCGGCGGTGCGACCGCCGCCCCGCCCGCTGCGGGACCCGCGGTGCACGCGATGTCCCTGGAGCAGCTCGAGCGGCGCATGGGCGGGTCCGCGCCCGCGCCCAAGGGATCCCAGAGCGGCGTGCCAGCGCCCAAGCCCAAGATCCCGGCGCCCAAGGGATCCCGGAACGGCGCCCCCGCTACGCCGCCGATCAAGGGACCGGCCCCCCCGGGACCTCCCCCCGGCCCCGGCGACGCCGCGGCGTTCTGGGACTCCCTCGCGGGTGGCAAGGCGCCCGCGGGACCCGTGCCGGTGCCGGTGCCCGCGCCCGTGGCCATGCCCCCGGCTCCGAGGGCGCCCACCGGCGGCGACGCGTTGAAGGGCCTCCTGGGCATCGGAGGCGCGGCGCCGGCCCCGCCCGCGCCCAAGGCTCCGCCCGCGCCCACGTCCGCGCCCAAGTCCCTCGCGGAGATCGAGGCGCTCGCGGGCGTCGCGCCGGTGCCCTCCGCGGGAGGCGATGACGAGGATCCCCTCGCGTTCTGGAAGTCTCTCCAGGCGCAGCACAGGTCAGAGGCGGACAAGTTGACCGGAACCGAGGGCGGCGAGGCCGGCGGCGGCGGCCGCCGGCGCAGGAAGAAGTGATTTACTAGAGTTGTCTAATCGATTAACGTGTTGTCGTCGCGTCAGTTCACTGCTGCTCGTCCCAGTCGCGTCGCGTCCCCTTTGACCGCCCCCGCCGCTTTGACTGTATCCCGTCCTCATCATCCGGCCAGTCCACCTCTGGGACGGTTCCCGCCCGCATCCACTTGTCCAGCTTCTCGTCCCGCCGTTTCCGACCCCACGCGCCCCAGTCCTCCTCCCCGTTGTTCGCATTCACCGCCGGGTCCGCGCGGCCCTTGGCACCCCGTCGCCCGGGCTTGGCCTTGGCCATATCCTTCAGCTGCCGCTTCATCCGCCGGCGCATCTCACCCGCGGCTTCGTCCCCGCCGCCTTCCCCTCCGTCCTCTAGACGCGTCGCCTTGATGACCTTCTTGAACGTCTTCTCGGTTCGCTCGATGACCTCCTTTTGTTTCCGTATCCGTTCCGCGCCGTTCACGCACCCCTTACGTTGGCACGGCGCCTTGCCCTCGCCGTCGCACACCACGCAGGCGGCTCCGGGTTTCGGCCTGGCCACCGCTCCGCCCGGCTGGTCCGGGTCCCCGATCCAGTCCAGGTCCTCGCGCTGCTTCCACCCCGCGCTCCACAGGTTCCGGTCCTTGAGCTCCTTCACGTCCACCCACACGGTGATATCCCGGTCGCACGTGGCGGCGAGGTGCACGGACGCGCGGGGCTTGCCGTTCGTTTTGTCCGCCGGGGACTTGCCGATGGCTTCGAAGTGCCGCCATCCTTTGGTTCGAACGTGCGCGGTCCAGTTGGTGCCCACGACGTTGGCCATGTCCACGTGGTTCTTCGAGTGGAAGCCACCCGCGGCGAGGGTACCCACGCCCTTGCACGCGCGGCACTCGACGACGCCGACGCCGTCGCACGCCTTGCACGTCTTGACCGCCTTGACGCGCTTCTTCTTCGTCGCATCGATCGGCGGGTCGACGAGGCGGACGGTGGTGGGTTCATCATCCGCCTGGTCGGCCGCGCGGACGGCCACGAGGCTCCTGGTGGGTACCGCGCGATACCGGTGAACGCGCGCTGGATGGGGCGCGAGGACCGCCCCCAGCCGCGGCGTCGGCGCCGAGAGGGCGAGCGGCGCCATCTCGACTGAGGATATCTCCACGTCGGCACCTCTCCTGAGGATAAACCAGCGGCCACCACAAGTTGGACGCGCGGGGTGCCTCGGACGCGACGATGGCGACGATGCGGGCGATGGGTGTCTCCACCGGGTCGGTGGTGGCATACCCGATATCCGCGCCGCGCGTGGGGGGTCGAGCGTCCACGGTCCCGGCGCGCCGCCCGGCGGTCCGCACCCGAGCGGCGGTGGAGAGTGGTGGTGCAGAGGGCACCTCGTCCATGGCGGTGGAACAGCCCGCGCAGACGACGCCGGCGTACACCCCGAGCCCGATGGACGCCTCGCTGATGGCGCCGCAATTATTCGCGCTCGTGTTCATCCTGGGCGCGGCCGCGTACCTCCAGGTGTTCGTCACCGGCACGGCCAGGGCGAGGTTCGACAAGGCTGACCCGGAGCGAAGGGCGTTTGTATTGGATGGTGAGAACGACGGGGCCGACGGTGGTGGGGAGAAGGGTTGGGTGGAAAGGGAGCTGGGACGGAAGGGTGGGACCAGACCGAGAGGTGACAGGACCAAGAGAGGCACGGTGATACCGGGGGTGGGAGAAGCACCGGACTGGATGCAAAAGGGGGAGAAGGGGGAGTAGCTAGTCCATCGTTGCCTAAGGCTGACACAACATTCCTGTCGTCTACTTTTGTCGCGTGACCTTTATACTTGTAAATCTGTTGAACGTTTTGAATCCTCACTCCGGTGGCGCCTGCGTGTCGGCCCCGGAGCCCGTTCGCCAGCAAAACCGGGGGCTATGGCGACGCCCCGCGCCCAGAGGGCGATGACGCCCTACGGCAAGGTGGTACGTACCCCGAACACGGCTCCCCGACCCCGCGCTGAGTCAAATTACCAAACCCGAAAATCTCTGACATCGACCCGAACCCAACCCCCGTGCAGCGTCGAACCCCCGCCGCTCGTCCGATATACAGCGACTCGGAGAGCTCGGAGGATGACCTGTGGCAGGCACCCGCGTCTGTGCTCCTCGTCGAGGGAACCCCGGGCCGGGGCGCGATGCGAGCCGCGCGTCAGGCGCAGACGATGGAGGAGCTGGAGATCGAACCGCCCGAGCGCGCGGCGTCGTCGGGCGGTATCGCGGGACCCTCGCCACGGTCCGCCCCTGGGTTCGAACACAACGTGGAGGACACGCTGATGGAGTACGAGGATTCGGACCTGGAGCAGGAGGCTGACGAGTACCGCGCCATGCTCGTGGGCGCGAGCGGCGGGCGGGTCTTTCGCAACATCGGCGCATTCACCACGCCAAAACCAAAAAATGCAAAAGGCGGCGAATGGACGCCCCAGTCTACGTCCTCCAGACGCACCCCGCTCTCGCCCGGCGCGTCGATGGGCAGCAGGGGATCCGTCCGCGGCTCCCTCCACAGGCCCAGCAGGAGTACCCCGAGCGCCGTCAACACGAGTGGACCCGACGAGGGGGTCGACGCTTCGACGCTCTCAGAGGCGCCGGTTGGTGGTGGGCTCGAGGGGATCGAGCTCGACGCCGGCGCGTTCGGCGTGGCGTCCGCCATGAAGGAATTCGAGGCCATCAGGCGCGAGCTGGCGGAGATCAAGTCCAGCATGAGCCCATCCGCGCAGGGGGGAACGAGCGCGGTCGGTACGCCGGGCACGAACGACGACGTACGGGGTGAATACGCGCACGGACCAAAGTCCCCGGGCAGCAGAAGCATCGGCCTCGATTCGTCGTTATCGCAGAAGCAGCAACGGCGCGACAGTAACGGCTGGACGGGCGGCGGGAAGCACCGCCCGGCGCCGCTCAACCTCGGGTCCCTCGGGTCCGCGCAGGGAGTCAGCGGGCACGCGTCGAGGGGCGGGTCAAAAAGCGGCAAGTCTGAGCGGCACCGCGGTTCCACTCACAGGAGGACCAGCGTCGAAACAGACGTCGTCGGCCGCGGCCGCCTTCTCTTCGGGGATGACGACGAGAACAGGCGGGGTGATGAAACCGGGGAAATGAAACCGACGACGAGAACGACCGGGGAGATCACCGAGGAACCCGCGCCGGCTAACGAAACGGATTTGAGGAACGGGATCAGCAGGCGCGACTCCCTCGGCGATTCCCTCGTCAGCAGCCAGAGCCGGAGCAGCGCCGACGAGGCAGTCGCGCGGGCCAACCTGTCGGGCGGCAGCGGGCGGGGTTCGAGGGAATCGTCGTTGAAGGCCAACCTGTCGGGCGGCAGCGGGCGGGGTTCGAGGGAATCGTCGTTGAAGCGCGGCGATCGGCTCGCGTCTCCGCCCCAATCGCCTAAACCGAGGGTGACGAGGGAGACGGCGGTGAACACGGAGCCGTCCGAGGCGGAGACGTCGGGACGCGATGGGATCGGGTCGGATGCCAAAAAGTCGGACAATTCGTCAATCGTGTTGTCGGCGCTGTCGCTCATGGCGCCCATCTCCTTGCTGCTCGCGACGGTCTACATGGTGCTCGTGATCCTCGACGTCATCGAGGAGGAATTTTTGTCCGGCAGGCTTCCTCGGTCGAACCGGTTTCTCGACGCGCTCGCGCTGCTGCCTCGCCAGTTTCTGTCCAAGTTTCTTCCGATGCCGGGCGACGACGACAACGCCCCGCCGTTCGCCGCGCCCACCTGAA
>MDSX01025469.1_pt1 | contig 10123 bp, 11 predicted proteins | sample 811141 | NCBI WGS metagenome assembly MDSX01 (sample SAMN05326642, study PRJNA326480) | marine metagenome | isolation source: seawater | place: Atlantic Ocean: South East | collected 2010
ATATTCTTGCCATGAAAAGATTTTTTATCTTTAACCCTGTAGTGTAGCCATTTGTTTTCATATTCTTCGATACCTTTGAGCCTGATTTTTCTTGGCTGAAATGAACCAACCCCGCCGGCAATAAAGACAGTTTTTGCTGTTATGTTTTGACCATTGTTGGTTTTTATATTGAATGAATCTTTGCCTTCCTTTAGTTCAACAACCTCATCACCCAGAATCATTTGCGGAGAAAAAGGCTCTATTTGTTTTGAAAGGTTCTCAATCAATTCTTCTCCGGTACAAACCGGGATTCCAGGTATGTCATATATTGGTTTGTCGGGATAGAGCTCTGTGCATTGACCACCAATTGTTGGCAGACTGTCTATTAATACAGAATCAATGCCAAGTAGCCCCAATTCAAAGACTTGGAAAAGACCACAAGGACCTGCGCCAACGATTAATGCATCTGTTTCTATGTTATTAGGCATATTGTTTCATTCCTGACATATCTATAAATAAGGGGTTAAGCAGTTTTGTGATATGAAGATTCCAACTTAATCCTTTACCGCTGTATTTTAATTCCCTAAGCCTTATGATGTCATCCATTAGCTTAAAGCAACTCTCATAATTGATATTCTCATCGAGCATTCGAGACAGGCCATTTGGTAGATTTTGATCATGATTGATTTGTAATAATCTGATTTCGAGGTATTTAGAGATCCAGCTATAAAGCACCCTTAGATTCAGTTCGATTTCTTCACTCTTCCAAGAATCTGAGACTTCCGAGGGCTTCATTTTCCCGTCAATCAATCCAGTAATCTGTGAGGACAACGAATCTATTTGATTTGTTAAGTGATCATGGCCCATATCATTTAATAGCACTGGTCTGTTTCCAAACACTGAAATTATTGGTGCCCAATCTACATTTTCTTTATCTTTGAGCCATTTTATAGACTCTTCTTTGCTTGGATGTCCACAATGAATGATTTGCGAGCGACTGACGATTGTTTTTGGCAATTTACCAGGCGATTCAGTTATGAGGATAATCATTGTATCTTTGGGTGGCTCCTCAAGTATCTTAAGTAAACTATTTGCAGCTGGATAAGTCATGGCTTCTGCAGGATAAATAATTCCAACTTTGCCTTTCCCCTTAAGACTGGTTAATAACAATGACTCCTTTAGAGATCTGATCTGATCAATACTGATTGATTTTTTTTCTTCCATAGGTGAAACAATGATTTCATCTTTAATTTCAGATGATTTGCTTTGTTCATACCCAAGAAAAGTATCACTTAGAAACTTAGCAAGTATCAAACGGCCAGTACCAGAATCTCCCTGCATCAAAAATGCATGTGCATTTTTGTGTTCTTTGATGCTTTTTTTAAGAGGCTGATAAGTTTCTCTTAGCCAAGGGTATTCATCAATCATGATTCGGACCTGACCATTTCATTGATTAAGATTTTGATTTTATTTTGAACATCTTTTATATCTTTAGATGCATCAATGACCTCTACTCTTTCTTTGAATACATTAGCCAACTCAAGATACCCATTTCTCACACGCTCAAAGAATTTTCTGTCTTCAGATTCAAATCGATCGTTTGGATTTAATTTCCTTCTGCTGGTGATTACCTCAAGAGGTGCATCCAATAAAATTGTTAGATCGGGTTCAAAATCTTTTTGAATCAAGGTTTTTAATTGATTCACCTTTTCAAAGCCCAACTCTCTACCAAAGCCTTGATATGCAAAGCTTGCATCTGTGAAACGATCGCAGATCACCCAAGTTCCATTTTTAAGAGCAGGTTTTATGATTTCATTGATATGTTTTTCTCGTGCAGCAAAAAGCAAGAGTAGCTCAGTCATGGGTGAGAGCGTGTCTTTCTTCTCAAACAGTAATATATTCCTTATTTTTTCACCCACGCCTGACCCTCCAGGCTCCCTCGTAACGAGGGTTTTGTATCCTTTCTTATTGAGTGTAGTTTCTATGAATTTGGCATTCGTCGACTTTCCAACGCATTCAATTCCTTCAATGGTTATAAATTGACCCGACATTAATATTTTAATTCCCAGAATTTAGTACTGATTCAAAGATATATACTATCAGTTATATTCAATAAGGTTGACGAGAAATCCATCGCAATCATAAAAAGACATTTCCTTGTAAAGACCAGCTTTAATATACTCACTGTCCTTCTCTTTTTCATATACAGTGGGTTCGACCAGAAATTCATAATTTTGCCTCTTGAGTTCTTTGTAGATCTTTTCATGATCTTTTGTATTCAAGACAATGACACTTTGACCGTATTGTATTTTGGGTTTTTCAAATGATTCATTCTTATCTAGTTCATTCGAATTGATTTCAAATAAGGCAATGAGACCATGCTCTGATTCCTCTGATTGAAGATAACTGATTCTAACGAAGCAATTTTCGTCATCGATGTTCATCAGCTCATTGAATGCTTTTGATTGAATGGTTTTGTTTTCTATCTCTTCGAAGCCTAGTATGTCTCTATAAAGCTCTAGCGATTGATCCAAATCACGACAAAAGAGAGTGATTCTAGATACAGGTGTTGTGCTGCCCTTCTCCATGAATATCAAAACCTTTGATTGCACTCCATGAAATGCCCATCTGGATCATATAAACCAAGTGATTTAACATGCACATCATTTCCGTCGGCTCCGGGATATATGGTTTCACTCAGCGGTGCCCTCATTTTTGCACCAAACTTGAGTGCCTTTTGATAGAGCTCCTCAACATCATCGACTCCAACAACAAAGACTGATGAGCCGTATTTAAAATCAAATTCTACTGGAGGAAATTCTTCCACAGGATCAATTGGCTTGAGTAAACCAATCATGCCTATCACTGGATCTTGCGCCTTTAAGATAACCAAATGAATTTTGTCACCCGCTTTCGTTCCAGGTAAAAGATCATTCTCCACCGTTACTTCGTTATTATAATAAGTTTCCATGCCTAAAACTTCGGTATAGAACTCATAGGATTTATTCATATCCCTTACTTTCAGTGTTGTTCTTCTAATGATATTTTTCATAGGTCATATTTTCCTAGAATGGTAGTAATTACACAAAAAAAAACGGCATGAATTCCATGCCGTTTTTATTTCTCTTAACTGTCTTTACGAGTTTTTATTGATGTAATCAATAGCTGATTGAACGGTTGATATGTTTTCAGCTTCATCATCTGATATTTCAATATCAAACTCTTCTTCCAGGGCCATTACCAACTCGACAGTGTCTAGGGAATCAGCTCCTAGATCATCAATAAAGCTAGATTCATTCTTAATTTCATCAGCACCAATGCTTAACTGTTCTGCAACAATGCCTATTACTCTTTCTTCAACGCTCATGTTTTTCCCCTAAATTAAAAAAAGATTGTTGTATTTTATGGAAATTGCCTCTTTTCTCAAGCAGTTTTAATGAATATGGTTATTCCATATGCATTCCGCCATTCACATGAATGGTTTGCCCAGTGATGTAAGAACCAGATTCTGATGCCAAAAAAAGAGCAACTTTGGCAATATCTTCAGGAGAACCAAATCGATTCATAGGGATCTTATCCATCAGTGCATCACTCAACTCGCTTTTAATGTCTTTTGTCATATCAGTGGTGATATATCCAGGTGCAATGTTATTGACGGTAATACCTCTTGACCCGACTTCCAATGCCAGTGATTTTGTGAAGCCAAGTAATGCAGCTTTGCTCGCACTATAGTGAGCATTTCCTATGGCTCCAATTGACCCAACGACAGAACCAATATTGATGATTCTCCCCTTCCTATTTTTCATCATTCCTGACACTGCAGCTTTACACAAATAGAAAGCTGACGATAAATTTGTATCAATGATCTTTTTCCAATCATCATCTTTTATTCTCATCAGAAGACTCTCCAAACTGATGCCAGCATTATTGATCAGTATTGAAGGCAATCGGTCTTTTTCTTTTAGGTTCTTCATCATTTCATTAACTGCTGCTGAGTCAGAAACATCTAGAACAACCCCTTCTCCTTTTGAACCATCTTGATTCAATGTTTGTGTTATTGCACTTGCACCCTCCTCTGTCGTTGCTGTACCAAGAACATATGAACCTGATTCTGCAAATAATTTAGCAATACCAGCACCAATGCCCCTGGATGCACCTGTGACAAGTGTTATTTCATTATCGAGTCTGTTTGCTTCTGTATTCATGTGCTAATTATACTGAAAAAATCTATCCAATTTTAGATTTGCTGTTTTCTATTTCATTGTCATCGACATTTAAAAACAATGAAAAGATAAGTCCCATGCAAGTGATGCATGTGATGATCAAGAAAGAAGTTTGATAATTGCCAGTCATATCAAAGAATAAAGCAGTCATGACAGGTCCTAAGCCGGACCCGATTGTATCAGTAAGATTGATTAAGCCAGTAATTTTACCCAATGATCGCAAGCCAAATAAATCTGCAGAAAGAAGTTGCTTCAATGTATAGATGCCACCAAATCCGGTGCCAAAAATTCCCAAGCCAAACCAAATAAACAGTGGATCTTTATTACCCGCTGCTATCGTTAGCATGATTGAGCCTGAAATAAATCCAATGAAATAGCAGATTAAAACTTTTTTTCTTCCAAATCGCTCGGCAAAAAAACCACATGATATTTTTCCGATCAAGCTTCCCATGAATAATATGGTTGCACTGACTGATGCAACTTGCCTGTCAAAACCACTGTCTCTCAGGAATAGGAATGCATTGGTTGTCATTCCCATCATTGTATAGAAAATGCACATCGCCATTAGAATCAGAAACCATAGATTTCTTGATTTAAGTGCCTCACTGAATAAGAAACCGCTCATTAGGTTATCTTTCTCCTTTGATGAAGACTTAATCAAAGGTGGTCTCTCATGCAGTAAAAATAGAACAATCACAATCATTATCAGCGGGATAAATGCATTGAAGTAAATCACTGATCTCCAGTCCATATAATTCATCAACCATGCATAAAACGGGGTTAAGAATGCTGATCCAATACTGGATCCAGCAGCCATGATGCCAAGTCCTAAAGCTCTATTTTTGGTAAACCACTTTGAAATTAAGATGACATTTGTCAATGAACCAACAAAAATAAGACAGGGCCCAAACCCAAGATAAATAATATAAATATCCCTGAGTGTTTGTACATCGACAAAAAGAAAATAGAGTAATGAAAACAACAGTAAGCCGGTAAGCATGATTGGTTTGACACCAAACTTGTCTGCGAATGTTCCACTTAGGAAACCAAAACCAGCAGCTGACCAGATCATAATGGATTCTCGGAATTTGAGTTCTGCCCTAGATATGGGCTCACCAGAGGCATTTTTCAGATTTTCTAAAAGTAAGTCATCAAAAACTGTTGGCCCTCCAAAAGTCATTCCATTGACCACCATCATGAGTAGAAAAGAGATGATAAGAATCACCCAACGGTAATTTGGGTTGTTATGTTGAATGATGTTTATCAAGACTTATCGGCTTTGTTCTATGGCCTCATCATCAATCCTGAGCATTGAGGATGAAATTAAAGCCACTGCCAACAGAGCAGAAATAACAAGGAACGGCATCAAGTAGTTTTGCGTTGAGTCATAAATGACAGCTGTGATGATTGGCCCCAGACCTCCACCAATTGTATCGATTATGTTTATCACTCCCATGATTTTTCCTATTGCAATGAGACCAAATAAATCTGCTACAAGCAGTTGAATGAGAGTGTATAAACCTCCCCATCCTGTTCCATAAAGAGTTAGACCAATCCAAATCAATAAGGGATTCTTATAAAAGATCGCACTTACAATCAATAAGGATCCCACCAACATCATGGCGACCCCTCCAACAAGGACTATTTTTCTTCCAATCATTTCTGCCAATTTCCCACTGATCACTTTGCCAATAAAGCCACCAATGAAAATGATAGAAACACCTGTTGCAGAGACTTGCGGTGAATAACCTTCGCCATCCAGCATCAGGAAAACATGACCAATCATTGCAAGTATTGAATAAAAGGTGCAAAAAGCCATCACTGATAGGAACCAGAAATTTGGTGTCACCAATGTTTGTTGAAGCGTGAGACCACTCTCAATACTCGATGATTTGAAATCATTTCCAGCGTCTTCTTCTTTAATTGCAACATCTTCAGGACTCTCTTTAATGAAAGCAAATAGAACAGGAATGTAGGCCAACGGGATGAGTGCCAACCACATCATTACTTGACGCCAGTCACCATCACTGATTGTTAATAGGTAAGTATTTATTTGAGGAAATACGCCATTTCCTACACTTGTACCTGCAAGCAATACTCCTATGGCAAGCCCCCTATTATCATTGAACCATTTTGAGATGAGGACCACATTGATCACCATCCCTGACATGCTTAAAACCATTCCTTGAAATATATGGATGATATACATATCAAGTAATGAATCTGATTTAGCATAAAAATAAAATGTCGCAGAAAGCATCAATAGACCTGACATCATCAATGCTCGAACACCTACCCGATCAATGATGATTCCTGCAATAAAAGCAAAAACAGCAGTCGACCAGAGTGTGATTGCATCCTTTAGTTTTAATTCTTGTCTGAGAACCTCTTCGCCAGTGACCTCTGATAAGTAATCTAGTAATTCCCTATCAAAAACAACCAGTCCACCCAACGTTAAACCATTTGTAAAAGTTATAGTGAAAAAACAAACGGCTAAAATAATCCAGCGGTAATTCTTTGGGTTTTTGAGGATTGAATTCATTCAAAGGCGATAAAAGTTTTATACTTCATGAAAACATACAGTATTCTATGATTAATCAAAAGTATTATTTAAAGGCATTAAAAACGAGGAGTTAATTATATGTTGAAGTCAATCATGATGGTGACCATGCTTGTTACAAATCTGAATGTAACCGAAGAGGCTTATGATGAATATTTAGACTATGAACTTGTATCAGAGGGTATCGTAGATGAAAGTCTTGCAGAGGTTTGGGGCGCTGAAGAAATGGTCGGTCACCCATATATAGTCATGCAGCCAAGCAGTGGTGAGCCAGTCTACTTGAGGTTCATTGAAGAAGAAGATAAGAAGAATTATAGACCCATGGGAACATATGGATGGAATTCGACTGAAATACTCGTTCAAGATCCAGACAAACTGGCAACAGAGCTTGAATCATCACCTTTTGAGATCATTGGCATGCCTTATGATCTCTACCCTACCCCTGATGCCCCGCGGGCAATGCAGGTTTTGGGACCATCTGATGAAATTCTATACTTAACGAGAATAATTCCTGAAGGTTCAGGCTTTAATCTAGGATCAGCACAGTCTTATGTCGATCGAGTATTTATAATGGTGCTTGGCGGACCTTCAATGAAAGCATTGCAGGATTACTACAAAACCTCATTTAATATGCCTGTAACAGAAGCTTCTGATTGGACCATAGGAGTGATTTCTAAGATGAATGGCCTACCAGAAGATACTGTCTATCCGCTTTCTCTTGTCCAGTTTGAGGAGAATTTCTTAATTGAACTAGACGAATGGAACAGTGATGATGTTTTTGAGTCAAGAGATGTGAAAGAAGGTCACTTGCCACCATCTACATCAATGGTTTCCTTTTCTACTAATTCCATAGATGAGATAAATGTTGAATGGAAGCATGAACCTCAGTCTATAAATGCTTTTCCATACAATGGAAGCAAGGTTGGAGTAACAGTTGGGGTTGCAGGAGAATGGATCGAGATTATTGAGTGGGAATAGTGTTTATTTTTCGAAATATTTACCTTTCTTTTTTAAGCCTTTAAACTTTTCATCTCTGTTTTCCATTTTTGAAATGAAGGTTTCCTTTAAGTCATCTTCATACTTCATAGCGGCGTTCCATAATGCAACATAATTGAGTGATTCATCCACGCTGTGGTCACGACTATAATTGATCACCTCTTTAATACCGCTGATGGCTAAAGGAGACTTGCTAGCTATTTCTTTAGCCGTATTTATTGCATGTTCCATCATGGTCTCATGGTCATCAAAGATTGAGCTTATCAAGCCATGCTTCATGGCTTCATCGGCATGCAGTTTCCTGCCTGTCAGCGCCAACTCACGAACCACGCCCTCAGGGATTAAATTAGGCAGCCTCTGGAGAGTTCCAACATCTGCAACCAGTCCCAAATTTGTTTCTTGGATACAAAAGAATGCATTTGAAGTCGCATATCTGATATCACAGGCACTGATCATATCAACCCCTCCTCCTACACAAGCACCCTGAATAGCAGCAATTACTGGCATACGTGACTTTTCGAGTGATGAGAAGCTGTATTGTAAATCTTTTGTGAGTCTATAAATTGCTTCATTTTGAAGACCTTGATGTTCATTCTCACCAGCAAGCTCAGTGTCAGTAAAATTCCCAAGGTCCATTCCAGCGGTAAAATGTTTTCCTTCCGCAGAGATCAGTATTACTCTGGCTTCTCCCCCATCTGAAATATCATCGATCAAATCTGGTAACTCAGACCAAAAGTCCTTGATCATGGTATTGAGTTCATCACCCCTTGAAAGTTTCACATGGGCAATATGATCTTCAAGACTGTATTTAAAGCATTTATATTCCATAACCTATTTCATCAATTTTCTTAAAAGCCAATAAACAATCATTGATGTAATCAAACCAGTCAAAGCTGGCATGATGAAGCTTGGTGAGAAATAAGTACTTGCAGCACCTGCAATGTATGCAATGAATGCAGAAGGATTCCACCGTGCCAATCCTTCAAAGCTTCTGCTGTGGAACTTGGCCTTGTCGATAACGTAATACTCTATGATCACTGGACCAATCAAAGGAGGAACAATACTTGCTAACAGTGCGAGAAACGCAAAGAAGTATTGGTATAGACCCAATCCAAGAATTGTTCCCAGAATTCCACATATCACTGTCATTACATTTTTAGGTCTCTTTAGGATGCTGGATGTTTGAATGACAGGAAGATAAAGATTCGCATCACCCGTGGTCCATAAAGCTAGACTCATTCCAATGATCCCAATCCATCCAATAATCAGTCCTTCATTCATCAAGATATTTAGATCAACCCCTAAGAATGCAGAGAATAAAGAATCGTTTGATACGACACCACCGAGTGCGCCGAGGATTTGCAAAAACCATTGGGCAATGATCAAAACAATGAATGGGATTGCTATGGCAACCCATGTTTTTTTTTGCAAATCTTGTATACTCTGGCATCACAACCGCACCGACTATCCATGAACCAATTACGATATTGATTGCCTCAATCGTTGTCATTTTACTGCCCGATACCAGGTCAATGGACAGAGCTTGAAAACCCGACAAGCCTCCTGCTTGCATGATATTAAGATAAATTGCATAAAGCCCAACAAAGACCAATATTGCAACCGAAGGAATGCTTATTCTCTCTAATCCTTTAACACCAAAATAAGTGGTTGCTGTATAAAGCAGGCCAGCAAAAACAGCTGTTATAAGAAAAGTTGAGGATGAAAAGATATCAGCAGGTGCAATACCAGGATTAAGTGCCAGTGTCCAAGTGATACCAAATGCACCAACTACGATGCCTTGCCATCCGATAGTGAGTATTGCGATGAAGAGAACAGGAATGTATGCTCCAACATTGCCATAAACATATCTGTAAAGCAGTCCACTATTACATGCAGTTTTGTATCCTATGTATCCAACAACAGCGCCAACAACAAAGTTCGCAAAATTACCCAGAAATGTCGTGTAGATGATATCTGGCCAAAATGGTATGCCATTTCCAAGTTGAGTACCGGTAAATAGGCCTGTGACAAGAAATCCCCATCCGAACGCAAGGGCCAGTAAAGGACCTGTATTTCTTCTCTGATTTTCATTTAATGCGGATAAGGGATTATCAGCACTGCTCTCTTCTGCTGCTTCATCAAGTGTCCACCATTCCTTCAGTTTATTTAGCATTAAAATACTTCCCCAAAAAGTTAACTTCACTCCTTCAATTAAGCATACAAGATCATAAAAAAAAACCCCAGGCATACTGCTGGGGTTTTTTTATTGAATTTCAGTTAATGATTAAAAATCATAAGAAATTCTTAGGCCCATATTTCTTGGCCTCATTGGAGACACAGAAATACCTTGGAAAGCTGTGAATAC
>MDSX01065032.1_pt1 | contig 10123 bp, 16 predicted proteins | sample 811141 | NCBI WGS metagenome assembly MDSX01 (sample SAMN05326642, study PRJNA326480) | marine metagenome | isolation source: seawater | place: Atlantic Ocean: South East | collected 2010
CAATATACTCCTCCATTCGGGTTCGAACCGAAGACCTCGCGGTTAGCAGCCGCACGCTCTAACCAACTGAGCTATGGAGGAATGTATTGATTAAACTTTTTAGGGTATATATTATTAATTAGACATTTTAAATTGGGATTTAATGTTTAGGCATTTTTAATTAGGCGTTATCATCATTTGATTTACCGTTTTTAAGCATATCACTAATAATCATATCACTAATCATGTTAGACAATGCTTTATCATTTTCTAGTATTTTTTTTAGTACATCTGGGTTATTAATTATTTTTTGAATAAACTCAGAGTGTTCAAGGTCATTCATTTACTTATGATATATAATATTTTATTTCTTTAAACGGTTTACTCCTGGTTATCAACAACAACTTCTTCCTCTTCATCTTCCTCTTCGGAATCCACGATTGAATACCCTGATAGCTTATTACTCTTGTAAATCTTTGCTTGTAGAAGCTTAAATCCTACACCAAACTGAGTCTTACCAACAAACCAAACACCTGTAGACTGAATAAGACAAACAGCTTCCGAACCCCTTGGAATAGAACTTAGATCGATATTTCCATCGTCGTCTACAATATTAATAGACTTCTTATTATCATCATATACAGCAAACTGGGGAACACCATTTACAAATGGAAGCTTTACCTTTAGATTAGAAGGCCACTTTGAGTCCTTGGGAAACTTTTCAGCAGACTTATAAAACTCATTTACAAGTTCTTGGCTTAGCTTCTTTCCAAACCATGTTGACTCTTCCATGGAAAATGTCTTAGCCTTATTGTCAATAGAGCGAATATTATCAGTAAATTGGCGAAGCTGAGGATTTTGAGTCTCATCATTTGCTAGAGCAACTGAAATATGATACTTAACTGCTTCTCCATTTTGTGGCTTAGATTGATCGATCCCAAAAGGAATACGAACGCGAGATGTTTGAAGAATAAACGCCCCATTAGTCTGATCAGTATCGTAATTAATAAGAACGCTCTGCCCACCTAGCTTATTTTGCCTGGGTGGTAGAAACTTAATAGATGATTCTTCAAATTCATTAGGGAGTACAATCGTGTGGGACATCTTTATTAGATAATATAGTATGTATATTCTCTTTAAGTTCATTAAGCGTAAAAAATGTTAATTTAAATTATTTTTGACTATTATAAACAGGTATGATAGAATTTTGGACTTTTTTTTATGTCTTGTTTGTAGTAATTATAGTAGAATTTTTTACTTTTATACGTAAAAATAAACAATTTAAGAATACAAACGGCGAAAATAAAGGACAAGATAATTACGACTTTAATTCAAAAAAGACTAAAGAAGTATTATTAGATAAATATTCTACTATAACAGATATGCAAATAGAACTTTTACCGGGTAATTTTGTTATAAGGACTTCAGATGTTGTATTTATTAAAATAAAGGACCGTATTATCATACCAGAAATAAATTTATTGTATAATATCAATGAAAATTTTACATTAGAAATAATTAATGTAAATGGACAGCATATTAATTATTTTTATAAAAAAATATAAACTTACAATAAAATGGTAAGAGTTATTAGAGATTTTATGAATTCTAATAATAAAAATAAAGTTAGTGTAACTGTTGGTTTATTAATAGGTTTGTTTTTAGTTGTAGTTATGTTAATGAAACTTATTAATATGTTTAAAAAATCTTTCTCTAAAGAAAATTCACTTAAAGGAGCTCCATCTAAGTTACCATCTCTTTCACGACGTGTAGAACCTTCTATGGCTAGAACACATCGCCGAGAAAATGAAGAGTGGCGCAGGGGTCCGTACAACATGGGGGGCAAGGGTGCCCGAGGTCCACCAGGTGATAAGGGTCAACAAGGTCCACCAGGTAATAAGGGTCAACAAGGTCCACCAGGTGATAAGGGTCAACAAGGTCCACCAGGTAATAAGGGTCAACAAGGTCCACCAGGTAATAAGGGTCAACAAGGTCCACCAGGTAATAGGGGTCCACCAGGTCCACCAGGTCCACCAGGTCCACCAGGTGCAGGCGGGTATTTTTCCTGATCCAGCTAGGTCAAAGATAGGTGATATTATCATATAATTAAAATAAAATAAATTCGTTATTATATAATGGCTAAGAGAATGAAAATGAAAATGAAAATGAAAATGACCCCAAAACAAATAAATCAATTATTGGGTCTTTTGATAGTTTCAGGACTTATTTTATTACTATTAAACTGTATGTATAATAAAGGTAAAGAAAGTAGTTATTGTGAAAAATCAACAAACGATGATAAAATTTCAGATTTACAAAGACAAGCTGCTATAAATCTTGAACAGACTAAATTTTTAACTGCTAATATGTTAAATTCCTGAATATTATATTACAAAAAAATACAAATATTAAAACAAAAGTATATAAATGTATAGAACATAAATACTAAATTACTTTCTATACATCTATGGATCCTATTTTTATCGAAGAAGAAAACCTAGACGAAATTGCTGAATATGATGAAGAAACACTTGAGCAGGTTGAAGAAGAAAGGTGTTTGGATATAGTAGACGAATTTAAAAAAGAAATTATCAAAGAACCTGAATTCTATTCAATACATAATATTTCATCATTTGAGATTTATAATTTAACTCGCATAGATCATAAATTTACAAAAAATAATTTAACAGGACAACAATTGTTTCTGTTTGACAAAATGTTTTTATCCATATATAATTATTCAACAACAGAATCTAATTACAATTATATAGCGAATAAAATTTTTAATAGAATTTACATTATCTAATGAATTTTTCATATTTTTTATATTCCCTGCTTATTGTAGTTGTACTAACCCCTGTTTTATTGTATAAATACGCTAGATTGTAAGTATTGTAACTAGGATCTTTCTTAGAAGCTTTTTTAGAAATACCATATATAATTCCATATATACCATTATCCCCTGGGGGAGGCATGTTAGCATTTCTTATAGATCTTTTAACGAGGTCTAATTCTCGTATTAAAAATGGGGTCAATTTTAAATCTATATTACTTTTTAATTTAATATTTACATATTGAGAATATTTTGTATTATCAAATAGTTCTTTTAGATTAGGGAGTTCAGATGATATGATACCAACATCCACATCAAGTTTTCTAGACAATCTTTCAATTGTGATTTTTAGACCATTGTATACTATCACGCTATAAATTATAAGAGCTGCTAAAGATTTTTTTTTATCACCCCTTAGATTATCAGATTTTATTATTAAATGAAGCCACATCTGCATAATTTCCTCTTTTATTTTATCGAAAATATCAGGATTATACATATATTCGGATGAAATTGAATCTATTCTATTTATTATGTATGTTAAATCCTGTTGTAATTTTTTTTCTTCGGGACTCATATTAACCCATGTATTTACACGAGATAAATCTCTATTTAAACCATCCGGTGATATAAAACTTCCTAGTTTCCCGGTATTTAAATTTTGTTTGAATGTTCTATATGGGTTTATAGATTCATCTAATACAGTTCCACATATTTCGCATACTTCTGTGTTATTTTTAATAACTTTAGAGTTACTTTTGCATAATCTACAAAAATCTTCTAATCTTTCATTTAAAATTTCCCCATGTTCTTTTTTTATTAAACCATGTTTTTCTATGCAATTTAATAAAAATTTTCTTTTTAAATTATTATCTGTTATTTTATTTATATGTAATTTTAATAATTGGATTGTAATTTCCTTGGACATATTTAATATATAAAAATATAATTTATTATATTTTTATATAATAAGTTATAGTAAGTTATGTCTCAGTTAATATATGAAGCTTCAAGTGTAGGAGTTATGACAGTCTTATTTGGTAACGTAATAGCATGTGTATTAGACTTTGCTATTCTTTCTCCAAAATTAAAAACAAAGTTGCCATTAATGACATCCAGGGATAATTTTTATCAAATGGGGATACTTTTATTTTTAACCGGTGTATCTATACACTTATTCTGTGAATTAGTTGGACTAAATAGGTGGTATTGTAAAGAAGGTTTTGCATGTAAAAGATAAAAGAAATGTCTATTGAAAATATTAACAACATTTGAAGATCCAAACACAGAATCACCACCTAAGTGAGTATCACAATTAATTAAAATAGTATCAATAAAGAACCCTCGCGGGGGATCGAACCCCGAACCTTAGGATTAGAAGTCCTACGCGCTATCCAATTGCGCCACGAGGGCTCTTTATTAATACTTAATTTAGTATGCAAAATTAAGAGGAACATGAATATCATTTACACATTTATCTTTTATAAACTCTGGACATAAATTATTAATTATATCCTGATTTTTATATTTACAACCTATACGTAAAAAATTTATATACATGTTTGAATATACTGTACATTTATTTTCCCCGAGAGTTTTTATATTTTTAATGTAATACATTAGTATTATATAATTATATACTCTAGGGTAATATTTTTTACACACTCTTTTTTTAATTACATCTATGGCTTCTTGACAACACGTCTCTTGACCGGGGGCTTCGGTGCAGGAACCTTTGGGTCTTCCTTTACAAAAGTATTATCAGCTACTAGCGGCGGCTTGTGAGCTAGAGTCTCAGATGCACTTGCAATATTTGCAGCAATCTTATCCTTCTCGGATGGTGGATAATGAGGCTTTAGGTAACGCTGAATGTTAAAAAATGTTACTGGTTGATCGGGATCCCTAAGAAGAGCCTTTAGCTTCTTAGCCTCGGGCGTAGTTTCAAGTAGAATAAAACGACGATTTTCAGGATCCTGCAAATTATTAGTCTTAATGTAATTATTGATTGAGGTTGTCACTTCTTGACGGGAATGCTCAGTGTTTTCATCAAATCCTAGGAATGAACACAACTCATTTGAAATTGCAACCGGTCGCTGTAGCGCAGAAACCTTCTTGGGCGCATTTGGATCTACTTCGGTTACACGCCTTGTACGCTTACCAGACTTCATAGCCTTATTTACATCTTTCTGTAGAGTTTTAAGACGTATGTTCATAGCCTTAAGGGTTTCTGTAAGAGTATTAAAATCTTTCAAGATAAGGTCAAACTTATCAGAATGAGTTAGAGGCTCTGTCTCTTCGAGAGTGGTCATTTTATAGTAAATAATTATACATTCCTTTATATAGGTTTATATGTTATAAGTTAATTAAAGAAATGTTTAATAATATATTACTAAAATGGATAATATTTTACCAGACTTAGCTAAATTTTTTAAAGATAATAATGATGTTGGTACACGTATAAAATTTACATTTGGAAAATACACAGATGAATTTGGCTTTGAAGCAAAATTATTTAACAAATGTAATTATAAAAAAATTAAATCTTCATTGGATTCTTACAATAATTGGAAAGAAACTTATGAGGAAGTAATTACTGAAGCTGATGAACAACCTAAAAAAATAATAAATAGCATGATAATTAAATCTAATGGACCATATGATATATTAATAACTGTAGAAACTGATGAAAAAATAGTTATATACGATGATAATAATAAAGAAATTAATTTATATACTTATGTGTGGAAACGTCACAATTTTGTTTTGAAAAATTATACATACAATATAGGGGATTCTATTCAAAAACTAGAAATTTACATAACCGATATAAATGTATGTAAAAATTATTTAGCACATTCTAGTATATTAAAAATCAAAGACATAGTGAACATTTGTAAAAACGGAGAAACTAATGAAGATTATATGGAAATTTTACAGAAAAAATAACAATTTAAAAGAATATTACAATAACTAAAGTAGAATAACCATGTTTAAGTTTTTCAACGAGAATAACCTAGAAATAAAACCAGATGATGTTTTTTCTATCACAAATGTAACACCGATAAACATTTTATTTTATCAAAAAGCTTTTATTCATAAAAGTGTTCTAAGATTCTTAGCTAATCAAGAAGAAGAATCTTTAAGGGTTTCATATGAAAGATACGAATTCCTTGGAGACTCGGTTCTTAATCTTGTTATCGCTAGTTTTGTTTTTCATAAATACCCGGATAAAGATGAGGGATTTTTAACCAGAATTAGAACTAAATTGGTAAATGGTAAAACACTTGCATATCTTGCTAAAAAAATAAACTTAAATAAATTTCTTGTTATTAGTAAAAATGTTGAAAATATAGGTGGAAGAGATAATGATAGATTCTTGGAAGATATATTTGAGGCTTTTATATGTTCTATTAATCTTGATCTTGGATTTAAGTATGCCGAAAAATTTATTTTAGAGAGTATTAATAAATATATCAACTTTGAAGATCTAGAAGAAGATAATAATTATAAAGACATTCTATTAAGAAGATGTCAGCAAAGTATTCAAGTAAATCCAGAATATGAACTAGTAGAAACTACAGGACCAGCTCACAAAAAAGTATTTACATCTGTTGTAATGATAAATAAAAAGAAATACTGTCAAGGAACTAATAAAACAAAAAAAGAATCTGAACAAATAGCTTCTAGATTAACCCTTGAATTTTTAGATAAAGAAGGACTTTTTTAGTTGGTTCATATGTAATTTAATTAGAAGCTCCTGTACTTCCAAACCCACCCGAACCGCGATCAGTTGTATCATTAACAGTTTCTATCTGAAACTTAGGCAAAATTCCATCAAAAGCAACAATTTGAAAATAACAACATCCCTCTTGAAATAAAACATCTGTTTCCCCAATATTATCAACTACTGCAATTACATTACCTCGGTAATTTTTATCTATAATTCCTACGGAGTTTGCTAGTCTTACATTAGTTTTTGAAATAGAACTTCTAGGAAGAACTATATATCCGTGACTAGGATTTGTTTTAATATTAAGATTTATCTTAAAGGATTTAGAACTAGCTGGTATAATAACTGATTTTTGCATTGGAATATCCAATCCAACATCCTGATTTCTCCTCGCCTTTTCATAAGTTGGATGATTTTCCCAATAATGAGAATCTTCGGGATCTATTTTCAAGAATAGAGGCATACAGTTTATAGGTTATCATATCTAAATTTTTTAAGTTAATTTAATTTAAAGTTAAAACTTATTATAGTATAAGTTATGTTGTTAAGAAACTGTATTAAAAACACTACCATTAATAACAGGTTCATTTCAGTTCTTATCCCGAGATATAATGATTTTATTATTAATAAACCTCAATTACCTATTCTATCTTCAAGTCCTGGTGTTAGTTCTGAACCAGAATATAATGGACTTATCGAACTTCAAGATAAAATCAAACATGTAAATACTGATACTTATGGTCCACCTGGATTTGTTAAACTAGTCGACTGTATGCCAAGATATATTCCCGAGAGTTGTAAGGATTTAATGTGTGATCATGCTATTGTTCAGGCTGCTAGAGTTTCATTTAATCAGGGTATTAAAACTCCGGAACAAGACAAAAATCTAATTGATTTTCTTATTAGACATAAACATACTTCTCCATTTGAAATGGTAAAGTTTAAATTTCACATTAAATGTCCAGTTTTTGTTCAGAGGCAATGGATTCGTCATAGAACAGCAAATGTCAATGAAATTTCAGGAAGATACTCTGTTATTAAAGGAGAATTCTATTGTCCTAGGACAATATATGATCAGGGAAAGTTGAATAAACAAATGTCTGGGAAAGAAATTAAGGATGTACATATTAAGTATAAATTCGAAGAATACATGACAAATTCTTATAAACAATATGGTCTATATAGAGACCTAATAAAGGCTGGTGTATCCAGGGAAATTGCAAGAATCGGTCTTCCTCAAAATATGTTTACCGAGTTTTATTGGTGTATTGATCTTCATAATTTATTGAATTTTATCAGACTTAGGTCTGCAGAAAATGCACAAGGTGAAATAAGGGAATATTCAGATGCTATGAGAGAATTAATTGAAGATCTTTGTCCTAATACAATCAAATCTTTTGATAAATATTCAAAAACATCCGGTATTTAAATTATTTATACATCTTTTAAAAATACTTTCTTTTTCATTGTAATTTATTTCAGATGTTTCTATAGTTATACTGGTTTTAGAATCTTTTTTCGCTGTTTGGAATTCTATATCATTTTCTAAATTACATTTAAGAAATTTTAATTTTTTTAGCATTCTTTTCATAAACTTTACCTGATATTCATAATATTTTTCAAGGATTTTATTAAATAATTTGGTTTTCTGTAAGAGAATTTCATTATCGTGTGTTTTTTCAAAAACCAATTGATTTATATTTATACCTTGATGTGTTTTAGAATATACTTCGTCATCTTCTATAGAATATTTTTGTTTTGATATATATTGAGTTATAGAATTTATTATTGTTATAATAGTATTATGAATTATATTTATTTCTTCAAAGTCGTAATTTTTTTTATTTAGATCATCAAATGGCGTTGGTTTAATAAATACACTTCTATCAAAAATATTATCTAGTTTTATATCTTTTAATGATTGTATTATTTTAATATACAATTTATAGTACATTCCGTACATTTTTGATAAAAAGCTGTTAAAATGCGTATTATAATTTTCTATATCTTCATATGTTAATTCTATTTGAAAAAATAAAACGTCTAATGACATCAAACGAGTATCATGTTTCAAAACTTCTTGTAGATATTCTTTATAGAGATCTTCTAAACTTATACATTTAATGTTAAGCTCTTTTATTAAGCGACATATGTCATTTTTACAATCTTCTATATATAAAAAATCTTCGTTGTTATTCATTTCATTAATTTATAACTTTATTTTAAATGGACAATAAATCTGAAGCTACCGCTAGAGAATACAACTCATGGGAAAGACATCACGAGAATATATTTATAGATTGGGCAGACAAAGCCTCCTGTTATAAATTGCTTCATGCAAATTCTAATATAAAATATTCTAAAAAAAGAAATATGTATACTATACCTGTTATTGTTTTATCAACATTAACAGGTACTGCAAACTTTGCATTAGAGAGGGTTCCATTAAAGTATAGATCTGAATGTTCTATAGTAATTGGAAGTGTTAATATATTGGCTGGTATAATAACAACTGTTTCTCAATTTTTTAAAATAAACGAGTTATCTGAAGCTCATGCAATGAGTTCTATTTCATGGGATAAATTCCACCGAAGTATCAGAATAGAATTATTAAAATCACCCGAAGAAAGAGTTGATGTAAGATATTTCATGAAAACATGTAGAGACGAATTTGATCGTTTAATGGAAACCTGTCCTCATATAGATAAAGATATAATAGATAAATTTAAATCCAATTTGACATCAGGTGATGATGAAAAAGAAGTGGCTAGAAAAATTAAAAATTTCAATAGAATTATAAAACCAGATATTCTTAATGACATAACCACTATACGCGATATAGTTTATAAAGAGGGGCAAATCAAAATAGATATATTAGAAAAGGAAAAAATAGAATATGAAGAAAATGAAAAAAGTAAACACAATTTTAAAGTTAAAATGGTTACTAATTTTATAGATTCTTTCACACAAAAATACTCAAGGAGACCATCCGTTGATGAAATGTTATCTAATTTAATTGATATATCACCTTATGATTTAAGAATTATAATGTCTGAAATGGGTTATTAGTTAAATATTCTAAAATAAAATACACAATAATATTATATATATGTCTGATTATACCCATTTAGATAATAAGTTAAAAAATATTAGAAGACATTTAGAGTTAATTACGGAACAAATTAACTTTTTGAACTCAAATATAAATCATTTATCATCCACTGATAGAAGTTCAGATGACCAGAGTATTATAGATCTAAATTCCTGGAGAGATAATGTAAACAGTTTATTAAACGGTGTTATACCAGGTGAAGTATCTGAATCAAAAATACTTGTAACTGATGAAAATAGAGATATGGTAGGATTTGATAATCTACAATGTGAACAATTAACAATAGGAACTTCAGTATTTACCCCAGGAGCCGGGGGTCCTCAAGGTCCAGCGGGTCCAGCGGGTCCTACCGGTCCTGTGGGTCCTGTGGGTCCTACCGGTCCTGTGGGTCCAACGGGTCCTGAGGGTCCAACGGGTCCTACGGGTTCAGAGGGTCCTACGGGTCCAGAGGGCCCTACCGGTCCTGAGG
>MDSX01025060.1_pt1 | contig 10121 bp, 7 predicted proteins | sample 811141 | NCBI WGS metagenome assembly MDSX01 (sample SAMN05326642, study PRJNA326480) | marine metagenome | isolation source: seawater | place: Atlantic Ocean: South East | collected 2010
CTGTTAGACCTCTTGGCGAATTACCACTGGTAGACTAACATGGAAGTATCAGCATATATTATATGGAACGTTTTTGTAACGCTTGTCCTAGCTCCAATAGTTTATGGCATTAGACAAAACTCATCAGAGCTTAGAAGACAAGATATATTGCTGAACAAGACCCGTGAAGGTATTGCAAAAGATTATGTAACCAAAGATGAGCTAAGAAACGATATGTCAGTCTTAATGGAAAGAATGGATAAAATCAGTGAAAAGCTTGACAAACTCTTTGAAGTTAAGTAAAATAGGTATATAGGAAATAAGAATGTCAAAAAGAAGAAATAGAAAAAGAAACGGTGGAATAGCTAGAGAAGACTATACTAAAGGTGGTAGAGTTAGATATCAAGAAGGTGGTCGTGGACAAGAAGAATTTGAGGAAGTGGTAAAAACTTTTCCTATTGGAGACGATGGTGAGCCTATAATATCGGGAGAAGGAGATGTTCCACCACTTACACCTACACCTGCACCTGCACCTTTACCAGAAACTAAACCAATAGGTGATGTTGAAAAGATAAGTGATCTTAAAAAGAAAAAAAGAAAATCTGGACTAAGACAATCTATTGACGATGCTGCTGCTGGTAAAGTTCCAGAGTCTGCAGTTATAGGTACACCTACACAAGCAGGAATTGACCCTGTAACTGGTCAACCTTTACCAGAACAAAAAGTTACTACAATGGCTGCACCTACCACAGTTCAAACAAGAACTGCACCGGGTGTTGGACAAGAACAAGTAACTACAGTAGATCAAACTGCACAAGCTCAAACACCAGAACAAATACAAGCTGCACAGATGGCAGCAACGACAGTTGATACAGATGCACAAGTAGAAGCTGCAACAGGAGCTGTATCAGACGATGCTATAGCTCAAGCTGCAGGTGTTGAACGTGTACCAACCATTGAAGCTGCAGATGTAGAAATACCAGAAGGTGCTTTAACTGAAAGAGTTGTAGGTACGTTAAGTCCAGAAGCTCAATCAACTGCTGTAATGAATGTTGGTAGTTCTTTAGCGAGAGTAACAAGAGCTAAGAAACAATTAGCAAATGCTGGACTAAGTGATGCAGATATTACAGAATTAGGTAACGACCCAGAAGCTTTAGAAGATAGACTAGCAGACTTTAGTGAAGCTGAAAGAGGTATTATTGAAGGGCTACCAGAAGAAGCTTTAGTATCTAATCAGATAGATAGTTTATTAAAAGGTATTGAAGAAGGTGAGATTCCTACATGGGCTAGACCTGCTGTATCTGCAGTAGAGTCTATGTTAGCTCAACGTGGTATGTCCGCATCCACAGTGGGAAGAGATGCCTTGCTCAATGCTATTATACAATCAGCAATGCCTATTGCTCAGTCTAATGCACAAGCGATACAAGCAAGTGTTAGTCAACAAAAAACAATAGAAGCACAAGAAGCTGAAGCTAACGCAGCTAGAGGACAACAAACAGCATTAACAAATGCAAGTAATGTCTTCCAGCTTAACATGGCTCAGTTTAGTGCTGACCAACAAACAGCATTAGCAAACAGTAAGTTTTTACAAACTGTAGGATTAACAGATGCTAGTATGGAACAACAAGGTATTATGCAAGATGCTGTAATAATGTCTCAAGCTAATTTAACTGAAGCAGACTTTAATCAGCGTACCCAGATACAAAATGCTCAAGCCTTTTTACAAATGGATTTAACCAATCTAAGTAATGAGCAACAAGCAAATGTATTAAGGTCTCAACAAACTCAGCAACGTTTGTTAAGTAATCAAGCTGCTCAGAATGCTGCAGCTCAGTTTAATGCTACAAGTGAGAATCAAACTAATCAGTATATGGCTAGTTTAAATGCTCAGATTAATCAGTTTAATGCAGGTCAACAAAATGCTACAGCACAGTTTAATGCTACACAGGATAACGCTGCTGCAGCTAGAGATGCACAAAGACAAGCTGATCTAAACAAGTTTAACACACAGTTAGCAACACAAGTAGATCAGTTTAATGCTAATCAAGACTTCGCAAGGAATCAATGGAACGCACAAAACGTTGCTGCTGTTGAAGCTTCTAATGTACAATGGAGAAGACAAACTAACGTAGCTAACACTGCTGCTCAGAATGCAGTCAACATGCAGAACGCACAGAATGCTTTTGCAATGTCACAAACTGCACAATCTTTCTTATGGCAAGAACTAAGAGATCAAGCTGATTATGATTTTAGAAACTCTGAAAATGAGAAAAATAGAATTGCACAACTTGTAAACACTGCACTAGCTTCAGACCCTTCTAAATATAATTCAAGTTTAGGAAACTTAAACAGTCTGATAGGACTAATAGCCGGAGACGTAACAGGAACATAGTATGGGATTATTTAAATCAATTAAAAAAGCTTTTAAAAAAGTAACAAGTGGAATTAAAAAAGTAGTAAAGGGTGTTGTTAAAGGAGTTAAAAAAGTAGTTAAAAAGATTAGCTCTAGTAAAATACTTAAAGCGTTAGCTATTGCTGCTGCAGTCGTAGTGACGGGAGGTGCAGCATTAACTGCATTTGGTGGAACAGGAGCTTTATCTTCTAGTACATTTGGTCAGTGGATGATGTCTACAAGTCAAAGTGTTTTAGGGGGTTCAGCTTTTGGTACAGGAGCTACAACAGGAATTGGTAAATTTTTTCAAGGTGCTGCAAACTTTACAGCTAAAACAATATCTAAACCTTTTGGTGCTGTTGGAGGAGCTTTAGGCAGCACTGCAAGATTAGGAGCTAATATAGTTCAAGGAAAAGATTTATTAGCTGCTGGTCCGGGTGTAGGTGGTACAGCAACTACTCCGGGAGCTATTATTACAGCTCCAACACCTTTTAGTGCAGAAGCATTTAGTGGTCAAGTAGCAGTAGCTGACACTGTTTCTTTTGACCCCACAGCAAATGCAGGTAAAGGAGGATACATAAATACAACTGTAGACCCTACAGACCCAACAAAAAATATAGTAACTCCTTTAACACCGGCTCAAGAAGCAAGTTTGCCTAATTCATACACAAGTAATATAGACAAGGTTACAGGAAAAACAAAAGGAACAGTAGGAAGAATTGCAGAAAATGTAGCTACTGGAACTGCAACTGCTGTGCTTAGTGGAGCAGCTTTACAAGCGATTCAAGGTGACCCAGAAGAAACAGGTTCAATGGGTGGTTTAAGAACTGAAGGAGCTTCAAACTTTGACCAACTCAGAGTTTTTGCTGCTGAACGAGGTATTTCAGATTCAGATATCTATAAACACTTTACATTTGGTAACACTGCAGAAGCAGGTAATATACCATTATTTCAACAAGAAACTTTACGAATATAGGAGTAAAAAATGGCACAACCTACCAGAGGTCCAAGACCCATTGTTACAGATAGTATTTCTGGAACAGCAGGTCAATCCGTACTAGATGGCTTAGATGCCGGTTTTACTATTGATGAGATAGCCCCAGATAACGGTCCGAAGATACGAGGAGAAGCTAGATTTAATCAAGAAGGCTTAGATGAGGTGGTAGCTTTATCTGCACAAGGTAGACCTATACCGGGTCAAAGTTTAGTCAATGACCCAGCACAACCTTATATGTGGGAACAACCACCAGAGTTTGCTAATCCAAGAGATGCATTAGACTACATGGTTGGTCTTATTATGCAAACAGACACCGTAAAAGAAATTGTAGGAGCTTTAAAAAATGGTGCTGCAGTTGCCGACATTGCAATGGTTATGCTATATACAAAGTTTACAGAAGGTAAATTTAATCCTGATGTTTTACTTTTATTAGCAGAACCTGTTATGTATGTAATTATGGCAATTGGTGAAGAAGCCAATATAAAATATAACATTGAAGATAGCAACGACTTAGATGAGTTTGATGAAGACGATGAAGAAGAAGAGATTGAAGGTAAGCTTAATGAGTTTAGAAATGTCTTTGAAGATATCAAAAACGGTACAACTAAAAAAGGTATAAAGCCTAGTAAAATTAAAAACGGTGTAGTACCACAAAATATTTTAGACAAAATTAAAGAACAAGGTCCAGAGATTAGAAGTTTACTAAGTCAAGGAGAAGCGTAATGGCACAAGAAGATTATATATCAGGTTCACAGTTTGGAACACTAGCTGGGTCTTTACTAGCAAGTAATAAAAAACGAGATAAAAAAGAAAGAAACAGAGCATTACTTGCTACAATTCTTTTTGAAAGTTTAGGAGCTTTACAAAAACAACAGAAGCAAAAAATTGTTGATGGTGTGAATGATATTAAAGAAAATTATAATGATGCTTTTCAAATTAGAGAAAGTGATTACAGAGCTAAAGATAGTCAAAGAGCTGAATATCAAGAATATTTAAAAGACCCTGATATATGGGTAAATAATACAGCAGAAAGAGCTTATAATAATATTGATTTTATTAAAAATGAAGGAGCTAAGTGGGGAACACCACTAGAAACAGAAAGTTTACGAGAAGCTTCACAAGCTTTATATAACTCAAAAGTTGAAGAAGCAAAACTTAGAGCTATTGAACTTAGTAAAGATAAAATGATTACTGAAAGTAGTTTTGGAAAATATAATCAAGTTTATTTAGACGAATATAAAGCTTTAAGAAATCAAGTAAGAGACGACCCTAGTAAAAAGGGGTTAGTAAAACAAGCCTTTAATAAAATTTTTGGTTATGGAGCTTCTGAAATTGCAGAACTTCAATTAGAAGTACAAGCTGCTAAAGATGCTAAAGATGCTTACATAGAGAACACACCAACAGATACAGTTTCTCCAGATAAAGAAGATGATACAGTAATATCTACCTATGCTAACGAAGCTAAAAAAATTGATGCTGAATTTTTAACAAACTTTTCTAACGAATTAATAAATAGAAATGATTTAAAAAATAGAAGAAATAAAATTATTAAAACTGCAAGTAAACCTAGTTATCAATTAACTGCAGAAGATGCGGAAGAAATTATTTTAACAGGTGCAAAAGTTCCTAGTTTACCACAGTTAAATAATTTTACAACTGGACAAGCTCCAGCAGTAGTAAGCACTATTCTTGAAAAACGAGCACTAGAGTTACAGAATCCAAACGTAGACCCGTTTGATTTTATGAGTTATCCTAATCAACAAATAGCAAAAGATTTATATAACTATGAAGGAGAAGCAACTGTTACAGAGTATAACGAACAGGCTTCGATTGATACACCTACAAGGCTTCAAACAATTTCTACTATTGAAAATTTAATAGCTAGTTACAAAGATAGTACTGATGTTAAAGAAAAAGAAATATATAAAAAATTATCAAACTTAGAAGGTGGTAATTTTAATGAAGAACAAAAAGGAAGATTTATAAGCAATGTAATTAAAGGAAAAGTAGTGCTGCAAGATATTTTACCCGGACAATATCAGGGAATAAGTGGAGAAGAAGATGCTCTTAGAGAGTCAATTAAATTACAATTAGATGGTGTAGAAGTTAGCGATCAAACAGGATTTTTTGGTAGAGAATATAAAGAATCTAGGTCTAACTATGTGGATGTTAAGATTATTAATACTCCTTTAAATAATACAACTGCACAAGATTTTGTAGATGCTTTAAATGGTACTCCTATATTACGAGAAGTTATGACTAAAAAGTCTGGTAAAGATTGGTCTTTAAAAGAAAATAACGTAATAGAAGCCACAGCTTCCGAAACAAAGCTAGATTATGGTTTAAGATTTTATACTGTTAGTCAGGATAAAAATGTTATAGACCCAGTTACAAAAGAAAAAACAACTATTACTTCTTATAGTTGGGCTTACCAACCCATCGACAAATAAGCTAAACTCAAATTATGCCTACAGCCCAAGATTTATTTTTTCAAAATAATAAACCTCTAGCAATTCAAGATAGCTTAATATCTGATACTACTTTAAGTAGTGGGGTAGATAGTTATGATTTACAAGACTTACGAGAAGATAAAGAATTTAATGAAACATCAGAACGTTTTTTAAATTCGTTAGGCGAGGGCGAAACTGTTGATGAATTGTTTGATTACTTTAGAGGGGCTGATTGGAATTTAGCAGATGCCACTAAACAATTTGCAAGTACTAGAAGTTTTACAGATCAACAAAAACAAGACTATATTTATCTTCGTAAAAAATATTCTAATGCTGATGTAGGTGGTCCGGGAGAGTGGGCAAAAACAATAGCTAAAACTGGTGTTGAACTTATTACAGACCCAACATTAATTGCTAGTGCTTTATTTATTCCGTGGTCAGGAGGAACTTCTGCAGTTGCTCGTGCAGCTTCTGGTAAAGCAATGCAAAAAGCTTTACAAGGTTATCTTGGAAAAGAGATGGGTAAATCTGTTGCTAAAAAAACAAGTAAGATTGTTGCAAAACTTCCCGGTCAAAAACTTGCAAAACCTTTAAGTGGTAAAACTAAAGCTACTGTTTTAATGACTGAAGGAGCAGCCTTTGGTGGGTCATTTAATTATGTTACTCAAGGCATAGAAGTTGAAACAGATCAAAAAGAAGAAATAGATTTAAGTAAGACAGCAGTAGCAGCAGGATTATCAGCTACAGTTGTTGGAGGTGTTTTAGGCACAGGCAAATTAATAGGTAAGGTTCCTTCTTTTCATAACTCTTTAATTAATAGAAGATTAGAAAAAATTGAAATGGACCCTAACTATAAAGGGGATATTTTAGAAAAAACTGCTGATACAATAAACAAAGCGTTATTTTTTGTTCAAAAACCTACCAGTGCTTTTATAAATAAAATGGCACGTTCACCCGTGTTAAATGATTTAATAAATAGTTTTAGGCACGATGCTTCTAAAAGAATTATTGCTGGAGACGTAGGAGACCAGCCTGTACTAGGAGAATCAGTTAATGAAGAAATTGTAAGATTAACAGGTTCAAAATTAAATAGAGTCAAAGAAGCGTTAGCTCCATTAATGCCAGAAGAGTCCACAAGAAAAAAAGTTTTACTACCATTTTCAAAAAGAAAATTTAGAAAAAGTATTAAAAAAGGATTCTATTTAACTGATGATGTTAATAATGATTTAACTTATTTTTTAAGAACTAATAGAACTTTTAAAATGGTTAATGGAAATAAAGTTAAATTAGATGCAAACATTATTAAATCTGGTAAAGAGTTACAAAGTATTCTAGATGATATATATAATGAATCCCTTGAAGCTGGAATAAAAGGAGGTAAAATAAATAATTATTTTCCTAGAAGATGGCTACAAATTGCATTAGAAGATTCTCCTGAAGAATTAATTCAGCATATTCACAAAACAGAAAAAATTTCTGTACGTGAAGCCCGGCAGCTTGTTAATGAAATGATGGCTCCAGACTCAGATGTTATTAAAATTGGTTCTAACTTAAATTCAAATCTTACAAAAAGTAGAAAACTAACCAAGATTAATGACGAACAAGTTTCGCAATATCTTGATAATGATGTAATGAATGTTTTAAACGATTATATTTTTAGTGCGACTAAACAAATTGTAGGTAAAAAAAGATTAGGTGGTAATCTTGAAGAGTTTACATCTAGATTTATTAATCCTATTAGAAAACAATTAGCTGAAAAAAATTCTAGTTTAAGTGAAAGAGAAGTTAAAAAATTAAAAGATATGTATCTTATTTCTACAGGACAAAAAGGATATATAAAAAGTAGAGTTGGTAGATTTTTTCACAACACTGCTACTATTTTAGCTCAAACTTCTTTATTACCACTAGCTACGATTACAAGTTTACCAGAACTATTTACTCCTTTATTAAGAGGTTTGGGTAGCCAAAAACATAGAGAAAATATTTTTAATACTATGGCTGACTATAATAAAGTTTGGTGGAACGACATAAAAACTTCATATGGTAAAGGTGGTAAGTTTGATGTTCGTTCTACCGAAATGAAAGAGTTAAATGGTTTTTTAAGAGCTATGGATATGGGAACAGAAGATAGAGCAATGGCTGCATTTGGACAGGGTATGGGTCCAAGAGCAAACAAAGTTCAAAATGCTTTTTTTAAGGCTGTTGGTCTTCAAGACTGGACAAAATATGTACAGCTTGTTTCTTATCAAACTGGTAAAAATAGAATATATGATAATTTGTTACAACTTTCTAAAGCTAAAGAAAATAAATTATCACCTACAAAAATTGCTAGATTAACAGATGAGTTAAATGAGTTTAATATAAACCCAGAAGCAGGGCTTGGTTGGTTAAAAGCTGGAGCTAATCCATCGTTAAAACCAAACAGTTTTTATAGACAAAGTTTTATGCCCGGTGCAGCAAGATATGTAGACGAAGTAATTATGAATCCAACAGCAGGAGCAAATCAAAAACCTTTACTTCATTCATTACCTAGTACAAGATGGGCATTTGGGTTAATGGGTTTTCCTACTGCTTTTTCTAATACTGTATTAAAAAATTTAGCAAGAGACTTAAGTAAGGATTTAAGAGATAAAGAATTAACAGCTACTCCACAAATACTTGCTGCATTAATGACAATGACAATGGCTTCCTTGGCAGGAAATACTATACGAACAGGCGGTAAAAACATAGAAGACCTTGATAGTGGAGAAAAAACAATTACTGATGAATTGCAATCTGCTTGGAAAAGAGCTGGTTTGTACGGACCTTTTGAATACTCAGTAAACTACGAAAATAGTAACAAATATAATAATAAAATAGAAGCTGGATTAAAAACAGCAACTGGTCCATCTTTTGATGATGTATATGATGCAGTTGTTCACGCAATGGGATATGATACTTTTAGAGGACCAGCAGGTGTTGTTTTTGAACGGATGCCTTTTGCAACTCTTTTAAGAAAACTTTTTCCTGAAAAGTATAAAGAGTTTCAAAAAGAATTTAGAAAAATAGACAAAGAAACAGCCGGTTATTTAGGACCAAAAGGATTTGATAGAAAACAAAAACCAAATCCATATGTGCCTTTATTTTCAAAAGGCGGTATAGTCGAAGGAGAAGACAACGTACCTTTTACTAAAGAAGACCCAGCAGATAGAATTAATCCATACACTGGTGAACCTTACCAAGAACAAATGGATAGGTTAGGGTTTGATAAGGGTGGTCCAGTACTACCAGAGTATAGAGGTAGAGATGCCTATGAAAAAGCTATACAAAAATTTTCAGAGTCTGAAAAAGATGCACAACTATTACGTGAGTTTGCATGGGTTGAATCTAAATTTGCTGCTGACCCTACAACATTTAGAAAAGATAATAGAAGTGCTTACCAAATAACTCCTACGAGATTTAATGACTTGAAAATGTATTCAGACCCTAACAGAAAAAAGGGTGCTGGTATGAGAAGATACATTAATAAAATTAAAAAAGAACATGGTATTGATTTAAGAAAAATATCATATGATGATTTAAATAATCCTGAGATTGGAACAGCAGCTACCAGAGCCTTGCTTAAACTTATACCAGACCCTATAGGTGAAACACCTGAACAACGAGCTAGACAATGGAAAAAAGACTGGAACAGTTATTCTGAAAACGCTGCTGGAACTGTGGAAAAATATTTAACAGATTTAAAATATTTAGACTAATGCTACTTTACACAGAGAAACAATTAGGCATAGCCTATAACATTTATAGAATGCACCAGATTGGACAAGGGCTAGGCTTTATGGAGTTAGAAAACTTTAGAAGGCTTTACGAAGAACTATTAGAAGAGGTGTATGATGTTCCCATTTGAGATTATAACCATGCTTGGTTCTACTTTGATTAGTAGTTTATTAAGCCTATGGTCACAGAGATTAAAAGCTAAACAAGATGAGCAGAAGATGTTGATTACTCGTGGCGAGTTTCAACTTAAAGCGATTGAGTCTGCAAGAAATGTAGATAACGTAGGCTTCCAATGGACAAGACGTATCATTGCCCTATCGTCAATCTTTGCAATCGTTATACTACCTAAACTGGTAGCAGTATATTATCCTAGTGTAGATGTAACAGTAGGATATACACTATTTCAACCGGGCTTTTTATTCTTTACAGACGGCAGAGAAGTATTTGAATGGATAACTTTTCAAGGCTTGGTAATAACACAACTAGATACCAACTTAGTATCAGCTATTATAGGCATGTACTTTGGTGGTAGCTTAGTTAAAAAATA
>MDSX01032754.1_pt1 | contig 10121 bp, 14 predicted proteins | sample 811141 | NCBI WGS metagenome assembly MDSX01 (sample SAMN05326642, study PRJNA326480) | marine metagenome | isolation source: seawater | place: Atlantic Ocean: South East | collected 2010
AGCACGAAGTCCGGGTCTTGATGGGAATTGTTTGGTTTTGTGGTCAAACAGTGATTTTGTTGTGAACAAACACTTTCTTAAAATGATGACCGACCCTTATCTAAGATCCCAACAAGAAGCCAAGATGAGAGTCATGAGCTCATATATAAACAATACGAGACTTTGTAGGATGGAATTCATAAACAACTACTTTTTAGGAGACTCTCAACGAAACCGGGTATCATGTGGGAAATGCGATATCTGTATGAATAAGAGCAATCCACCGTGCTTTTTCTCAATTGATTAATATCATCTTTATACTGCTTCACAGCTCTTATTTTTTCTTGAATGCGAATTTTCTGTCTTTCTATATGATTTTCATATTCAAGACACTCTTGTATTATTTTTTCACATGCATCTTTCGTTGATTTCATCTGCTTGAGTTTCTTTTGACATACTTCCATTTCCCCGTTAATTGATACTATGTTGAACAAATCTTTGGTTCTTTCACTCTTTTTGTGGAAATCATTTAGATCCTTTTTTGTAATACACATGGACTCTTCTAAACACGCGAGTATGACGTAGTTCGTTTCCTTTCTTTCTCTATTCTCTTCGAGGCTAATATCATCATATGTCTCTTCGAGCTGAGATAAATAAAAATCCATGATTGAAAGATTTTGTACATTTAATATAGTGAAATGTCATTTAATACAGAAAAAAGTCAGATAAGTAACACAAAGAAAAGAAAAGGACGACATGGCACTAAAAAATATACAAAAAAAATGTGCTGGGACCTTAAGAAAAAGACGACATGTTACAAAAAAAAAGATTTGATGAACATTGCGACAAAATGGAACAAAGATAATCCGGATAATATAATACCGGTTGGTGGTACTAAAAAAGAGTTATTGAATAACATTCGTATAAGGATGGGTGATGATGAAAAAACGTGGGGAGATAATAGCCTTGTAAAAAGACGTTTTGCCACAGATGTACCAGAAGAGTGGAATATAAATGACCACATGTGGCTTGATAATTTTACACTTGACAAGATTATGAAATACTTTGAAAGAAAATATACGGGCTTTCATTTTGAAAATGCTACATCGTTAGACTTTGAAAGAAAGGATATATATGGAAATTGTGCAGTAAGTGGGCTTTGTAAGTATAAAATGCAAGACCTTGTAACTAAGTATACGTCATTTGGAACTATATTAAATACAGACCCTTCACATCTTCCAGGAAAACATTGGAATGCCTTGTATGTCGATATAAAAAAGAGAAAAATTTTCTTTTATGATAGTTTCGGTTCATCGCCTCATAAGGAGGTAAGTGTATTCATGGAAAGACTTAAGAAAGAAGGGGATGAAATACATGGTTCTGGAACTTGGTTGATTAAAATTAACAAACGCTCACATCAGAAATCGAGTTCCGAATGTGGAATGTATTCTGTATATTTTATTATTCGCATGGTTGTTGGAGAATCCTTCGAGTCATTTACAAGTAGAAATGTAACAGATGATTATGTGAATTGTCTTAGAGGAGTTCTTCTAGATGATGTCAAAGGCACATATAATAAGAGGTGTAATATAAGACGAAAGGATTTATTATCCAAAAGTGTTTAAAGCAGTGTTATAAGGATGATAAGTAATGGTTGTTTTTAAACTTAATGAACAGAATGCAAAAAAACTTGTAGAGGATATAGGGTGTTTATCTACAAGTGAACATAATCAGATTTTAGAGTGTATAAAGAAAGATGATATTCGTTATATGGAAAATGAGAATGGTACTTTTATTAAGTTTAATGATATGAAAATGTCAACTATACAGACGATTTATGACTATGTAACCTCAATTAGGGAATCTCAGAAAATGCAATATCAAGGAAGTATTTTGAATGTCGAAAATAAGATCAGAGGATATAGTGAAGATAAACACGAAGATAAACACGAAGAGAAGTACGAGGATAATAAGAACGAGGATAATAAGAACGAGGATAATAAGAACGAGGATAATAAGAACGAGGATAAACACAATGATAAACACGGAAGTACTATTATGACTGGAAAGAAGCATATTACCGAGGATTGGAAGAAGGAGGTTATTATGAAGATGAAAAACGAAGTAAAAAAAAAGTATAAAAAGGGAACAAAGGCGATTGAATCTATTGTCTAAATTTTTCAAGCGATATAAAAATGATGTAAGAAATCTTTACATATGTAAGTAAGTGATATGGAGTTCTGCGATGTTTGTGATAACATGATGTCTCTTGACGTAAACGACGATGATAAACTCATTTATAGATGTGGTCCATGTAAAAAAGACAAGGGATGTGACGATACAAAGACTGCATGTGTATATCGGGCTAACTATGGTGGTAATGAAAAGGTTTTCTACGACTTGTTTGTAAACAAGTATACATTTCGTGATCCAACACTGCCTCGTGTTAAAAACATTACCTGTCCAAATAAAGACTGCAATTCAAAGGATAATTCCGAGGTGATTTATATTAGATATAACAACGAGGATATGAAATATATTTACTTGTGCTGCCATTGTAAAATGGCATGGGTTTCACCGGAATATCAGAAAACAGAGACAATTTACCAATTTTCGACAAAAAATGATTAAGAATTCTATATTGTAATTATACTAATGAATACATCTCCTAGAATGACACACTATGAATTTACACGTATTAGAGGTGTGCGTCTTCAGCAATTAGAAGACGGGATGCCTCCATTTGTTCCCGTTGAACCCGATGATACTCCTGCAATTATATTTCAAAAGGAAGTTGATGCGAAAAAATTGCCATTTGTATTAGTCAGGACATTAAACGGTAATACTAAAATTGAAGTAAATGCGGAAGATCTCGAGATTGACATTGTATCAAAAATGTAATAAATATATCTTAAATCTATTTGAGTATTATGGTCTTCAATAGACTCGTTGGATTTTTAAGAGAAAACATAGAATGTGGTATTGAGATTACAAAGAAGCTATTCCTATTGGGAATTATCAAGACTCATATATTTCATAGAACTCCAATAAATGGCATTCATGGGGCGTTTGAATCAATGAAAAAGGGTGTTTCGGAAACCGGTTTATTTATGTTAGACAAAACATGTTATATTTTGAATAATGCCCGAGAGTATATTTATGAAGAAGACAATATGAGAGCTTTAAGAAAAGACGCGGTGTCTTTCATGTTTTTTCATGTTATGTGGTTATGGTTTATGATAAAAGATACTTTATCTAATGTGAGACACACCGTTCAAATTAAATGGAAAAAATTCCGTCTAAAGGAGTCATTTAAACACTTGTCTGATTATAGATATACATTTAATGAGGAACATACATATCCTTATAGGAAATCAATAGAAATAGTAGGATGGGACGAAAAGGAAAAAGAGATAAAACTAGATGAGTTACAGATACTTGCGGTAAAGAATGTTGGAAGTAAAAACGATAAGTTATTATTACGAGAGATTATATCATTTTGTGGATTATCACGTAGAATTTCTATATTGGAATTTTCGTATATAAGTTTTATGGGACATAAAAAAGTATGGTTAAGAAATGAGTGATATCATAATAATTTCCAAGTATATATATCATTATTATAGGGGCACATTAGATAATTATATAAGCGACCCATTAAATGCGAGAGAATTTACAGATACAATCGAGAAAAGAGGCGTTATTGCTATAAAAATGGGACAATGGCTAAGTCATAGAGATGATATTTTATCGGAGAACATGATAAATGCTCTAAGACCATTACAGAAAAATATAAAAGATACAAATTCATACAGTGAAGTATATGATATTTTAAGAAGCGAATTGGGTTCTTATATGAACATGATGATAGATCCGGCCATATTGGGATCGGGATCTATATCTCAGGTTCACTGTATAACGATAGATGGTGTGGATTATGTGGTAAAGATTCATAGAAAGGGTGTATTAGAAAATTTTCAGAGAGAACATTTTTATTGGAAAAATTTTATATATGGGGTTCGTATATTTCAGTTAAGATTTGCGATAGACTTGGAGGGATTTCTAGATGCGATACGGGATCAATTTTATTATGATAAGGAGTTTGACAATTATAAGAAAATAAGATTGATTTTATCAGACTTGCATTTTGTAACTTTACCTAATATGAAGTATGTCAAGAAGGGCTGTATGGTAATGACACGAATAAAGGGTTTTACATACAAGGAGATACAAGAGAATTACCCAGAGTATCTAAGAGATATGAGTGAAAAGCTTATGATATCTTATTTTTGGATGGTTTACTGTGGTCATGTTCATACAGACATGCATGATGGGAATTTTTTGTATGTTGTGGACAACGACGATGACGAGAATAATAAGATAGGCTTATTTGATTTTGGTTTAGGATTTTCACTTCCATCTCGTGGAGATTCTGGGATAGCGATGCTTCTATGGACGGCATTTATAAGGAGGGATAAGGGAAGAATGGTTGATTTATTTGGGGTGATACTAAAACATAAACCAAATAAGCATGTATTAAATGAGCTTGATCCTTTTAGACTCGTATCAAAGGAAAAGGAGTTATCTTTTTGTGAGTGGTTAGAGGACTTATTATTTCAGCTATCGGAAAAGCGGTGTGTCATAGAGACAAGATATATGTATGTTTTTATGGGGTTTATTTTACTGGCTCGCAGTTTTGTATCTATAAATGGTGACGAGTGTATAGAGTTTGATGTATTTGGGTCTTCTTTAAGGGCGATGGCGTGTTTGAGTCATGAACCAATTGCACAAGTGGGTAAAAGAATGCTTCGGGACTTTGAGATATTTTCGAATGAAACTGGTACAAAGGAAAAGGTAAATAAGACAAGAACAATCCATATAAGTTAGAGTATACTTAGGCTAATTTTTAATCAATAAGTATACCTAGATAGTTAATATTATGGGAGATTTATCGGTTAGAGGCAGTGGTTATAATCCAGGGAGGATGTCTTCTTAGTATGTGTCGTGTTAAATAAGTTTGTCATGTATTAATAATGACACATCCATTGGTTTATTCTATTTGTCTTTTCATGATAGTAGCACTCCTAGTGAGTATAATATTCGTTGATCGTATAAAACAAAGTAATAAAAAACACATGATTGCTGGACTGTACATGTTATTTGCGGTATTTGTACATTTTTTTGTATTACTTTTGATAGAACTTTTCCAAAAATAATCACTGAGAAATATTAATTTCTTTTTATAATAATGCCTTGCCCTTTACCTTCTACGAATCGAACATTGGGTTTTGGAAGTCCGTGTCTTTCTCCTGCCATGATAGATAACGCCTGTGCTCTGACCGACCATTCTAAAGTATCTCAAACCGCTCTTAAAGTACCTGTTGCTAATTTCCGAGATGGGTTCGGTGCCATTGGTCGTTGTGGACAACTTGTAGATAAGGATTCCATTTTGAGAAATGGTACAATACTTACACAGACCGGTGGAAAGATGTTACTTCCAAATCCAGGTTTTCTTACTGTTCCTTATATGGGACATGGACGTAACAATGTATGTACGTCAAATGTCGTTATGGAAAGTAAATCAACGTCTGCATCTAAAAGTTGCTTACCGGAAACAGGTAGACCTTTGTTTACTCCACTCGTAGGATGTCTTGCACGAGATGTTCAGAATCCCAACCATATTATTCCAGAAGACGCTCAAAGAGACTGGGTAAGAGGTGGATATCCATCTCGGAGATGTGTACAAAACGCCAAGCCAACGTACAAGTGTCGTGTATCAGCCCCCCCTAAACCATTTGGAAAATAATTACATGAAAGTTACTTGTAACCGACAACACCTAGTCCTTGTGTTGCATATCCATCATCCCACACACGAATTTCTGTTTCTTGAACTTTGGGATTGAATATATTTGACTGTGCATTTTCAAATTGCTGTTCCGTTGTAAATTGTGGAAATTCCTCTTCCGAAGATTCGGATTCTTCCAGAAATTCCGAAGAGTTCGTTCTATATTTTTCAGACATGTCATCTGAAAATTCGATTGGGCTTGAGTTTTTTGAGGTCGTTGAGTTCGTTGAGTTCGTTGAGTTCGTTGACACGTCGCGATTTGTCATATAAAAGTATACGATGACAACTAAGAGAAGTCCCATAGCGATAATAATTGATATCATTTGTATCACAGACATCACGGACATCATTATCCAATATAGGATAAATATTGACATAAGTTCAAGACGATAGTTATATCTATATGGTAGCAAATCACATTGATAATCTGGTAGTCAAAACAAAATATAATCACACATGTTTAATTTGTTTATGTGAAACCAACGATGATGTTTTATTGACGAGATGTGGTCATTTCTTTCATAAGAATTGTTTTGCTGAAAATCAATCATATTCTGGGATTTTGAATACATGTCCATATTGTCGTCAGAATATTTTTAAAAAATCCAACCTGTCCCATATCACACAATCATCGGATTCATCGGAAAATTTTGAGACTGGTCAACATGTATATGTAATATCAACAAAAATCATCGGTAAAATGGCAAAAATAGTAAAACAGAGTACAAAGTGTGTATGGGTTGAGCCTCTTGACGAATCTTGGGAGGGGGGTCCAAGTCGAGTGAAAAAGTCAAGTGTGGTTTTAATTTGACGCGGAATAAAATTCATATTTTTTTTATTTTCTATAATTATACAAGATGGGTGGAGGATTGATGCAACTTGTCGCTTACGGTGCCCAAGACATTTACCTTACTGGTAACCCACAAATTACCTTCTTCAAGGTCGTTTACCGCCGCCACACTAACTTCTCCATGGAATCCATTGAACAAACTTTCAATGGTGCCGCGGACTTTGGCAAACGCGTAACATGCACTGTCTCCCGCAACGGTGACCTCATGCACCGCGTTTACCTTCAAGTTACGGTTCCTGCCTTGACTAATACCGACTCCACGGATTCCACCTCCCCCGGCTGGGTTGACTGGCTCGGACACGCTCTCATCAAGAATGTAGAGGTCGAAATCGGTGGTCAACGTGTTGACAAGCACTACGGTGACTGGATGCACATCTGGAACGAACTCACCCAATCTGCGGGCAAGAAGGACGGTTACGGAACCATGGTTGGTGAGACCGTTGACGGCAAAACCGACCTTTACATCCCTCTCGAATTCTGGTTCTGCCGCAACCCAGGTCTCGCCCTTCCTCTTATTGCCCTCCAATACCACGAGGTCAAGATTAACCTTGAATTCCGCTCCGCGGCGGAATGCATGGACGGTACCACCACCCCCTCCACAACTCCTTCTCTCCTCGCGGCGTCTCTATACGTTGATTATATTTATCTTGACACAGATGAAAGACGTCGCTTCGCTCAAGTTTCCCACGAATACCTTATCGAACAGCTCCAATTTACAGGTGATGAATCCATCTCCAGCACATCCAACAAGATCAAACTCAACTTCAACCACCCATGCAAAGAACTTGTCTGGGTTGTCCAACCTGACGGAAACGTCGCCCGTGGTGTATCGTTCGACTACACCGATTCTGATAGTGCCAACTGCACCGCGTCCGCGAAACTCCAACTCAACGGACACGACCGTTTCTCCGAACGCTTCGGCAAGTACTTCAACCTTGTCCAACCTTACCAACACCACACCAATGTCCCCAAGGATGGTATCAACGTCTACTCCTTCGGTCTTAAGCCCGAAGAACACCAGCCATCTGGCACATGCAACATGTCCCGCATTGACAACGCCACCCTTCAGCTCACCACCACCGCCGCCACTGTCTCCGGCGATTCCGATGCCAAGGTCCGTGTTTACGCCACCAACTACAACGTTCTCCGCATCATGTCTGGTATGGGTGGGTTAGCTTATAGCAACTAGATAGCCTCCCACGACATACATCCATAAACTATATATCTAAGTATACTAAAAAAACTAAAAGACAAAATGCGAAAAATAAAAAAAATGAAAGAAAATTTATGAATTATAACACAATATGAGTTCATCTATGAGTGATTATTATGAACTCCAATGCAACTATGGAAAAGACGGTGCAATTATATATTCAAAAATATCACTTGTGGATAAAGACTATATAATTTCACTTGTAAAGTCTTGGTACTTTTGGAAAGGTGGGAATAGTGTAAAAAATACAGGTGGGTATATTCGTACTCATTTCAACAACGAATGCATCTATCTCCACCATATAATTATGAATCGCATGGGTATCCCCAAACCCGGTGATGGATATAGCATTGATCATATCAATCGAGATAAACTGGATAATCGACGTGAAAATCTAAGATGGGCATCCCAGTCCGAACAAAATTCAAATACAGGAAAACGCAGTAGAAAACATAATGCACGTCCACTACCCGATGGTATCACACAAGATATGCTTCCTAAATACGTCGTTTACTACAAAGAATGTTATAATAAAGAGAAGAACTTATATCGTGAATTCTTCAAAGTCGAAAAACATCCAGAACTAGATAAGCCCATTATTGGGTCAAAATCAAATAAACTGAAAATTCAAGAAAAACTTGCTGAAATTAAGGAAAAAATAGCATTGATTGGCAAAGATGAATCCAATGATGAATCCAACGATGAAGACGAGATTTCCAAGCTCATGAAAAAGCCTCCTCCGGGAATTCAGTATAATAAAGCAACGGAAAAAAGAGGCTCAAGATATGTCATTTCCAGGAGAATAACTCCGGAAGGCAAAAGTGATATATCTTCTACCGGAAGTAAGCTCGTCTCTGACCGAGATAAATTTATTGAAATATATTATATATTTAAGACACTCTAAAGTTAGTTAACAAAGGTAAATTACGAGTGTTTTTATTTTTAATATATTGCAATAGCCTTTATTTGAAGCCAACCAAATTGCACGAGTACTTGGTATGCATAATATTCATTCAACGATTTCAAAATTCAACGAAAAGGATGTCCATACTATTAACACCCTTACCAATTGAATACAACTATACATCATGGAAAGGGTGTAAACGGCAAAGACATTGATAGCATTTACTATTTATATATTTTATATACTTTATATAATGGGTGTAGATAAATCGAGAAAAAACACGAGAAAAAACACTAGAAATGAAAAAACCACAAAGAAAAGGAATACAAGTAGAACTCGCAAGGGGACTCGCAAGGGGGCTTTTAGAAAGTTAAAAGCTTCTGACATTACGGAAGATGAGATGAATAGTTTAATATACTATACTGGGGGTGAATCACTTTGGATAAATAATTTACTAACAAAAACTAGAATCGATGAACTCAGTGATAAAAGTAAAAGTAATATACAAGGTCACATTGATAATTTAAATAATATAATAAAAAAGTCTTCTCCTTCGATGAGGAAAACAGTGGTTTATAGAGGAGCACAAACACGCGAAACCACTGAGAATTGGAAAATGGCGAAAAAGGGCGATATGTTGCCTTTTAATTATAGTACGAGGTTCATATCTACGACATTAAATAAGAAAACGGCTTTAGACTTTGTTGAAGATGACGAATCTTGTTGTCTATTAAAATTGATACTACCAAAGGGTACGAAAGGTATTTACGTAACTAAATTATCATCTTTTCAGGATCTAGAAGAAGAAGAAATTATCTTACCTCCGGGATGCAAATTTATTGTGGTTGATAAAGGCACCATGAATAAGAATGGGAAGAAAATAACAACCTTTACAGCTATATTAAATGAACAATTAAGTTATTAATATTAGGAAATGATATCATACGTAGATTGCATAGGGTTTATCGGGTCGTCTATGATAGGAATTTCCTTCATTCCCCAGACCTATAAAGTGCTTAAAAACAATGATACGAAATCAATATCTCGTAAATTTGTTTATGTGAATATCGTTTCAGCTAGTCTAATGACTATATATGGATATCTACTAAAAATCTATCCGGTCATTATTTCAAATTCATCAGTTCTTATGAATAATTTAATTATTTTGTATTTTATTGATACTCCCATGTAGGATTGATATGAGGTGTGCTTTGAGGCTTAAGAAATGTTTCCTAGATATTTCCTAGATATTTCCTAGATATTTCCTAGATATTTCCTAGATATTTCCTAGATATTTCCTAGATAAATAAAAAAATTTTAGATTGCCTCA
>MDSX01048330.1_pt1 | contig 10120 bp, 6 predicted proteins | sample 811141 | NCBI WGS metagenome assembly MDSX01 (sample SAMN05326642, study PRJNA326480) | marine metagenome | isolation source: seawater | place: Atlantic Ocean: South East | collected 2010
ATGCTTATTAGTATCCTTTATTCTTTGGTTTTTGTTGATTGGGGATGGCTCATAAACGCCACTAGCGGAACAGCAGCTAGCGCTACAAATGCCATAAGATGGAAAGAATTGATGTAACCTATCATTGATGCTTGTCGTTGCATCTCATTTGAAAGTTGAGATAACCCAAAAAGATTTTCCAAGTTCCAAAGTGAAGGCATTGAAAAAATATCTCCTCTTTCTGAAAAGATCGAGATTTTTTCAGAGATGTTAGAATAACTTTGAGTAGTTGTTCTCAATAAGACTAAAACAGCTAAAGATATGAATATACTTGAACCAAAATTCCGCATTAATGTAAAAATAGTAGCTCCTTCTGTAATCTTGTCTTTAGGTAAAGTTGTAAATGCGAGTATTGTCATGGGAGTAAAAGCAATACTTTGTCCAAACCCTAGCAAAATATTGCTCCATAAAATATCAAAACTAGTTAAATTCAAATCAAACTGAGCCATGGCATAGCTTGCAATCGCCTGTAAGAGAAGACCACTTGCCAAAGAAATTCTCGGGATGAGACGGGTTAATGGAATGATTACAAAAAAAGCTAACCAGTTTCCTAAACCTCTGGCTGCCAATAATAAACCTATGGCGCTATCCGGATACCCTCTCAAATCATGAAGAAGACTTGGGAATAAGACCAACCCAGTAAATGCCAGCGTCCCCATTACAAAAGCAATAAAGGTTCCAATAGTGAAATTTTTATCTAAAAATATTTGTAAATTAATGAATGGTGCCGAAGAATAAAAACAATGGAAAATAAATATCCAGAATGCTATCCCGCCGGTAAACGTCAATCCTATAATTATGTTAGAATCAAACCAATCTAGCTTGTGTCCCCTATCAAATATTAACTGAAGAGCTATAATTGCAACTGATAAAGCCATAAACCCCGGCCAATCAAATTGCGTCTTTTCTCGATGCACATGACCACTAAGAGCAAACCAAGTACAAATCAAAGTGGCGACCCCAGCCGGAACTATTATAAAAAAAGCAGCCCTCCAATCATATATTTCAGCCATTAGACTACCAATAATAGGGCCAATAACTGGACCAAAAACTGCACCAACGCCCCATAAAACAATTGCTGTTGGTTGAAGGTGTTTAGGAAAGGTGGACAAAATGATCGCTTGTCCCAAAGGCATAATTGGGGCACCGAAAAGGCCTTGCCCGATACGAAACAAGATCAAGCTCTCTAAATTTAATGCTAAACCGCAAAATAACGAGGCCAGGGTAAAACCAAGAATGGTGCCAAACATTAATTTACGCCATCCTAATCGGCTGGCAAGCCATCCAGTGAGAGGCGTTGCAACAGCGGCCGCAACTAGATTTAATGTAATTGCCCAGGACACCTCATCTTGGCTCGCTGACATAGCTCCACGGATTTGGGGAAGAACAACATTCGCTATAGTAATTGTCATTCCAAAAAGCATGTTCGATAACTGGACCATTAGAAGGATTAGCCAGAGCTTTCCACTTATACTAAAAATCCCAGGGAGCGGTTCTTTCGACACGAGTGCCTTTCAATCTTCTAACAGTCATCTCTATTTTAACTTGGAGAATAAATATACAGATCCATCAGATAAACGTGATACAGTTAAACGTGAATACTTTTAAATATTATTTTAAGGTCGATGCCCTAAGATCAAGATAATGCTCTCAACACACCAAGAGATATGAGCCCATTTATTAAATACTGAATTGATAACGCAGCTAGAATTATGGCTGTAATCCTTGAAAAAACTGATGTTATTTTATAATTTATATATTCATGAAAAAAACCAGTCAGCATAAAAATCAAAGCAGTAATGAACATTACCAATATCAGCGCAAAATATCCGGGCAACATCTCTTCGAGATTTATATTTAAGCGACCAGAAATCATCATGACTGACGTTATCGCTGCTGGTCCTGCTAATAGCGGAATTGCCAATGGGTAAACTGCCACTCCATCATTTCCGTCATCTTCACTAAGTTGTTGTCGTTTTCTATCATGTCGTTTGCTTGATAGCATATCTAAGGCCACAAGAAGTAGAATTATACCTCCAGCTATTTTAAATGCCGAAATCGATATTTGCAGGTAGTGAAGTATCCAAGTTCCACACATTCCAAAAAAAATCATAATTAAAGAAGCAATAATTGTAGCTTCCATAGCTACTTTATATTTTTGAATTTTTGTAAGATGAGATGTAACACTTAGAAAGATAGGAGCACTACCAACCGGATCAATTACCACAAAGTAAATCACAAACGCGGTTAGAAAACTTTCAATCACTTTTCAATCTCATTTCGACCTTATTCAACATTTATAAAGTTACATATCAAGTTAAGGTACAATGATAACTATCTATTTAAATTATTTTTTATAAATTTCTTTCGCCTGAACCTCGCTGACAAATCCATTTTTTACATCAGACTTTACTTTCTTCAAATCTCTACCTTCAGCTTTGCCCAAACCACCCCCACCAGGCATTTCAATTATTAATCTGTCACCCGCAGGTATACTTTGACGTCCCTTTCCTTTCATTTCTTTACCCGATTTAAGGTAAAGTCTACCAGTCTGACCATTGCCGCCCCCATTTCTGCCTCTTGGAGGATAAATGACTCTATCGAACATAGAGTTTATGGCAAATGGGGCCCCCTCTGCGTGAGAAATCTCCATCACTTGACCGACACCGCCTCTGTGCGTTCCTGGACCACCGCTATCAGTACGGTATTCTTTTTTCCAAAAAATAAGAGGGGCGATTGTCTCGTTTATTTCTATCGGTGTATTTTTGACCCCAGATGGGAATGCTGTAGCATCAAGGCCATCTTTAGAAGGTCTTGCACCAGTGCCACCAGAATGAAATGTATTCATAGCAAAAGGCTGCGCATTCCCATAATCGTACTCTGTGAGGCCATGGCCACCCAATAAAACCGGATTCCAAAGACAGGATGTGCCTTCAGCCGGGACCCGGTCAGGGATAACTTGATTTAAACACCCTAAAATAACGTCGGGCAACATCTGCCCTATAACGTGCCTGCCTGTGACTGCTGCAGGGTGGGGAGCATTAAGAATACAGCCGACAGGTGCTTTTATTCTAACGGGCGCCAGTGATCCGGCGTTATTTGGGACCCGGGACCCAATAATGCATCGCACCCCAAATGTTGCATAAGCTTCCGTATAAGTTATTGGAACATTGATCCCGAATGTTGAAGTTGGCGAGGTGTCACTAAAATCCAGATCAATCCCGGTCTCAGATATAGTCATTTCACAGACAAGATCTAACTCACTCTCATAACCATCTATCCGCATTGCATTTTTGTAAACGCCAAAGGGGACCTCTCTTACCTCCTTTAGCATTCCCTGGTTGGATGTGTTTATAATATATTCCCCAAGTTCATTGAGGTTTTCTAAATTGAATTCCTCCATCATTGATAACAAACGGCGACCACCCACCTCGTTACAAGACGCTAACGAATATAAATCCCCTTCAACTTCTACCGGATTACGAACATTAGCCCTGATTATTGAGAAAACTATTTCTGAGAAAGCACCTCGCTTGGCCAGAGGCATTATAGGAATGTTAAGTCCCTCCTCATAAACCTGTCTTCCATCAGCGCCAAAACCACGTCCTCCTACATCTACAACATGCGTGGTGCAGGCGAAAATACCAATAATTTCCGCATTCCTAAATGTTGGAGTGACAACGGTGAAGTCATTTAAATGCCCAGTTCCTTTCCATGGGTCGTTAGTGACATAAACATCCCCATCTTCCATTACATCTATAGGATATATCTCCAAAAAGGAGCCTACTGAAGCAGCCATTGCATTCACATGTCCTGGGGTTCCAGTGACAGCCTGGGCTAACATCCGCCCCGATGGATCAAAAACGCCAGCGGATATATCTCCTGCCTCCCTAGCCGCCGTTGAAAATGCTGTTCGCACTAGTACTTGAGCTTGCTCCTCTACAACTGAAAGGAGTCTATTCCATTGAATTTGTTTGTTAATTTTTTCCAAAGCACCTGTATTGCTCATTTGCTAGCCTCCTCGGAAAACTGACGTTTAATGACAAGATGTCCATAGTTGTTCGCACTGACTGAGTACCCTTTGGAAACTATAGTAGTGGTTTGACTTTCAATAATAACTGCCGGTCCGTCTACCGGGCTATCTTGTGACAAATCGTGCCGATTATATACAGTTGCTTCTAAAAACTCTGAGGTGCCAGGGTCAAACAATTTCCGCTTTCCTACAGAGACAATATCAGTTGTTCCGTTACCTTTTACATGGGCAACTTTAGTTATTGGTTTTGGGGCCGTCACAGAAATTGTCCAACTTAGAACTTCGGGTTGTTGTCCAGGTACAGAACGTCCATAAAGTCTACTATATTCGAGCTCAAAGGATTCCCTTAAGGTCTCCGCATCAGATTTGTTTAACTTTCTTACTGGCACAGAAACTACAATTTCATGACCTTGACCGTGGTATCTCATATACGCCAATCTCTGTTCTACTAAATCTTTAGAACCAGCGCCTAACGACACTATTTCCGAGGCTTCGTTTGACATCTCATCGAGCAACGCATTGACGATTTCTGGATCAAAGTCTGATAGACTTACAAAACGACTCCTAACGACTTCGTAGGAGATAGGAGCACGGAGAAAACCTATAGCTGACCCCACCCCTGCACCCGATGGAATTATTACTTCGTCTATATTGAGTTTCTCAGCTAATCTGCTAGCATGCAGCGGCGCAGCGCCACCAAAGGCTATCATAGAACGAGCACTTATATCTTTGCCCCATTCTATTGCATGGACCCGCGCCGCATTTGCCATATTCTCATCAACAATTTCTGAAACACCAAATGCCGAAAGTGTGGCGTCTAGTGCTAATTTCTCTCCCACCGCTTTTTCTAAAGCGCGCCCCGCCATTTCCGGTTGCAAATCAACAGCTCCACCTGCAAAACCTTCAGGATTAATTCGACCCAATACAACGTCTGCATCCGTAACGGTTGCATCCGAACCATTTTGCCCATAACAAGCAGGGCCTGGCATAGCTCCAGCACTCTCTGGTCCTACTGTGATTCGGCTCATATTGTCGACTTTAGCAATTGAACCCCCACCCGCACCTATCTCAACCATTTCAATAGCCGGAATTCTAACCGGTAAACCACTACCCTTTAAGTTTCTGTAAACCCGCGCAACTTCAAAAGTTCGGGTCATCTGGGGGATGTGGTTATCAATTAAACAGATTTTTGCTGTCGTACCTCCCATGTCAAATGAAAGTACATCTTTAATACCACAATCCCGTGCAATTTCTGTTGCTAAAATAGCTCCGCCAGCTGGCCCTGACTCAACCAGGCGCACTGGAAACTTTATAGCGGTATCTAGTGTTGTTAGACCCCCACCAGAAGTCATTAATAGAAATGGGCAATTGAACCCTAGTATTATTAACTGCCTATCTAGTTCTTTCAAGTATCGGGACATCATAGGTTGGACATAAGCATTGGCAGAAGCTGTGGATTGGCGCTCATACTCCCTAATTTCTGGACAAACCTCACTAGAGAGGGTTAGTGACAGCCCAGGTCTCGCTTTAGAGAGGATTTCTGCAACACGTTGCTCATGTGCAGGATTCGCGTAGGAATGAATTAGCCCAATCGCAACAGAGTCTATTTCGTATTTATCAATGTTCGGTATTAACGCATGCACCGTTTCATCAGAAACGGGAATCAATGCCTCCCCTTTTACGTTTAATCTCTCTCTTACACTCCATCGAAGATAACGGGGAACCAAGGGAGTAGGCCTATCAATATTGATATCATATTGGTCAAAACGATTCTCTTGAGCCATCTCCACCGAGTCTCGTAATCCTTCTGTTGTTATGAGTGCTACTTTGGCCCCTTTACGCTCAATTAAAGCATTAGTTGCCAAGGTTGTTCCATGGATTAAAATATCAATATTTGCAGGCACTAAATCTGATTGATCTAATGCCCTCTTTATACCTTCCAAGACGCCTAGTTCTGGTGAACCAGGCGTAGTTAAAACCTTACTCGTTACTTGAAATTCCCCATATTCAAGAGCGACATCCGTGAACGTCCCACCAACATCAACCGCTAATCTACAATTATTATCTGCCACTTAGTAAATTCTCCAATTTAAAAATGTACCGATTAGTGTACTCAATTTTTTCGTATAATTTTTGCTCTTAATGCATAAACACTTATTTCAAATACCTACCAGTACTGGCACCATTAATCGCTTAGCATACTTGATAACACAACGCTCATACTATCAACAGGCTGATAAATACTATTCGTCTAAATGTTCATTGCGATCTTAAATTAAAAATCAGCAAGCCAATCGCCTACCTACGCATTGCGCCTCACGAGCTCAAGCATCTAGAAAAAACTCCGCTCAATTGCCCACCAAAGCCCTACCATGGCAATGGCCACAGACACTGGGATCACAACAAGATTACGATGCAGGCTACCTCGGTCAAAGGGCAATGTTAAAATAAGAAAAGCCACAGCGATGACCCCAAGCTGTCCCAATTCGACCCCCATGTTAAACGCAACCAAAGACAGGATGAATTGTCCTTGCACCAAACCAAGCTCGCTTAGAACCGAGGCAAACCCAAGTCCGTGCAGCAAACCAAATCCAAATACCACAGCAATACGCCACCACCCCATCTTGGGACGCAAAATATTCTCAATCGCCACATAGGCGATTGATACAGCGATCAAAGCCTCCACCAACCACATCTGCGTGGCAGGAATGGTGATGATACTCAAAGTTGCCAGACCGAGCGTCACCGTATGAGCCAGGGTAAAAGCTGAGATTTGTGCTAACAATGGACGCCAAGCACGAGAAAACAAAAACAATCCAAGAACAAAAAGAATGTGGTCAAGACCTTTGGGAATTATATGTTCAATCCCATCCATTACAAAACGCAAAAAAACCGCGCCCATCGTCTCTGCCATAGCGTCCAAGCGAGGCAGCGGCGCGCTCATCTTGCCGCCCTCTAAAAAGGCTGCATAGGCATCTGCCCCGGACCCATGGCGCACTACAAGCGCACCATTTTCTGCCACCCATCCAAAAGACACCGGTCCCTGTCCAGCAGCTAGCTCTGCCTGCAGCAAAATCAGCGTGTCACGAGGTAAATCTAAATTCGGCTCCGCGATGACATCCACCCTGACTAAGTCAGCAGCGCCCGCCCCTACCAGTAAGAGCCCAGTTTGTAACTCGGGCCACCTTTGTTTAATCAAATCTGCCAAAGCTTGGTCAGAAAGAGCGCGGAGCCGCTCATAGATCACCGCCTCAGGCGCTTCATTGGTATCAGAGACCCGGCTTTGGTCTATTCCTGCCAAAACGGTTTCCGCCGTCAACCTTAGAGCGATTTCAATGTTCGACTGAGTGACCGTCACTTGGGCTACCGCTGGACGCATTTCATGCCCCCAAACCTGCCCAGTTATTCCAAACACACCCATAAAACAGCTTGACATCAGGACGAAACAACACACCATCCAGGGTAAATTTAATGAGGGCCTACTCATGATCCGACAATCCTTTTGCCTGCTAGGGTGCTTGATATTATCTACGCATGTTTATGCCCATGAATTTTGGATTTCGCCAGTGAATTTCCAAATTAATCCACAAAGTCCCATCGCAGCGCATTTTCGAGTAGGACAATATTTTAATGGCAGCAGCCATAGCTATTTAAGTCGTAATACCACCCGACATGAAATCTATCACGCCGGGAAGATAATCGAGGCGCCTGCCCGCGAAGGCGACCGACCAGGATTTCAATACAAGGGACTACCAAATGGTTTAGCTATTTTGGTGCATGAAACCACCGACAACACTATAACCTATCAGACCTTTGACAAATTTACTGCCTTTGCCGCCCATAAGGACCTTTCCGGCCTACCAGAAGCCCATCGGGCTCGAGACTTGCCAGAAGTTGGTTTCGTCGAAAATTACCGCCGCTTTGCCAAATCTCTGGTAGCCGTTGGCGATGGAACCGGACAAGATTTTCGTGTTGGACTCAAAATTGAAATCATCGCGCTGCGTAACCCCTATACCAATAATCCGAACGAAGGCATGAGCCTGCAAGTTCTGCTTGATGGTCAACCGAGGCAGGATGTTCAGGTGGCGGTTTTTGACCGCCAAATTGGTAGTAAAGAACCAGCAAAAATTGCTCTTTATCGCACCGATACTGCTGGCATTACGCAATTCCCATTGGATGCCGGTCGTGAATATATGGTGGATAATGTAGCCTTAGTCGCTCTGCAACCCACCACTGACGGCGATCCAGTTTGGCGTAGCCTTTGGGCTAATCTGACTTTCGCCGTACCGGCCGATTAATTTTATAGATAAGTAGGTTTCGCAATAACAAATTAATTACAGTTAAAACTATACAAGATTCCAATAATACTCAATTTAGTCCGGTTCAATCTACTGCGTTATTCAATTTTTAGACATCTATAGAAAACATGTAATTTCATAGAAAAACCAGTGGATCAACTAATGAAATGATATCAACGAGCTAATATCATACCAAATAAAACCAGACAGAAATTGAAAATTTAAAAATTAACTGCGTTTGGTAAATGTGCTCGCAACATAAAGCGCTATTCACGCCATAGTGTTAGTAAAACCGTTAAAAAAACTGTCCTTGGCGTTTAAAACTTAAGCAAAAACACCCTTAAGAATTTGATCAATCGCTGTAGGTCTTAATAGGTCTCATTTTATCGCTTTTAGAAATCAGACCGTAGATAAAACATGATCTGAAAATAATTTTCGAAGTGTCAATTTAGAAATTTTACCAGTCGCAGTATGTGGCAATTCATCGATAAATAATACATCATCAGGCAGCCACCATTTAGCTACTTTATCTGCCAAATATTGTTTGATCTCATCGGGCGTTACTTCTTTACCTTGCTCCAATACGACAATGAGCAAGGGACGCTCTGCCCATTTCGGATGCCTTGCTGCAATAACGGCACATTCTTTTATAGCGGCATGTCCTTGCGCAGCATTCTCCAAATCAATTGAGCTTATCCATTCTCCACCAGACTTAATAACATCTTTTGTTCGATCAACGAGTGATACAAAGCCATCGTGATCTATCTTTGCTACATCCCCGGTTCTAAGCCAACCATCATCAGTTAAAGCGGCTACACTTGCTTCTTTATCATCAAAATAACCATTCATCACTGCATGACCACGGACCTGTAGTTCTCCAAACGCATCACCATCATTCGGAAGCAATCCACCTTCATCGTCGACGATCCTAATATCAACCGTATACATCCGGCGCCCTTGAGATACCTTTAAGTCTATTTGCTTTTCCTGAGACAACGCCCTCATCGCCGGACCAAAAGTAGTGGTTGACCCAACTGGACTAGTCTCTGTCATACCCCAACCATGAACAACTCTGACGTCAAAATCTATCTCAAATTCAGCGATCATAGACCGTGGAACAGCAGAACCACCCACTAGCATATACTGGAACCCATTTGGCTTTTTACCATTTTTTCGCATTTCTGCCAAAAGGCCCAACCAGATGGTAGGGACACCCCATGCTGAGGTTACCCCTTCTGCGTCCATCAATTTATAAAGGCTCTCACCATCAAGACCCGGGCCTGGCAATACAAATTTTGCTCCAACCAGGGGAGAAGCAAATGGCAACCCCCATCCATTCGCATGAAAAAAAGGAACAACGGGAAGCACCACAGCGGAAGAATTTAGCCCCACATCTGCGGCAAAAACCATCATTCCCAAAGTATGTAATAGAGTTGATCGATGAGAGAACAATACACCCTTTGGGTTTCCAGTCGTCCCCGATGTATAACAAAGCGCTGAGGCCGAACGCTCATCCAAACTTGGCCATGAAAATAGATTTGATTGTCCAGCAAGAATATCCTCAAAGCACTCTAAGTTTGGAATCGCACAATCCGGCATATCTTTTCGGTCACAAAGAGCAACAAATTTTAGGTCTTTTGGCAATCTATCAAGTAGTGGAGCAATAATTGGAATAAAGGTTGTATCTAAGAACAAAATACGATCGTTCGCATGATTAATGATATAAACGATTTGATCCGCAAATAACCTA
>MDSX01048319.1_pt1 | contig 10119 bp, 5 predicted proteins | sample 811141 | NCBI WGS metagenome assembly MDSX01 (sample SAMN05326642, study PRJNA326480) | marine metagenome | isolation source: seawater | place: Atlantic Ocean: South East | collected 2010
ATGCAGCTGAGGAAAAATCAGAATTTGATGTAATCCTAACAGCAGCAGGTGGATCTAAGCTTGCAGTTGTTAAATTGGTTAAAGAATTAACAGGTTTAGGTCTTAAGGACGCTAAAGAGCTTGTTGACGGAGCACCAAAGACAATCAAAGAAGCAGTAAGCAAAGACGAAGCCGAAGGATTTAAAAAATCCCTAGAAGAAGCTGGAGCTGAAGTTGAGCTTAAATAAGCTAAATTATTCACACATTAAGGCATAGTTATAGATTAGAATTTATAACTGTGCCTTTTGGTGTACATAACTGATTTTTTAATATTCATCTTTTAAAACAAAACTTATATGTCAATTAAAATAGCAGAAAGAATAAATTTTTCTTCGATAAAGAATGCTAGTGAATATCCGGACTTTTTGGATATTCAAATAAAATCATTTAAAGATTTTTTTCAATTAGAAACTAAATCAGACGAGCGAGGTGAGGAGGGTTTATATAATACTTTTCAGGACAATTTTCCTATTACTGATGCTAGAAATCAGTTTGTATTGGAATTCTTAGATTATTTTGTTGATCCACCAAGATATTCTATTCAAGAATGTATTGAAAGAGGATTAACCTACAGTGTTCCGTTAAAAGCTAGATTAAAGCTTTATTGTACAGACCCTGAGCATGAGGATTTTGAAACAATTGTTCAGGATGTATATTTAGGTACGATTCCTTACATGACACCAAGTGGAACCTTTTGTATTAATGGTGCTGAAAGAGTCGTGGTTTCACAACTACACAGATCTCCTGGTGTATTCTTTGGGCAATCTTTTCATGCAAATGGAACAAAACTATACTCTGCAAGAGTAATCCCCTTCAAAGGATCATGGATTGAATTTGCAACTGATATTAATAGTGTTATGTATGCTTACATTGACAGAAAAAAGAAGTTGCCCGTAACAACACTGTTTAGAGCAATTGGATATGAGAGAGATAAAGATATTTTAGAAATATTTGATTTAGCTGAAGAAATCAAAGTTTCAAAAGCAAATCTTAAAAAATATTTTGGTAGAAAATTGGCCGCTCGTGTTTTAAATACATGGCATGAAGATTTTGTTGATGAAGATACCGGTGAGGTTGTTTCTATAGAGAGAAATGAAATAGTTCTTGATAGGGATACAGAAATTGACAAAGAAAATGTTGTAGAAATAATTGAATCTGGTGTAAAAACTGTTTTAATTCATAAAGAAATTTCTCAGCAGGGTGAATATGCAATTATCCATAATACACTTCAAAAAGACCCTACAAATTCTGAAAAAGAAGCTGTGGAACATATTTATAGACAATTAAGAAATGCTGAACCGCCTGATGAAGAGACAGCCAGAGGTATTATTGATAAATTATTTTTTAGTGACCAAAGATATAATCTTGGAGATGTGGGTAGGTATAGAATGAATAAAAAACTTGGATTAGATATTGGCATGGATAAGCAGGTATTAACAACCGAGGACATTATAACAATAATAAAGTATCTAATAGAGTTAATTAATTCTAAGGCTGAAATAGACGATATTGATCACTTGTCTAACAGAAGAGTCAGAACCGTAGGAGAACAATTATCATCCCAGTTTGGAGTAGGACTTGCCAGAATGGCTAGAACCATCAGAGAAAGAATGAATGTTCGTGACAATGAAGTATTTACCCCAATTGATTTAATAAATGCAAAAACTCTGTCTTCTGTCATAAATTCTTTTTTTGGAACAAATCAGTTATCTCAATTTATGGATCAAACAAACCCTCTTGCTGAAATTACACATAAAAGAAGATTGTCAGCTCTTGGCCCTGGTGGACTTTCTCGAGAAAGAGCCGGATTTGAGGTTCGTGATGTTCATTATACACATTATGGAAGATTATGTCCAATTGAAACTCCAGAAGGTCCAAACATTGGTTTAATCTCATCTCTTGGTGTATATGCCAAGATTAATAATATGGGATTCATCGAAACACCATATAGAAGAGTAAAAGAAGGAGTCGTAGATTTAAAGTCAGGTCCAGTATATTTGAGCGCAGAAGAAGAAGAAAACAAACTTATTGCTCAATCAAATATTAATGTTGATAATTCTGGTAAAATTTTGGATGAAAAAGTAATTGCTAGACAAGAAGGTGATTTTCCTTTAACTGAACCAAATAATGTTCATTATACGGATGTTGCTCCTAATCAAATTGCGTCTATTTCTGCGTCTTTAATTCCTTTCTTGGAACATGATGATGCAAACCGTGCATTAATGGGTTCAAATATGATGCGTCAAGCAGTCCCTTTGTTATTACCTCAATCTCCTATTGTTGGTACAGGATTGGAGAAGCAAGTTGCATCTGATTCAAGGGTACTAATTAATGCTGAGGCAGAAGGAGTTGTAGAATATGTTGATGCCAATGAAATTGTAATTAAATATAATAGGAGTAAAAATCAAGTTTTAACAAGTTTTGATTCTGACACCGTTACTTATAAATTAACAAAATTTAAAAAGACTAATCAAGGTACATGTGTTAATTTAAAATCTATTGTATCAAAAGGGGACAAGGTCAAAAAAGGTCAGGTTTTATGTGAGGGTTATGCAACCAATAATGGTGAATTGGCTCTAGGTAGAAATATACAGGTTGCATTTATGCCTTGGAAAGGATATAATTTTGAAGATGCTATTGTTATTTCTGAAAAAGTTGTAAGAGATGATGTTTTTACATCGATTCATATTGACGAATATTCTATTGAAGTAAGGGATACTAAATTAGGAAATGAAGAATTAACTAATGATATTCCTAATGTTTCAGAGGAAGCTACTAAAGATTTAGATGAAAATGGTATGATTAGAATTGGTGCAGAAATTAATGCTGGGGATATCCTTATAGGTAAAATAACACCTAAGGGCGAAAGTGATCCTACTCCTGAAGAAAAGCTTTTGAGAGCAATTTTTGGTGATAAAGCTGGAGATGTAAAAGATGCATCTTTAAAAGCTCCACCTTCACTGAATGGAGTTGTGATTGACAAAAAATTATTTGCTAGATCCGTAAAGGATAAGAGAAAAAGACTTCAGGATAAAGAAGATCTTAAGTTATTAGAAGAATCTTATGATGTAAAGTTTTCAGAGCTTAAACATTTATTAGTTGAAAAGCTTTACAGTGTTTTGAACGGAAAAACATCTCAAGGTATATTTAACGATTTAGGTGAAGAAGTTTTTCCAAAGGGTAAGAAATTTACACAAAAAATGTTGAATTCTGCTGATGATTTTGCTCATTTAGTTTCAACAAAGTGGGTTACAGATAAGTCTATTAACGATACTGTATCTCAAATTATTCATAACTATAAAATCAAGGAAAATGATTTACAAGGATCTCTAAGAAGAGAAAAATTTACGATTTCTGTAGGAGATGAGTTGCCTTCAGGTATATTAAAATTAGCGAAAGTTTACATTGCCAAAAAGAGAAAATTAAAAGTTGGTGATAAAATGGCCGGTAGACATGGTAATAAAGGTATAGTTGCTAAAATTGTACGTGAAGAAGATATGCCATTCTTAGAAGATGGTAAACCAGTTGATATTGTATTAAATCCGTTAGGGGTGCCTTCAAGAATGAATATTGGGCAGATTTATGAGACTGTATTAGGTTGGGCAGGATTAAAGTTAGGTAAGAAATTTGCAACACCGATTTTTGATGGTGCATCTGTTGATGAAATAAATAAGATTACTGATGAAGCAAAACTGCCTAAATTTGGCCATACATATCTTTACGATGGTGGTACTGGGGAAAAATTTGATCAACCTGCGACTGTTGGAGTTATTTATATGCTTAAGCTTGGTCATATGGTTGATGATAAGATGCATTCAAGATCAATAGGCCCATATTCTTTAATTACTCAGCAACCTTTAGGAGGAAAAGCTCAATTTGGAGGTCAAAGATTTGGTGAGATGGAAGTATGGGCATTAGAAGCTTACGGTGCATCAAGTACTCTAAGAGAAATCTTAACCGTCAAATCAGATGATGTGGTTGGAAGAGCAAAGACTTATGAGTCTATAGTTAAAGGAGAATCAATGCCAACTCCTGGATTACCTGAGTCATTTAATGTTTTAATGCATGAATTAAAAGGGCTTGGATTAGATATAAGATTAGAAGAATAATAAATTTTACATACAAATTATGCGTAGAAAAAAAGATAATACTGCAATTAAATTTAATAAAATATCTATTGGTTTAGGTTCACCTGAATCTATATTATCTGCCTCAAGAGGTGAGGTGCTTAAACCAGAAACTATCAATTATAGAACACACAAACCTGAAAGGGATGGTCTATTCTGTGAAAGAATTTTTGGGCCAGTAAGAGATTATGAGTGTGCATGTGGTAAATACAAAAGAATTAGATATAAGGGAATTGTCTGTGATAGATGTGGAGTTGAAGTTACCGAAAAAAAGGTTAGAAGAGATAGAATTGGTCATATCAATTTAGTTGTTCCTGTTGCCCACATATGGTATTTTAGATCACTACCTAATAAAATTGGTTATCTTCTAGGTCTTCCTTCCAAAAAACTTGACATGATTATCTATTATGAAAGATATGTTGTAATTCAACCTGGAAATGCTAAAAATATTGATGGTGAACCATTAAATAAAATGGACTTTCTTACAGAAGAAGAATATTTAAATGTTTTAGATTCACTACCTCAGGATAATATGTATTTAGATGATAATGATCCAGAAAAGTTTATCGCTAAAATGGGTGCAGATTGTTTAATTGAGCTTTTATCAAGAATCAATTTAGATGAGTTATCATATGCATTAAGGGATAAAGCCAATAACGAAACTTCAAAACAAAGAAAAACCGAGGCATTAAAAAGATTACAAGTTGTTGAATCATTTAGAGAAGGTAATCTAAATAGAGAAAACCTTCCAGAATGGATGATAATGAAAGCAATTCCAGTAATACCACCTGAGTTAAGACCTTTGGTGCCACTTGATGGTGGTAGATTTGCCACATCTGACTTAAATGATTTATATAGAAGAGTTATCATCAGAAATAACAGACTTAAGAGATTAATTGAGATTAAAGCTCCTGAGGTTATTTTAAGAAATGAAAAAAGAATGCTGCAAGAATCGGTTGATTCTTTATTTGATAATACTAGAAAATCTTCTGCTGTAAAAACTGAATCAAATAGACCATTAAAATCATTATCTGATTCACTGAAAGGTAAGCAAGGAAGATTTAGACAAAATTTATTAGGTAAAAGAGTTGATTATTCAGCTAGATCTGTAATTGTTGTTGGGCCTGATTTAAAGCTTTTTGAATGTGGTTTGCCAAAAAACATGGCAGCAGAACTTTACAAGCCATTTATAATTAGAAAATTAATGGAAAGAGGCATTGTAAAAACAGTTAAATCTGCAAGAAAAATCATAGATAGAAGAGACCCTGTAGTTTGGGATATTTTAGAAAATGTACTTAGAGGTCACCCTGTTTTACTAAATAGGGCCCCGACGCTTCACAGACTTGGTATACAAGCTTTTCAACCTAAGTTAATCGAAGGTAAAGCAATTCAGCTACACCCGTTGGTTTGTACCGCATTTAACGCAGATTTTGATGGTGATCAAATGGCGGTTCATTTACCACTTGGTCCTGAAGCTATTTTAGAAGCTCAACTACTAATGTTAGCTTCACATAACATATTAAATCCTGCAAATGGTTCTCCAATAACTGTTCCTTCACAAGATATGGTTCTTGGTCTTTATTATATGACCAAACAAAAATTATCAACTGATGATGATAAGGTAGTTGGAGAGGGTCTTTCATTTTATTCGCCAGAAGAGGTCATTATAGCTTATAATGAAAATAAGGTTGATCTAAATGCCACTATTAAAGTTAAGACTAAAGATCTTGACTCAAAAGGTTCGCTGGTTTTCAAAATAATTGACACCACTGTTGGAAGAGTTCTTTTTAATGAGAAAGTTCCTGAAAAAGCAGGTTTTATAAATGAAGTATTGACCAAAAAATCTCTGAGAGACATTATTGGCGATATTTTAAAGATAACAAGTGTTCCTGAAACCGCTGAGTTTCTTGATGAGATAAAAACTTTAGGATATAAATTTGCCTTCCAAGGTGGTCTTTCATTCAGTTTAGGTGATATTATTATTCCTAATGAAAAATTTGAAATGATAAATTCAGCAAATAAGCAAGTGGATACTATTAGGTCTAATTATAATATGGGTCTAATTACTAATAACGAAAGATATAATCAAGTTATTGATATTTGGACATCTACAAATGCTGAGTTGACTGAGTTATCAATGAAAAGAATTAGAGAAGACAAACAAGGATTTAATTCTGTTTTTATGATGTTAGATTCGGGTGCAAGAGGATCAAAAGAGCAAATCAGACAATTAACAGGAATGAGAGGTCTTATGGCAAAACCTAAAAAGTCAACTGCGGGGGGTGGAGAAATTATCGAAAATCCTATTCTTTCTAATTTCAAAGAAGGTCTTTCTATTCTAGAATATTTTATTTCAACCCATGGAGCAAGAAAAGGTTTAGCTGATACGGCTTTGAAAACTGCTGATGCAGGATATTTAACTAGAAGATTAGTTGATGTTTCTCAAGATGTAATCATAACTGAAGAAGATTGTGGTACCTTGAGAGGAATTACTATTTCAGCTTTGAAAAAAAATGAAGAGGTTGTTGAAAAGCTCGCTGACAGAATTATCGGTAGAACTTCACTGCAAGACGTTTATGACCCTATTACAGGTGATTTAATCGTTAAATCATCTGAATTAATTGATGAGAATGTTGCTAATAAAATCGAAAATTCCTCTATAGAATCAATCGAGGTTAGATCTGCGCTAACTTGTGAATCAAAGAAAGGAATTTGTGCTAAATGTTACGGTAGAAATCTTGCAACAGGAAAGGATGTTCAAATGGGAGAAGCTGTTGGTGTAGTAGCTGCTCAGTCAATTGGTGAACCAGGTACACAGTTAACTCTAAGGACATTCCATGTTGGTGGTATTGCAGGTAATATTTCAGAGGAAAATAGTGTTGTTTCCAAATTTGATGGTAATATAGAGATTGAAGATCTAAAGACTGTTAAAGGTAAAAATAATGAAGGTGATGATGTTGATATTGTAATTTCAAGAACTTCTGAAATTAAAATTTCTGACCCTAATACAGGTTTAACTTTGAGTAATAATAATATTCCTTATGGTTCTTTCATATATGTAAAAAATAAGAAAAAAATTAAAAAAGGAACTCTTATATGTGAATGGGATCCGTATAATGGTGTAATTATTTCTGATTTTGCAGGAAAAATTAGTTATGAAAATATTGAGCAAGGTCTAACCTATGAAGTTGAGATTGATGAACAAACTGGTTTTCAAGAAAAAGTTATTATAGAATCTAGAAATAAAAAGTTAATTCCAACATTACTTGTAAAGAATTCTAAGAATGATATAATCAGATCTTATAATTTACCTGTTGGTTCACATCTTGTTGTAAATGATGGGGATAAAATCGAATTAGGTAAAATTCTGGTAAAAATTCCAAGAAAATCAGCAAAAACGGGTGACATTACTGGTGGTTTACCAAGAGTTACTGAGTTATTTGAAGCTAGAAACCCTTCAAACCCTGCAATTGTTAGTGAAATTGATGGTGTGGTTTCTTTTGGAAAAATTAAAAGAGGTAATAGAGAAATCATAATTGAGGCTAAAACAGGAGAGATTAGAAAATATTTAATAAAACTTTCTAATCAAATACTGGTACAAGAAAATGATTTTGTAAAAGCTGGTACACCAATGTCAGAAGGTTCAGTTACCCCGAATGATATACTTAATATCAAAGGCCCCTCTGCTGTTCAACAATATTTAGTTAATGAAGTACAAGAAGTTTATAGATTACAGGGTGTAAAAATAAATGACAAGCATTTTGAAGTAGTTGTAAGACAGATGATGAGAAAAGTTAAGATTCAAGATTCAGGAGATACTATTTTCTTACAGGATCAGCTCGTTCATAAATCTGATTTTATTGATGAAAATGACACTATTTATGGAAAGAAGATTGTTGAAGATGCGGGGGATTCTAACAATTTTAAGGTTGGTCAAATTATCTCTTCAAGAGATTTTAGAGATGAAAACTCAATTTTAAAAAGAGAGGATAAGAATTTAGTGGTCGCAAGAGATTCTAGACCGGCAACGGCAACACCTATCCTTCAAGGAATTACAAAAGCTTCATTACAAACAAAATCGTTTATTTCTGCTGCTTCATTCCAAGAAACTACAAAGGTGTTAAACGAGTCAGCAGTAAATGCGAGAATCGATTTTCTTGAGGGTTTGAAAGAGAATGTAATAGTTGGTCATAAGATTCCAGCCGGAACTGGACTAAGAAAATATGATGATATTTTAGTTGGCTCTAAGGAGGCTTATGATGAATTAACAGATTTTTCAATGACTGATCAAGAAATGAATACTAATTAGATTTAATTTTATGGAAAAAAAGAAAGATCAAAAAGGTAAGATAAATATTGAGTTAGAGGAAAAAGTTGCTGAAGGCACCTACTCAAACTTAGCTATTATTAATCACTCAGTCTCTGAATTTGTTATTGATTTTATTTCTGTAATGCCAGGGTCTCCAAAAAATAAGGTAAAATCAAGAATTATTATTACACCTCAGCATGCAAAAAAACTAGCTAAGGCCTTAAATGATAATATTAGTAGATTTGAGGATAACTTCGGTTCCATTAAAGACTATGATAATCCAAAATTTCAATTAAATTTTGGTCCAACAGGCAAAGCCTAATTTTATTAGGTTTATTGAATTTACCTTTTTACTTTTAATATATGCAGGAGGAAAAAGTTGTTTTAGTTGATAAATTTGATAATCAAATAGGATTAATGCCAAAAATGGAGGCTCATCTAAAAGGATTGCTTCACAGAGCCTTTTCGGTTATCATTTTTGACAGTAGCGGAAAAATATTACTTCAAAAGAGAGCTTCAACTAAATATCACACCCCTAATCTTTGGTCTAATACTTGCTGTAGTCATCAAAGGGAGAACGAAAATAATATTGATGCAGGTAAAAGAAGACTCCAAGAGGAGATGGGTTTCATTACAGATTTATATAATTTTGATTCATTTATTTACAGAGTTGAATTCTCAAATGGATTAATTGAACATGAAAAGGATCATATTATAATCGGAGTTTTTGATGGTGATCCAACACCAAACCCAGAAGAGGTTGATGAATGGAAATGGATTAACATTGACAAATTAGTCGTTGACATGAAAATAAACCCTGAAAGTTATACTGCTTGGTTTAGAATTATTATAAATAAATATTCTCAGAGATTAAAAAAATGGAAATCACAGTAAGTAGAAAAGCTCATTTCAATGCAGCCCACAGGCTACATAATAAAAATTGGTCAGACAATAAAAACGTACAAGTTTTCGGCAAATGTAATTATCCAAATTATCATGGACATAATTATGAATTGATTGTAAGTGTTACCGGAAAAATTAATCCTGAAACTGGTTATGTTATGGATATGGGTGAGCTAAAAAAAATTATAAAAAACGAAATTGAAGAGAGATTAGATCATAAAAATTTAAATTTGGATATACCTTATTTTTCTAAAGTTATACCATCTGCAGAAAATATATGCATATACATATATGACATTTTAAGAGATAATATTGACACCAAATTTAAATTATCTGTAAGATTATATGAAACACCTCGAAACTTTGTTGAATATTCTGGTTAATGGCTAATATTCTTTTAAACACCAGAAAAGAAATTGAAAGCTTAGGTTTCAATATTATTGGTTATGATTTTAATAGACCATGGGGTGGTTTTTTATTGATTGATGAATCACAATCAAAAGAATTTATATATAAGTTTATTTCAAAAGAAGATTTGAAAATTATAAATAAAGTAAGTCCGAAGATTTTGATTGTAAATCCAAATTCAAGGTTATCATGGCAATATCATCTCAGAAGAAAGGAAATCTGGAGAGTTTTTAAAAATGACATTGGTGTCATTAGGTCAATTGATAATATTGAAAATGAAATGAAGATTTTCAATGAAGGTGATATAATCGAATTTCAGAAGGAGGAAAGGCA
>MDSX01096306.1_pt1 | contig 10118 bp, 10 predicted proteins | sample 811141 | NCBI WGS metagenome assembly MDSX01 (sample SAMN05326642, study PRJNA326480) | marine metagenome | isolation source: seawater | place: Atlantic Ocean: South East | collected 2010
ATAAATGGCGTTGAACTTGATTTTAAAATAACAGCAAATAATAGAGTTACAGACCCAGTAAAAGGAGAAGTGATAACTCCTTTTACAGTAATCCCTAAATTAACAATTAATCTCGATAAATCAGTTTTTGTATTTCAAAACGAAAAATTCAAAAAAATCCCTGTTTCTATTACAGCTCATGACAAAAACATAGTTGGAAGATTAACTTTAGAAATTCCAAATGGTTGGTCAGTAAAACCAAAATATCAGAACGTTAATATTAAGACTAAAGGTCAAGAAGTTAATTATTCATTTGAAGTTTCCTCCAATAATAAAGACAATTCAGGAATAATAAAGCCAATTGTTACTTCTAATAACAAAACATTCTCAAATCAACTAATAAAAATTGACTATCCTCATATACCTAAACAATTTCTTATAAAACCTAGCTATGCGAAAGCATTTGGAATTAACTTAAAAAACAACATCAATGAAATAGGATATATAATGGGTGTTGGAGATAAAATACCTGAATCATTAGAAAATATAGGTGTTAATGTAATCAATATTGATCCTTCAAAAATTACATTTGAAAATATTAAAAATCTTAAATCAATAGTTTTAGGTATAAGAGCATTTAATGTTGTCAATGAATTGAAATTTAAAAATAAAATTCTCTGGAAATATGTATCTAATGGTGGAACTTTAATAATTCAATACAACACTTCTCGAGGTCTTAAAACAAATGAAATTTCCCCTTATAAATTAAAAATCTCTAGAGATCGGGTTACAGATGAAAATTCAAATGTTAAAATTTTAAATAAATCACATCCTATTTTTAATTATCCCAATACGATTGATAAAACTGATTTTAATGGTTGGGTTCAAGAGCGTGGATTATATTTTCCAAATGCTTGGGATGAAAATTTTGAACCTCTACTTGAAATGAAAGATCCAAATGAAACATTAAAGAAGGGAAGTTTATTAGTTGCATCATATGGTAAAGGAAAAATAATATATACAGGACTTAGTTTTTTTAGAGAATTACCTGCGGGTGTTCCAGGTGCCCTAAAATTGTTTACAAATTTATTAAATTATGGTCATGAATAAAATAAACTACAAAACATATATTTTACTTATCATAATTAATGTTGTTTACTGGTTGTTATTTTATATACTAATGAAAATTTATACTTAATGCAACTCATTGATTGGTGCTTTTTGTTTGGAACTCTTCTATTTATAAGCATATATGGTGCATGGAAAAATCAAAAACATCTATCAATTAAATCATATTTAAAAGGAGATAATAAATCTCGTTGGTATACTATTGGATTTTCTGTAATGGCAACTCAGGCAAGTGCAATTACATTTTTATCTACACCAGGTCAAGCTTTCAATGATGGAATGGGATTTGTTCAATTTTATTTTGGTCTTCCCTTTGCTATGGTAATTATTTGTCTCTTTTTTCTTCCTATATATAAAAGATTAAAGGTTTACACTGCATACGAATTTTTAGAAAATAGATTTGATTTAAAAACCAGAACATTAACTGCTATTTTATTTTTAATCCAAAGAGGACTTGCAGCAGGAATTACTATTTATGCTCCTGCAATAATTTTAAGTGTTACCCTTGGATGGAATTTAAAAGTTTTAGTTATTCTAATTGGATTAGTTGTAATTTTTTACACATTAATTGGAGGAACAAATGCTGTTAATGTTACTCAAAAACAACAAATGATTATAATTTTAATTGGATTATTATCAGCATTTTGGATAGCCATAATGAAAATGCCAGAAAATATTGATTTTACAAAAGCACTTAAATTAGCAAGCTACAACGATAAATTAAATATTTTAGACTTTAGTATAAATTTTAATAGCAGGTACACTTTTTGGAGTGGTATTACAGGAGGGCTTTTTCTTGCCCTTTCATATTTTGGAACAGACCAAAGCCAAGTTCAAAGATATCTTTCTGGAAAATCATTAAAAGAAAGTCAAATGGGTCTATTAATGAATGGATTTCTTAAAGTGCCATTTCAATTTTTTATTTTACTAATTGGTGTAATGGTTTTTGTTTTTTATCAATTTGAATCTTCTCCAATTCATTTTAATCCAAAAAACATCTCCAATATTAAACAATCAAACCTAGCCTCACAATTTATTGAAATAGAAAATAATTTTAATTCTGTTCAAAAGAAAAAGCAAATTATTTTATCTGACCCATCCTTTTTCAAAAACAATCAACTCAAAAGTAAATATCTTAAGCTTGAGGCCTTAAACAGTGATCAAAGAAAAAAAGCAAGTGATTTAATTTTATTAAATGATGTTGATGCTTCTATTAATGATAAAGATTATGTTTTTATAACATTCATTATTAATCATTTACCCAACGGTATTATAGGTTTACTGCTAGCGGTTATATTTGCTGCTGCAATGAGTTCAACAGCATCTGAACTTAATGCTCTTTCAGCTACAACTTTAATTGACATATATAAAAGACACTCCCCTAACCTTTCTTCAACCCATTACGTATATATGGCAAAACTATTTACATTAATTTGGGGAATAATTGCTATTATTTTTGCCTCCTATGGAAATTTATTCGAAAACCTTATACAATTAGTAAATATAATTGGATCTGTTTTTTACGGAACAATTCTTGGGATTTTCTTGGTGGCTATTTTTTTTAAAAAAATTAAGAGCAATGCAGTATTTTACGCAGCCATAGTTTCAGAAATTATAGTAATTTCATTCTACTTAATAGATTTGTATTTATTTGAATTGTTTGGATACCTCTGGCTTAATGCCGTTGGAGCTATTCTAACAATTTCTTTTGCATATTTATTAAGTGCTGTGAAAGTTTCAAAATTATAAAATCTATTTTGACCATTCCTCAATTGACTCACTGTTCATCTTTAGATAATCTTTATTTCCAGCAACTTCTGCCAATTCATATGATTTTTTAGCAACTTCGATAGCAGCTGACTTATCACCTGTCGCAGCTAAAATCAATGAATATTGTCTTAAATGAAAATACTTATTATTCCCTTTTTTAACTGCAATTTCCATCCATGATTTTGCCTGATTGAGATCTAATCCTCGATTTAGATAGTATACAGCTGATTTATAATAGTCAGATGCACCGGGATTTTGGGATAATGTCTTATCTATTGAAGCCATAGTTTTTTCGTGTGTTGGAACTTTAATTAAAGTCTTAACCTTAGTATTTTCCCAAGATATAGATAACACGGCAGAATCATTTGAAATATCTTCAATTTGAATTGTAAATGATTCTATAACTTCATCACTTCGAAACACCTCGGATTCAGACACTACAACAATTTGATTTGCATCCCAAACTTTTGGAAGAGCCCAATTGTCACTTTTTTTATAAATAAAAACTTCCCACATTTCCTCTCCAGGACGTGTATATAATGCATATGTGCCTTCAGGAACAGTAACACCTGAAATAGTGACTGGATCAGAAAAACTTATTTTAGTATTTGCATTTGCTCCAGTTCTCCAAAGCTCTCCAAAAGGAACTAAGTCACCCATTATCTTCCTACCCCTCATAGAAGGACGTGAATATTCAATTTTTACATCTGTTAAACCAATAGTTTGATTAATTGTTGCGGCAGGACTAGCTTGAGGAGAAACGACCTGAGCGTAATTAAATAAAGGCAAAAACAATATTAACGAAAGTATATTTTTCATAATTTAAAAATTTAATTATTAGTAAATTTAACAACTTTATTTTATGTTTTTTTCAAAATTAATGATTTAATAATATAGCCATGATTAATAATCTATTTAGTTACATAATTTTAACATCTGGACTAGTTTTTTGTTTGGCTGGATTAATTATGAAATACTTTCCTCCAAAAAAGATAAATTCTTTTTATGGGTATAGGACAAAATCATCAATGAGAAATCAAAAATCTTGGGATTTTGCACAAAATAAGTCCTCTCAACTTATGCTAAAATTTTCTTTTTATCAAATCATATTAGGTATAACCAGTTTTACTTTTAATCCATCTTTAAACATATCCATTATAGCAGGAATGATTATTACAATATTAAATCCGTTAATCCAGATAATAAAAATAGAAAAATTATTAAGTGACAATAAATTCATGTAGTATATTTGCATTTCATTTATGAAAATATATACAAAAACTACATCCCAAAAACTACCAATATCAATTAGTAAAGCCTGGAATTTTCTTTCTGATCCTAAAAATTTAAGAACTATAACACCTGATTATATGAATTTTAAAATTCTTAAAGGTGCAGAAAAAAAAATATTTCCTGGTCAAATAATTCAGTACACAGTTACACCTTTATTCGGAATCACAACCAAATGGGTTACTGAGATTACTCATGTTAATTATGAAAAATATTTTGTAGACGAACAACGTTTTGGTCCATATTCGCTTTGGCATCACAAACATTTTATTAGAGAAATTGAAGGAGGAGTGGAAATGGAAGATATTATAGATTATAAATTACCACTTGGATATTTAGGACAATTATTTCATCCAATTATTGTTAAACCAAAACTTGATGAAATTTTTAATTATAGATATAAAAAATTAATTGAACTTTTTGGAAATTTTAATGAAATTGAATCATATACTAGAAATGAATCATTAAACAAAATAATATGAAAAAAAATATACTAATAATAGGAGGCAGCTCAGGAATAGGTTTTGAAATTGTAAAAATTTTACATAATCAGCATAATTTGTTTATTGCAAATAGAACAAACGAATCATTAGCAGATTTCAGTCATAATTTTATCAAAATCGATGTTGTTTCGGAAACAATTGATTCAAATTTAATTCCAGAATCCCTTGATGGACTTGTTTATTGTCCTGGATCTGTAAATCTTAGGCCATTCAGAGGGCTAAAACCAGAAACATTTATAGAAGATTTTAATTTAAATGTAATGGGTGCAATCAAAAATATTCAAGCTGTACTAAAAAACCTCAACCAATCCGAACATTCAAGTATTGTGTTATTTAGTACTGTGGCTGTTCAAACAGGAATGCCATTTCATTCATCAGTTTCTGTGTCAAAAGGAGGAATTGAGGGATTAACCAGATCTTTAGCTGCTGAATTAGCTCCAAATATATCTGTTAATGCCATTGCACCTTCTATTACAAATACTCCTCTTGCTGAAAAATTTTTAAACAGCGAGTCCAAAATGGATAGAGCAAAAGAAAGACATCCCCTTAAAAAAATAGGATCACCAGTTGATATAGCTAATTGTGTAATATTTCTCTTAAAAAATTCATGGATAACTGGACAAATAATTGGAATTGATGGTGGAATAGGAAGTCTTAAAATTTAGATTCTAGAAATTTTAGCTCCAATAGATTTTAACCTTTTATCAATTTTTTGGTAACCTCTATCAATTTGTTCAATATTATGAATTATACTTGTGCCTTTTGCAGAAAGAGCTGCAATTAAAAGCGATATGCCAGCTCTTATATCAGGAGAAGTCATAACAGTTCCTTTTAACTGTGATTTGAAATCATGTCCAATTACATTAGCTCTATGAGGATCACACAAAATAATTTTTGCCCCCATATCAATTAATTTATCAACAAAAAACAACCTGCTTTCAAACATTTTTTGATGAATTAATAAACTTCCTCTAGCTTGGGTTGCTACGACTAAAATTATACTTAATAAATCAGGAGTAAATCCTGGCCATGGACCGTCAGATATTGTAATTACTGATCCATCAATGTAATTTTGAATCTCATAACCTTTGGTATGTGCAGGTATGTATATGTCATCATTAACTTTATTTATATTAATTCCTATTTTTTTAAATACTGAAGGTATTTGACCTAAATAATTCCAATTAACATTTTTTATGGTAAGCTCACTTTTAGTCATAGCGGCAAGTCCAATCCAGCTTCCAATTTCAATCATATCAGGCAGTATAGTATGAGAAGTTCCTTTTAATTCTTTAACACCATTAATTACCAATCTATTTGATCCAATACCAGAAATTACAGCTCCCATATTAACCAACATTTTACATAACTGCTGTATATAAGGCTCACATGCAGCATTATATATAGCTGTTTGGCCATTTGCTAAAACTGAGGCCATTATAATATTTGCTGTACCAGTTACTGAAGGCTCGTCCAATAGCATTTCAACTCCTTTAAGTTGTTTAACTGCTTTAACTGAATAAAAATGATCTTCTTTGTTATAATTAAAAACAGCTCCAAGTTTAATAAATCCCTCAAAATGAGTATCTAATCTTCTCCTTCCAATCTTATCTCCACCTGGTCTAGGTATACTTCCAATTCCAAACCTACCTAATAAAGGACCAACTAACATTATTGAACCTCTTAAACCTTTTCCATCAATTTTAAATTGATCGGAATCTAAGTAACTGAGATCAACATTTGAAGCCTCAAATACATATTTATTTTCCCCTAATTTGTTAATTAAAACTCCAAGATTTTTTAAAAGAGAAATAAGCCTATTAACATCAATAATATCAGGAAGATTATTAATGACAACTTTTTGATCAGTCAATAATGATGCACATATAACTTGAAGGGCTTCATTTTTTGCACCTTGAGGAACAATAGAACCTGACAACTTATTTCCTCCCTCAATTTTAAAACTTCCCATTATTTATTATAATTAATATCGACTCCTTTTATTTCTATTTCTATTTTTATTAAAAGAATTGTTCGATCTTGGTCCATTACCATTTTTGGATCTAGCTCTGAGAAATTCTGATGATTCAGTCAACGGCAAAAGATCTTCTTTGACTTTTAGTTTCCCTTCAGAAAGCTCATTTAAATGCTCAAAAATTAAAACATCTTCAACCGTATCTTTGTTCCAATTAAGAAAACATTTTTTCATGTGGTTTGCAATATTATAAACCAAAGCATCTTTCATTTCACCTTCTTCCCAGGTTCTAGCAACCTTGATCATTTGAATTATATTATTTCCATAAAACCTGTATTTCTGAACACTTGTAGGGTATGATATTCTATCTGGCTTGGCTTTTAGAATGTGCTCTTGAGGTTTTTCGAAAGGTGAGTCAACATCCAATTTAAAATCAGACATCATAAAAAGTTGATCCCATAATTTATGTTGAAAATCAGGGACATCTCGAAGATGAGGATTAAGGTTTCCCATAACTCCTATAACTGCTTTTGCCATTTTATTTCTTTCTTCACGACTTTCAATTTCATGAATTTGATCAATCATTGTATGAATATGACGACCATATTCAGGAATAATTAAGGGCTTGCGTTTTGTATTATATTGCAAGTCTTCCATACATATATGTTTTTGGTGAATTTTAATGCAAATTACTAAAAATTCGTTTAAATTCTACAGAGATATAACACCTTTAAGTTTAGAAACTTCTTTATAAACATTAATTACAGATTCAGGATTATCCATAATCAAACTTACACTTATACTAGTAAATTTCTTTTTGGATGATTTTTTAATTGAAAATATAGCCTTCATTCCTTCAAAAATTTTCTTAATCTCCTCACTTTGACTTTCATAATCTTTTACAATAAATTTAAATATATATGGACCTGGCCATTTTTGAGAGATTTTTAAATTTTTTAAAAATCGTTTATAAAATTCTTCTTGAGACATAATTAAAACTAATGAGTAAATTAACTTTGTATAAATATAGTTTAAAACTAATTGGACACAAGAAGAATAATTATATCGGGAGGACCAGGAACTGGAAAATCTTCGGTTATAGAAAATTTAAAATCAAAAGGATACTCATGTTTTTCCGAAATTTCTAGATCTATAATAGAATCTGGGATTAAAAAAGGAATTAAAAATATTTTTTTAAAAGATCCTGACTTTTTTAGCTCAAAAGTTTTAGAAAAAAGATTAATTCAATTTGATGAATCAAAAAAAATAAAAAATTCAAAGGAAAATTTAATTTTTTTTGACAGAAGTGTTTTTGATGTCTATGCTTATCAAAAATATTTAAACAAATCGTTTACTTTTCCAAAAAATATTGCTCCGAACTACAGCAAAAATGTTTTTTTTATGCCACCCTGGAAGAAAATTTACGTAAATGATAATCATAGACTTGAAAGCTATGAATCTTCAAGGTTAATTTCCAATTATATAATTAAAACCTATAAATATTATGGATTTGAGCTCATTAAAGTCCCTAAAATTAATATTGAAGAAAGAATTAAATATATTTTAGATAGATCTTAATGAAGAATATTGAAGAAATATTATTTAAAAATTGGGGATATAAAAAATTTAAGCCTAATCAAAAAAAAATCATTAATTCAATTATCAAAGGAAAAAACACTCTAGCTGTTTTACCAACTGGAGGTGGTAAATCATTGTGTTATCAACTACCATCTTTAATAATTGGAGGAATTACACTAGTAATCTCTCCTTTAATTGCTTTGATGGAGGATCAAGTGCTTTTTTTAAAAAAAACAGGCATTCCATCATTCTACTTTAAGCCTAATTCAATAAACCAAAATATAAATCAGCAATTAGATAATTGTATAAATGGTAATTATAAAATCATCTATTGTTCGCCTGAACTGCTTAACAATATTAATTTTTTAAACAAAATATCCAAATCTAATATTAAACATATTGCTATTGATGAAGCCCACTGTATTTCTGAATGGGGATATGATTTTAGACCTTCATATCGAAAAATCAATCAATTAATTGATTTAATGACTGAAATTAGAATAAGTGCTTATACTGGATCAGCCTCTAAAAGAATTATAAATGATATAATAAACAATTTAAATCTTAAAGATTTAAAAATAATTAAATCATCATTTGAAAGAAAAAACATTTCACAGAAAATATTAATATTTAATAATAAAACTGAAGGCCTTCTAAAATTGGTTAAAAATGAAAGCTCAATAGTATATTGTAATTCAAGAAAATCTTCTATAATTATTTCTAAGAAACTTAATTCTGTGGGTTATTCAACAGATTATTTTCATGGGGGTATATCAACTAAAGAAAAAAAACAAAAACTATTAAAATGGCACTCTGAAGAGATTAAAACAATAATAGCAACTACAGCTTTTGGAATGGGAATTGATAAATTAAATGTAAAAAAAGTAATACATTTTGATCTTCCAAAAAGTTTTGAAAGCTATTATCAAGAATCAGGAAGAGCCGGAAGGGATGGCAATAAAGCAGATTCAATTATATTAACGAATGATATCGATAAAAAAATGTTTATAAAAAAATTTAATGATGAGCTGCCCGATAAAATTAATTTAAGATATATATATAAAAATCTTTGCAACTATCTACAAATTTCGCTGGGAGAAGGAATGAACAATTATTACAGTTTTGGTCTCAATAAGTTTTGTGAAAAATATAATATTAACAAAAACATGACTCTAAACGTTTTATATTTTTTAGAAAATCATGAATTGATAAATTTAAATCATCAAAATAATGCAATGATTAAAATTAGTTGGAATAAAGAAAATGACAAAAGCTTACTAAAAAAAATCTCAATTAAATCAAATGTAATTGATGTAATAATTAATGAATATCCAAATGTTTTTAAAGAAAAAATTGAAATTTCTTTATATAAATTAACAAAAATAACTAAGTTTAATTCTAATGAAATAATAAAAGATCTTCAGTTATTAAAAAAAATGAAAATTATCGATTTAGAAACCATATATAATTTCATAAAAATATTGTGGTTAAAACCTAGAGAAGATAATTACACTATAGATCCTTTAATAAAAACTTTAAACGAGACAAACAGAATCAAAAAAAATAAATTTAAAAAATTATTAAAATTTATTTATGATGATGAAAAGTGTAAATCAATTCAAATGATGAGTTATTTTGGAGAGGACATTCAAAAAAACTGTATGAATTGTAGTTCAATTTGTTGCAAGTAAATATATTTTAAAATTAATTTATATAAATGAAACCTAAAATTATTTTTTTTGGAACTCCAATTTTTGCAGTGGGCATATTAAATGAAATTCGAAAAAGAGATTTCATTATTGAAGCAGTTGTTACTTCTCCAGACAAAAAAGCTGGGAGAGGCAGAAAACTTTCAGGTTCAGAAGTAAAAAAATATTGTGTTTCCAAAAACATTA
>MDSX01032786.1_pt1 | contig 10116 bp, 9 predicted proteins | sample 811141 | NCBI WGS metagenome assembly MDSX01 (sample SAMN05326642, study PRJNA326480) | marine metagenome | isolation source: seawater | place: Atlantic Ocean: South East | collected 2010
ACCCCCGTGGCCGTGAACTATGCATTTAGGCACACCCGTCGTGCCTGAGGAATAGAGTATACAAAGTGGATGATCAAAGGGAACACGCAAAAAGTCTACTTCATTATCATGACGGCTTGATAGAATCTCTGAAAGTGTCGAACAGTTTTCAATATCTGCTTGGTAAGAATGAATGTATTCAACCATTACGATATTTTCAATCGAAGGCAAATCATCTAAAAATGACTTAACCCTCTCAATTGTGTCATGTGCTTTTCCATTGTAATAATAACCATCAACAACGAAAATCATTTTAGGTTCAATCTGTCCAAAACGATCTAAAACTCCTTGCTTGCCAAAATCGGGTGAGCAGCTAGACCAAATCGCTCCAATTGAGGTCGCTGCAAGCATGCCAATAATCGCCGCCGGGTGATTAGGAAGAAAAGCTGCAACACGATCACCTTCGCCAACGCCACAGTCTCTCATGTGAGCTTGAACTTTTGCAACCTGGGTATAAACATCGGCAAAAGAAAGACGTAACTCAACCTTGTCCTCACCTCGAAAAACGATCGCATCTGCATTGTCACGACGTGCCAGCATAGTTTCAGCAAAATTTAAGGATGCTTCAGGGAACCATTTGGTGTCAATCATCGACTCGCCCACTCGCACAGGACCTGAAAAATCACCTACCGCAGCACAATGATCTGCAACCAATTGCCAAAACTTATCTGAGTAATCAATCGAGTACTGGTACAAATCCCAATAATTTGAAAACTTTGTACCTATTTTCTGGTTTGTGTAACTTAAAAACTTCGTGATATTTGCGTTTTGAATTTGCGTCTCATTTGGTTTCCAGATTGGTGAGCTCACTTAATCCTCCTCAAATTAAGTATGATATTATAATCGCAATTCTTTCAGAAAGCGTTTTGCTAAACTCTTGTAGTGTTTAGCTGATTCGTAGATGCCTTCGATTTGCTCTTTGGTTATACTCCCTTTAACCTTTGATGGCATTCCAACCACTAGAGAATTATTAGGAATTATTGTATTTTCAGTGACTAGTGCTTGAGCACCAATAAGACAGTTTTTACCAATTCTTGCTCCATTCATCAGGGTTGCACCCATACCCACTAGCGTTTCATCACCAATGGAGCATCCATGAACTATAGCGCCATGTCCAATCGAACAATTCTTACCAATTGATAGAGGAAAACCAGAGTCCGAATGAAGAACACAATTATCTTGTATGTTAGTACCTTCTCCAATTTTCATGGTTTCGTTATCTCCGCGAATAATGGTGCCAAACCAAATACTTGAATATCTACCAATTTCAACATTACCAATAATTGTTGCATTTGGCGCTACAAAAACATTCTTGGAAATTTGTGGTTCAATAGAACCTAGATTGTAAATCATTCTTCAACCATCCAATGAACTCATAAGAAGAACTCAATTTAAAATAATTACTTAAAATTTAGCGATTTACATCTGTGCATATGTTTGCCAAGGTGTAAATTCGTTATCTCCTATATCAAGTCCTTCCGACTTAGTTTTTTCTCCAGAAGCAGATCGAATTATCGCATCAAAAATTCTCTCACCTGCCTCCGCTACAGACTCACTTCCATCAGCAATGGTTCCGCAGTTAATATCCATGTCGTCTTGCATATGATTGTACATTGTCGAATTTGAGGCGATTTTGATTGAAGGAACCGGTTTGTTTCCATAGCAAGAGCCGCGACCAGTGGTGAAACAAATCATATTACACCCAGACGCCACCTGCCCAGTAATTGAAACCGGATCATAGCCTGGGCTATCCACGAAAACAAACCCTCGCTCGGAAATCTTTTCACCATACTGATATACACCTCTCAATTGACTTGTACCTGATTTGGCCACAGCACCAAGAGACTTTTCTAAAATTGTGGTTAGCCCTCCCATCTTATTTCCTGGAGTTGGATTGTTATTCATCTCAGAGCCATGTTTGAGGGTATATTTCTCCCACCATTCAAGTAGATCAATCAGTTTCCGTGCAACCTCTGGAGATGACGCGCGATTGGTAAGAAGATTTTCTGCGCCATAAATTTCTGGAGTTTCTGCAAGTGCTGCAGTTCCTCCATTTTTAACCAAAAGGTCAACTGCATGGCCAAGCGCTGGATTTGAAGTTATTCCAGAATAGCCATCTGAACCTCCACACTGAAGTGCAACGCTCAAATGGGATACATCAACAGGTTCTCGAACTGCTTTGTTAGCAATTTTCAGCGCCGTCTCAAGCCAAATCAATCCCTTTTCAATGGACTTTTTTGTACCACCTTCACTTTGTAATGTAAAGTATTGAAAAGCATCATCTTGTTGCCTTCCATAAGCTTCAAGCATCGCCGGAATTTGGTTTGATTCGCACCCTAGGCCGAGCATCAAAACTGATGCAAAATTTGGATGAGTTGCATAACCCCATATCGCACGCTGAAGCTTTCGAAAAGCCTCATCATTAGTTCCAATACAACATCCTGCTCCATGGACAATCGGCACAATTCCATCAACACCCGGAAACTGATCCAAAATCCCTGACTTTTCAGCCTCCTTCACAAGTAATTTTGCAGCAGATGCAGTACAGTTGACAGAAGTTACAATACCAACATAATTGCGCGTTCCAACACCACCATCTGCGCGTTTATACCCTTGAAAAACTGATCTTTGAGTGATTGGTAATGTATCTTCTTCTCTCACATTATTGGTATAAACATTATTGCGTTGAGATTCGGTCATTGCTACATTTTGAGTGTGTACGTGATCACCAAAACTGATGTTCTGAGAAGCCACACCTATCACGTTTCCATATTTGATGATTTCCTCACCCGAAGCGATATTTCTCACTGCAATTTTATGGCCGGAAGGTATATTTTGGTTAGCAACAAAATCAAAACTCTCGACAGATTCTCCTTGGGATATTTTTCGCATAGTCACAGCAATATTGTCAGCATCATGCAAAACTAAAGTTTGGGGACTAGGCATCTTATCTCCTTTTTTCTATGACTAGCTCTTGCTGAGCTTAAACACCATTACTTTTCTTATGTCGAAGTAACGCCATAAGTTTTCGGTCGCGTTGATTTTGCGCCTCAGAGATTCCCTTTATTGGTACCTGTTCACAGAGCTCATCATTAAGCATTTCTTCAGCGACATCTTTCCAGTTTACGCTTTCATATCCACCGATACCAAACTTTCGATACATTTCACCATATCTTTCAACATATTGAGAAACTCCCCCAGGTGCGTTAAGGTGGATTGTTTTCATTGGCCCCATAAATGACCATCTCATACCCAGTCCATGAGAAATTGCCTTATCGAGATCCCCCGCTGAAACAACTCTTGAACCAATAAGACGAAATGCTTCCTCAAGTAGTGCTCCTTGAAGTCGGTTTACAATAAAACCATCAATTTCCTTGCTTAATAAGATTGTCTCGCGATTACATTTCTCCATCAACTTCACAACTTTTTTCACAATAGCTTCATCTGTCCAGGCTGATGGCACAATTTCAACAGCAGGAATCAGATGTGGTGGATTTATAGGATGCACCACCAGACATCGATCCCGTCCTGAAATATTCACACTATATTTCGAGGCAGAAATTCCAGATGTTGAGCTACCAATTGGCACACCTCTATCAGCAATCGAATCAATTGACTGGGTGATTTTTTGCTTTAGGTCGAGCTGCTCGGGACCACACTCTTGAATATATGAGGCATCTTTTAAGGCGTCTTCAAGCCTCCTCTCTACCTTGACACGTTCGAGAATTTTTGGCGCATCTTCACGCGATATCAAATCAAATTCTACAAGATCAGAAATCTTCTTTTCAATTGAAACAATAACTTTTTCAATTGCCTCGGAAGATGAATCGTACATTACGACGTCTAATCCAGATTGCGCAAAAATCACTGCCCAGCTTTGTCCAATTAATCCACATCCTATGACTACTGTTTTTTCCATAACTGTTTCTTTAAAATATATTTTTCCTTCTAAATTAATACTAAAATGCCACTTGATCGCCACCTTTTAGCTCTAGAATTTTACGAGCTTCATCGGCAGTAGCTACTTTCAAACCTAATGCTTCAACAATAGTCCGCATTTTTAACACTTGTACTTTATTTGAACTAGCAAGCTCACCCTTGCCAGCCCAGAGACTATCTTCAAGACCTACGCGTAAATTTGCACCTAAGGTTGCAGATTGGGTCGCAATTTTGTATTGACTTGACCCTGCACCTAATACAGACCATCTAAAATCCTCTCCAAAAAGTCTGTCGGCAGTTCTTTTCATATGCCAGACATCTTCAGGGTGTGCACCAATACCACCCAACAGGCCAAATACTGACTGTACAAAAAAAGGTGCTTTCACCAAGCCACGATCGGCAAAATGAGCAAGGTTATATAGGTGAGAAATATCGTAACATTCAAACTCGAAGCGAGTTCCATTTCCGTAGCAGGTTTCGAGCACGTATTCGATGTTTTTAAATGAATTGCGAAATACAAGATCACGTGATGCTTCGAGATGCTCGCGCTCCCAATCATATTTGAATTCTTTAAATCGATTCAACATAGGGTAAAGACCAAAATTCATTGAACCCATATTCAAGGAGGCTAATTCTGGCTGAAATTTTGCTGCAGGAGCTACTCGCTCCTCTACAGTCATAAAAGGGCTGCCGCCTGTTGTAATATTTATAACTGCATTGGTATTTTGCTTTATTCTAGGCAAAAACTCAGCAAATGCCTCCGGGCTTTGGTCTGGACGACCATCTTCAGGGTTGCGTGCATGCAGATGTAAAATTGCAGCTCCAGCCTCCACTGCTGCCAAAGATTCATCCACAATTTCATCTGGTGTTACTGGAAGATGAGGCGACATAGAAGGCGTATGAATTGCGCCTGTTACAGCACAAGTGATGATAACTTTGTCATTAAGATTATTTTCTTTTTTCATATTAAATACTCATTGAAATTAAAGTGCCTCCATATTTCCATCGACAGCTAAAGACTGTCCAGAGACATTTGAGGCTAAATCAGATATTAAGTAGGCAACTGTTTTCGATACATCTTCAACTGTTACCATCCTTCGCATAGATATTTTCGCCATATATTCATCGAACATAGTTTCGTAACTCATTCCTGTTGCATTTGCACGATCAAGAATGACTCTTTCCATTCTTGGCCCAGAAACAATTCCAGGAAGAACTGCGTTTACGCGAATATTGTCTGGCCCTAGCTCCTTTGCGAGACTTTGTGTAAAACCAATAACTCCGAACTTTGCAGCTGAGTATGGAGTACGATAGGCATACCCATGCTTTCCTGCCGCAGATGACATATTGATAATAGATCCACCACCTGAGGCTTTAATCATTGGGACTGCGCGACGAGTACATAGAAATTGTCCCGTCAAGCAAATATCAATACAGCGTCGCCAATCTTCTGGACTCAAGTCTTCAACATGACCCGTAGGACCTGTTATTCCGGCATTATTTACAAGCACATCCAGCCCACCCATTTGATGATAAATCTTGTCAAAAAAACGATTTACCTGGTCATCATTTGAAACATCAGCTTGCATAAAAATACAGTTATCAAGCTTGACTCTTGCCTCGTCTAAGGCTCGATTATCCACATCACAAATAGCGAGCTTAGCACCATGATTGTTAAGTAATTCAGCAATTGCTAACCCTATGCCGCCAGCACCTGCTGTGATTACAGTTCGTTTACCCTCAAGACCAGATAGGGTTAAATCAGATGAGCTTGCATCAGATTGATGAGTATTAGGCTTTTTGGACTCATTCATGACTTCATATTTCCTAACTTCCAAAGACAGCTCTTGGCACCCATAAAACGATGTCAGGCCAGATTACCAACACAGAGAGGCCAACAAACTGAAGCGCAACAAATGGTGTAATGCCACGATAAATAGTCCGAATATTGATTTCTGGAGGAGCAACACCTTTAATATAAAACAGTGAATAACCGAAAGGTGGTGTCAGAAAGCTAGTTTGTAAATTAACCGCAACAAGCATTGCAAACCATAGTAGCTGTTCTTGTTGAGAAAGGCCCAAGCCAAAATCAAGAAGTGCAACAATAGGCGCGAAAAGAGGTAGGACAATAAAGCTGATCTCAATCCATTCGAGGAAAAAACCCATAATGAAGATGATCAGCAACAATAGAAACAAGGTGCCGTATGCACTGAGATCAAAATAGGCAATTGCATTTTGAATCATCACATCGCCATGAAGCCCCTTAAATACCATTCCAAAAATGGTTGCACCAACTAAGACACCCAAAATCATTGCAGATGTATTTCCCGTTTGACGGATGCATGATGTGATGGTTTCTTTAGTGAGTTTACGGTTAATCGCTGCCAAAATCATCGCGCTTATTGCTCCTAACCCAGCAGCTTCTGTGGGTGTTGCAGTTCCAGTCGCAATTGATCCCAAAACTGTAAGGATTAATACTACTGGAGCAAACAGGTCTCGAAGCAATGATAAGAAAAGCGAGCCTTCATGTTTTTGCTCAGAAGAGACTGGAGTATAGCTTGGCTTTGTAATAGCAACATAAATGATATATGCAATGTACAAACCACCAAGAAGAAGCCCAGGTATGATCGCTCCAAGAAATAAATCGCCCACAGAGATATGCAGAATATCACCAATCAATACGAGCATAATAGACGGCGGAATGAGGATACCCAAGGTGCCAGACGCTGCAATTGTACCAACAGCAAGTTCAGGTTTGTATTTTTCTCGCAACATAATCGGAAGAGCCAATGTGCTTAGCATCACTACCGACGCACCAACAATACCGGTACTCGCTGCCATGATAATCCCTAAAACAGCAACTGAAATCGCTAAGCCTCCACGTTTTCTTCCCAAAATACGTTCGAGCGAATACAAAAGATTTTGTGCAAGCCCGGACTTATCGAGCATTGCACCCATAAATACAAATAAAGGTACCGACAGAAGCAACCAGTTTTCAATTACACCACCATATATCCGTGAAATTCCTATTTTGATGAATGCTGGTGGCAGTCCGCCGATAAAAACAAAAGTGATACCAATTCCAGCCAAAACAAACATTACTGGATAGCCACTAAATATGCCAACTAGAAGGCAAATGACCATTAATAGTGGGAAAATATGCTCAATCATGATGTTTTTCCTCTTTCATGGACATTAAGCGTTTGAATTTCACAGCTATCAAACCGACTCCGGCAATAAGGATTAGAATAAAGCCGATTGGAATAAACGATTTAAGGAAAAAACGATCATATAATCCGTCATAATTCGAACCTTCACCCATTGAAAACGAGCGCATTGTGAAATCTATTCCGTTGTAGACAATAAGAACACAGAAAGGCACCAAAAAGAAAATATGTCCAAGAATATCAATTATCGTTTTTTTTCGATCAGACATATGTTGACGTAAAAAATCAACTCGAACATGAGCATCTTCAACCAAAGCACCAGCCATAGTTAGCATCAACATAATTCCGAATAAATGCCACTGTAGATCTCCGATACTGGCTAAAGTCAGCTTTGAGCCAAACAGAAAAATATCACTTTCCCAACGCGTTATAATCCCAACTTTTGCTGATGAAAGTATCACTCCAATCAAAACAAGGAACAAGATTGGAATTAGAAGCCACGCTGCCGAGCGACTGATCCATGTGACAACATTAAGCATCGTATGGACAAAATTATGTTGATTCTTGTCCATACGAATACCTAATAATTTCAACTACCTAACAAGTTATAAAGGTAGAGTTTGAAGCGAAGTCCAACGTCCAGATGAAGCTACAAATGCTTTCATAGACTTGTAAGCCTCGCCATAAAGGGCGTCTTTTTTAGCCTCCTCTCCCAAAACGCGCTCGGTCATTACGCGCAATTCAGCAAGAACGTCTACAGGGAACTCCTTTACAATTGTTCCGCCTGCTTCGAACACTTCAATTTGAGGTGTTTGAGCTGCTGGTGCATATGATAAGGTCCACTGAAGACTAGTTTGGCAAGCAGCTTCATACATAGCTTGCTCCTGTGAACTCATGCCGTTCCAAACGTCCATGTTAATCATCAACACGTCAGCGCTGCCAGGCTGGTGCCAACCAGGATAGTAGTAATACTTGGCGATTTGGTTAAAGCCGAAGTCCTTATCAATGATTGGTAGTGAGAATTCAGTCGCATCAATTCTGCCTCTCTCAAGAGCTAGATAAATTTCACTTGCAGGAAGATATTGTGCGGATGCGCCAAACTCGTTCAATATTTTTGAACCAACTCCACCCATACGCATCTTCAAGCCTTCAAAATCTTCAACAGAGTTAATTTCTTTGTTAAACCAGCCACCTGGCTCAGGAGCTGTGATGTGACAAGCTAATACCTTGACATTTAACGGGGTAAATCCTCGCTGAACAATCTCAAGACCGCCGCCAACATGCAACCATGCCGCAAGAGCTTCAGGACCTGCACCATATGGTGTTGCACCAATTTGTGCTACAGGAACTTGCCCACCCCATTGACCTAAGAAACTCCAACCAGCAGGAACTGCACCTGAACTAACACTTTCAAGTATTTCACCAGCTGGAATGAGCTCTCCAGAGCTAAAGAGGTTTAAACCACTTTTACCGCCAGTCATATCTCTTAGTGATTTGTCCATCAACTGAGCAGACTCTGCAAGAAAAGTCAGATCCTTAGGAATACTCATATGGACATCCAGCACTGCAGCTTGCGCAGAAGCTCCTAGAGCTAAAGAGCTAGCAAGCACTGCTGCTTTAAATGTTTTATATTTCATTTTCTCTCCTATTAATTAAACAGTATGTTACTTTTTTTTTAAGATCGCAATCAACTTAGGAACACATTCTTAACCATCCTAAGAGAACGACGAATTTTGATTATATTTGATTTTTGATCAAAAATCAAAGTTTTTTATTATTTATCGAAATTTATATCTATTTATGTCATCAAATTTGTTTATCTTAAAGAACTTAATCACATTTTGATTTCTAGAAGATTCATACTTAAAGGGTCTATATATTAGGAATTATTACTAATGAAAATATTGTTTATTATTTATTTGATGTGCATGACTTTATATTTGTAATGCCATGGATTAATTCACTAAAGGGAGGTTGGTTATATGAAAAATTCTTGAACTTAAACAAAAATAATAATCTTAATTATTATCCTTATGAAGATGAACTTGAATAATTAGCATTCTATGAAGAGGATTTATTAAAAGAACTAAAAAGGATTTCATATGCATCGTTAATGTCACCTCTAAGTTCAGCAATAGCAGCGTCAGAATTCTTTTCCATGATGTACTGTACAATTTTTTTATGATGATCATTCGATACTTTTAAATCCTTCCCTGGCTCTAAATGATATAGATGAGGGCTTACTCTTAACCAAAGCGTATTTATAACTTCAATTAAAACTTGTGATTTGGACTGCCTGTAGAGACGAAAGTGAAACTCAAAATTTGCTTTAATGTGAGCTCGGATATCATTCGATTGCTCGGCATTTTCTAGCTTTTCGAGGAGGGAATTCATTTCATTAACAAATTCTTGATCTTGATTTTCAACAGCCCATCTTGTGGCCAATGACTCAACTTCAAGACGAACATTACGCAAATCCTTGAGTCCCTCTACACCAAGCGCAGGTACGCCAACTGAACGACCAGACACATTATCCAGTACACCAATAGCAAGAAGCTGTGTCAGCGCTTCTCGAACTGGCATCGCGCTCACGCCAAACGCCTTCGTAATTTTCGAAACTGGAACCGCTTGACCGGGCTTAAACTCACCTTCTCGCAGCATAGTGCAAAGATGATCAAATATCTGATCATTTAATTTGTCTTTATGAATTTGTATCTGATTTTCAAACATTTTTTAATAATTAATCAATTTCGGTATGAGATTGTGAAAATAAATTAATCTTTCAATTTGAAACTCATTTTATCATGTTTGATTTTTGATCAATGCAATATAAATTTAAAAACTGTATTTGAAACGTAATATTTAATTATATTTTTTACCCCAACGCTCCAGAGAAATGGTTGCAATAAAGATGATAAACATACCGATCCACTGACTCATTCCAAGGGCATCCTGCAGGAGCATTACACCT
>MDSX01007194.1_pt1 | contig 10115 bp, 5 predicted proteins | sample 811141 | NCBI WGS metagenome assembly MDSX01 (sample SAMN05326642, study PRJNA326480) | marine metagenome | isolation source: seawater | place: Atlantic Ocean: South East | collected 2010
GCTACTCCTCTAAAGTAACATTCACCACTAATCGCTCCATACAAAACTGTATTACCAACTATTATTGAGTCTGCTGAACTAATTTGTACCGCGGTTTTTGGCGGATATATTATTATCTTTCCTCCCGATAGACCTTTCCCAACATAGTCATTACCCTCGCCATCGACCTCAAACGTAATTCCATTACTTAACCAAGCACCGAAAGATTGTCCTGTTGTTCCACAAAATTTAACATAAATAGTATTATCGGGCAAACCTTGATAGCCGTATTTTGACGATACTTCTCCGGAAAGCATTGCTCCTGTTGAACGATTAAAGTTGCTGATTTCCATATTAATTTTCACCGGTATTTTAGAAATGAGCGCCGGACCAGCTAACTCTATAATGTCTCTATCAAGAACTTTATCAATCTTGTGATTTTGAGTTTCACTATTGAAAAGGGTACTCCCATTTGCCATTTCAGGCTCGAAGAAAAGACGTGAAAAATCTAGACCACGTGCTTTCCAATGATCTATAGCCTTTTCTCTATCCAAGGATTTGATCTGACCGATCATTTCATCAAAAGTAGCATAACCCAGTTGTGCCATAATTTCTCTAACTTCTTCGGCTACAAAAAAGAAAAAATTAATTACATGCTCGGGTTCGCCAGTAAAGCGTTTCCTCAAAACAGGGTCTTGTGTGGCGACACCAACGGGGCAGGTGTTCAAATGACATTTTCTCATCATAATACAACCGGACGCGACAAGAGGTGCAGTAGCGAACCCAAATTCATCAGCGCCAAGTAATGCGCCAACCACCACATCTCTTCCAGTTCTAAGTCCTCCATCGACTTGAACAGAAATACGCGATCTTAAATTATTTTTAACCAAAGTTTGATGAGTTTCCGCCAATCCAACTTCCCAAGGAGAACCTGCATGTTTAATTGATGTTAAGGGGCTGGCCCCTGTTCCACCTTCCATACCAGATATAGTTACATGATCTGCACGGGCTTTGGCTACACCGGCTGCTACAGTTCCAACACCTACCTCTGAGACAAGTTTTACTGATATATCTGCACCAGGATTAACATTTTTTAGATCATAAATAAGTTGCGCTAAGTCCTCTATCGAATAAATATCGTGATGTGGGGGCGGTGAAATTAAACCTACCCCTTTAGTTGAGTGTCTTACTTTTGCTATAACTGCGTCTACTTTGTGACCTGGTAATTGGCCACCTTCCCCTGGTTTTGCTCCTTGCGCCATCTTAATTTGAATCATATCAGCATTTACAAGATACTCCGTTGTTACCCCAAAACGACCAGAGGCAACTTGTTTTATAGCTGACCTTTTACTATCTCCATTTAACATTTTTTGAAATCTTTCGGCCTCTTCACCACCCTCTCCAGTATTGGACTTTCCCCCAATCCTATTCATTGCGATAGCAAGGTTTTCGTGAGCTTCTGCCGAAATTGATCCGTAGGACATTGCCCCTGTGGAAAAGCGTCTCACAATATCCTTAACTGGCTCCACTTCGTTTACATCAAGCGCTTTGCGCCCTAACTCGTCTGCATTACGTAGTCGAAATAGTCCTCTAATTGTTAAAAGCCTTTCTTGATTTTCATTAATTGATTTAGCAAATCTTTTATAATTATCTCTGCTATTTCCACGAACGGCATGCTGAAGATTACTTATTTCATCTGACGTCCAAGCGTGATGTTCGCCTCTTTGCCGTAAAGCATAATCCCCTCCTACATCTAAGGCATGTCTGAGTATGGGTATATCACTATACGCCTCTCGGTGCCTATCTACGGTCTCCTTAGATATCTCGTATAATCCGATACCTTCTATTTGTGTGGATGTCCCTGTAAAGTACTGCGATATAAATTCACTCGAAAGTCCAATTGCATCGAATATTTGAGCACCACAGTAAGATTGATAAGTAGAAATACCCATTTTTGACATAACCTTGAGAAACCCTTTGTTAATCGCTTTTATAAAACGTTGTGTGATTTCATTCTCATTAACTTCCGAAGGAAAAAGTCCTTTTGAAAACAGCTCTGCTATTGTTTCAAATGCCAAATAGGGATTTATTGCTTCTGCACCATAACCAGCCAAAGCAGCAAAATGGTGAACTTCTCTCGGTTCTGCAGATTCTAAAACTAGACCGACTGAGGTTCTTAAACCTTTTCTAATTAAATGATGATGTACCGCAGCTGTAGAAAGTAGTGCTGGCACTGCAACTCTGTCTTGCCCAAACTGTCGGTCCGAGAGAATTATTATATTGTTTCCTTCTAGAACTGCATTTTCTGCCTCATTACAAAAATTGCGGATCCTTATTTCCATCCCGTCAGCACCTAGCTTCATTGGGTAAGTGATATCTAATACCTTAGAAACAAATTGACTGTCACCAATATCACTAATGTCTCTAATTTTCTGTAGATCTGAGTTTCGCAAGATAGGCTGCCTAACTTCTAATCTCTTTTGTGCTGACTGATGTTGTCTATCAAACAGATTTTCTCTTGGACCGATAAAAGACACTAAGCTCATAACTGACTCTTCTCTTATCGGATCAATTGGTGGATTAGTAACCTGTGCGAAATTTTGCTTAAAATAGGTATAAAGAAGTTTTGCTTTACTGGAGATTGCAGAAATTGGCGTATCAGTTCCCATCGAACCAATAGCTTCTTGACCAGTAGTCGCCATTGGCAACATCAAGAGCCTTATATCTTCTTGAGTATAACCAAAGGCTTTTTGAGCCTCTAACAATTCTTGGCCGATGAACTTCCGCGGCGACGATTTATTTCCTTTTAGATCCTCTAAAATAATTTGTGTATCATTTAGCCAAGTTTGATAAGGACGAGAATTGCTTAGATCAGACTTAATCTCTGAGTCTGAGATTATTTTTCCTTTCTCCATATCAATAAGTAACATTTTCCCTGGCTGAAGACGCCATTTCTTTACCACTCTACTCTCGTCAATGGCTAAAGTTCCTGCTTCTGATGCCAATACGACAGTATTATCATCAAGCACAAAATATCTTGCAGGCCTTAATCCATTGCGATCAAGAGTAGCTCCAACTTGTTTACCGTCACTGAATGCGATGGCTGCAGGCCCATCCCAAGGCTCCATAAGCGCTGCGTGATATTCATAGAAGGCTTTCAGTTTCTCATCCATTAATGTATTTCCAGCCCACGCCTCTGGTATCAACATAATCATCGCGTGTGCTAAAGAATAACCTCCCTGATACAAAAGTTCTAAAGCATTATCAAAGCAAGCCGTATCAGATTGACCTTCATAAGATATTGGCCAGATTTTTTTTATATCCTCACCAAAAAGTGGTGAAGATAGACTAGCCTGTCTGGCCGCCATCCAGTTAACATTACCACGCAGTGTGTTGATCTCTCCATTATGTGCTACCATTCTGTAGGGGTGGGCTAATTTCCAAGATGGGAATGTATTTGTCGAGAAGCGCTGATGTACCAATGCGATTGCTGAAGTAAATCGTTTATCAGTTAAATCCGTATAATATGGGCCAAGCTGATCCGCTAGGAACATACCTTTATAAACTATCGTACGGGACGATAACGATACTGGATAAAAGTCCTCTCTCGAACCAAATTCATTGATAATTTCGTTGGAGATTACCCTCCGCAGTACATATATTTTTCTTTCATATTCATCATCAGATAAACCTTTAGGTCTGCCAAAAAAACCCTGAAAGTGCGCAGGCTCTCTAGAAGTAATTTCAGGATCCTTTGATAGAGCACTATTATTACTAGGAACAATTCTCCACCCGATAAAAGAAAACCCAGAAGAGGTTGTTATATTCTTTATTGAGGCTTGAATACGAGCTCTCAAGGTTTTATTTTGAGGCATAAAAAAGAAACCAACAGCATATTGATTCTTTTTTGGAAGAGTAAAGCCTGAAACTTTACACTCCTCTAGAAAAAATCTGTGTGGAATTTGCACGAGCATACCTGCACCATCTCCCATCAATGGATCAGCGCCTGTTGCTCCTCGATGCTCAAGATTCTCTAAAATTCTTATACCGTCTTCGATTATTTTATGAGATTTAATACCATCAATATTAGCAATAAAGCCAAGACCACAGGAGTCATGCTCGTTTTTTGCATCATAAAGCCCGGCAGCCTTTAAGTCACCTGTGTTATCGAGCCTCTTAGTAGTGGCTGGTTGGCTTTCTATCATCTTAATCCCTTAGCAAATACCGTTAAAAAAATCTCTTATATATAATTTCGAAGTACTTAATTACCCACAACTGAAATAGCTAATGGCCTACTCACAATCATAAGTTACAGAAACCTGTTTTTCCCGGCTAATTTAAAATGATCAACAGAGTTTACACAATTTTTAAAGCCAGATTACTGTCATATCTTATAAATTTAAAAATTGCAATATTTAGGTAAGTATTTCTTACCTGCCCTTAACTATTGTTTTAATTTGGGTATTTTACTAATTACGATTTTTTAAATAACTTTGTATTTTAGATAGTTTTTAATATACATAGATCTTAATATTTTAATTTTTCTGTATTTTTGTTATGTCAATTTCAGCAGCTGGAAGTTCCCATTCCTCTTGCTCAGCTTGATAAACCCATTCTAATAGAGGTTTGAAAGTTCGCATAGCATCAATATAATTTCTGATATCCTCAGGTATTTGAATATTATAAGTCACAAAACGATTGACTAAATGCGCCGACATAGCATCTGCAATTGTGAAATGCCCAAATAAGAATCTCCCAGTTTCACCGAACTCTTTTCGGAAACTTCTCCATTGTGATATTAAATGATCAATACTTTCCTGAACAGACTCTTTGGGATATACTCGTTCGGTTCGCCTCCGTACATTCGTATCAAGTGAATAAATTAAATGCCTTGGAGCCCCAGGGTATGCTCCTCCAGTCCCATGCATCTCACACGAAAAAGCTCGAGCAACTGCTCTAGCTTTATTATTAGAAGGCCAAAGATCTGCTTTTGGAGCCAGCTCTGCTATATATTCACAGATAGCTAACGAGTCCCATATTTTTAAGCCATTGTGATGAAACGACGGTACTCGGCCAGTAGGGGAATACTTAAGCATTCTTTCCCTAGTATTTGACTGCCCAAAACGAATTAACTCCTCTCTAAAATCAATCTTAGCAACTTTAAGACATAACCAAGGGGCAAGAGGCCACAAGCTATAATTTTTGTCGGCAATGAATAAAATCGGTTCTGTGATTTCAAATTTCCCACCAAAGCCTCACAAGCCTGTCAGTGTTTCAAACAACCCTTTAATTTAGATACAGAAGTAAACATCGGGGAGTGGTTAAATGCAGATTCTGTTATTTCAAAATTTGGAAAATTTGCTGTCATAAAGGATACGACTTCTTCAATTTCGATAGTCACCGCAAATCTCCCAATACAGGAAAAGATCCCACCACCAAAATTGAGGTGAGCCGGTTTATCAGGGCGATTAATATCGAACCTTTCTGGAAAAGGGAAATATCTAGGATTCCAATGAGCTGCCCCAATATTTGGAAAGACCGCTTCACCCTTAGGTATTAAATAACCATCTAAATTAACGTTTTCTAATGTCTCGCGTGATGTGGAAAGTGATCTAGGGTGATATCTCATAACTTCACGTAATGCTTGTGGTACTAGCTTATTATCTTTGCCTAATGCCTTCCAAACTTCTGGCCTAGATGATAACTCAATTATAGCAATTGCTATTTGATGTGAAGAATTATCAGTATTAGCTTCCGCAAGTTTCACGACCCAATTTCTTAACTCATCATCTGTAAGATAACCTTCATCAGTTGCTCTAATTAAGTCAGATATAAGGTTATCACCCAAATTTTTCCGCGAGTGCTCTATCCGTTTATCAACATAATTTAACAAGGCTTCGAACCCTTCTGACACTTCCAAAGATGTTTCTGGATCCCTGGTATGGACTTGCTGAACAATATGAGATGTTCGAGAAACAAAGCCTGAATCTTCTTGAGGCGCGTCCAACCAATAACAATAAACCTTTGACGGAATTTGATCACAAAGCAAGTCGATTAGATCAACATCTTTATTAATTGGGATAGCGTTAAACGTCCCTTCTACCACTTTCTTGATATCAACTCTGAAACGCTCAGATCCACTAGGGCCCATCAACTGCGTCAAAGGGATTCTTAGTTTTCTTCTTTTTTCTCCCCTATCGTGAAAAGAAATAGAATTCTTTTTGTAACTTAAAGCAGGGCCATCAGACATTCCAAGAACCTTCATTAGTTTAGGGTGACCAGTCCCAAATCTTCTGTCTAGAATAGTATCACGACAAAGATTATAATCGAGTATCTCAACACCTCGCTTACTACGCCCTACCTTAAATTTTTTTGCATACGCGGCTAATGTTTTCAATGGCCTAGAAAAATACTCCGCAGAGTGGAAATCAATTTCCGGTAACTCTGACATCATTTTCATCGTACTGTCTTCCTAGCTTTAAGCTGCTACCCAAGATGCTAATAATTTATCAAATAATTCTATTAATGGCTAGTATAATTAGTTAAACTATAAGAGTTTATTTATGTACATTATGGTAAATAAATTACCTTTAATTTCCTCTAAATGTAGCTAACATAACAGATGTCAATGTCGATATTAGAAATATCTATTGTCGGTGGTTTCCCCAGCCGCAGGGTTTTTTCTAAATACCATTTTAAAGAGTATAGATTTCTGCCATCATATACACGAAAGGCTCCTTAAAACAGGTAAATTGAAAAGATATTAGTTTCACTACTATTGATTTTTTATTACTCATGCGCGATTATTTTATTTTGAATATTTAAGAGGAATTTAATATGGCATATGAGGTAAGAACTCCTATAACTCAAGCTATGAATGAGGGGGCTATAAGTCGTAGAGAATTAAAGGAGTTAATGAAACGATCCAACAAACCAGCGTTAATGCGGTTATTAATTTGGATCGCATTGCTTTCTACTACAAGTTACTTGATATGGTTATCAATGGGTACTTGGTATTTATTTCCTGCTATGTTTCTGCATGGTGTTATATTGGTTCACCACTTTTCTCTTCAACATGAATGTTGTCATTACACAGCATTTAAGACGAGAAAGCTGAATGATATTATTGGAAATATTTGTGGTTTCTCAATTATCTTACCAAACCAACATTTTAGATATGAGCATTGTGATCATCACACTTATACTCAACTAAAAGGAAAAGATCCAGAATTGATAGAACTACCAATCTCAGTATATAAATATATATGGTATATCTCATCCATACCCTACTGGAAAAATAAATTTACTGAAATTTATCAGCATTGCATGGGTAGATTAAGTGATCACGAGCGTCAATTCATTCCAAGACAAGAACAAACAAAAATTTTTAGAGAAGCTCGTATAATGATAGCTCTTTACGTACTTATTTTACTCCTATGTTTGTTAACAGACACTTGGGCAGTTCTTTGGTATTGGTTTATACCTTTATTTCTCGGTGAACCCGTAATGCGTGCAATCCGTCTTACAGAACATGTGGGTCGTCCTAATATTGATGATCTTAAAGAAAATACGCGAAGTAGTCTTACTTCTTTACCTATGAGGTTCCTTTCTTGGAATATGAATTATCATGCAGAACATCATTATGCGTCGTCTATCCCTTTTCATGCTCTGCCAGAATTACATAAAAAACTTAATGGTTTTATTTATATTGAGAAACGCGGTTATCTAGGCGCTCACATTGATATAATCTCTCAGTTAATTGGTCGAAAACCTCGAAGTGATCAAAAAGTTAATTAAAGTTGCGTAAGAAAATAAAATCATGGCAAAATTTAATTGACATAGCTGACCTAGAACGTGGCGATGTTACACCCATAACCTTTGGAGCTAGACATCTTGCAGTATTTGATGCGGACGATGGTATATTTGTTAGTATGTCAAGATGCACACATGGAGCAGCGAATTTATGTGATGGGTATTTTGACGGCACATATATTGAATGCCCGCTCCATCAAGGCCTATTTGATGTGAGAACGGGAGTGGCAATAGCTACACCCGCTAGGGTTCAATTAAGAATGATTGAAAGTAGAGTCAAAAACGGTATTCTTCAAATCAATATTTAGCTAAAGGCCACCAATTTCTATTCTAGCTATCCGGCCTACAATAAACATAGAAAGAATCCAACCCAGAATAACACTGGTTCCAGCACCAAGCCAAACCCCCCAAACGCCAAAACCCAATACACTAATAAACATCCAAATGAATACGCCTGTCAGGATGCCCTGCCTAAATAGACCAATCCAAAAAATGCTGGTTGGTCTGGCAACCCCTTGAAGGAAGGAATTAACAGCAAAAAGCATTGCGTATAGCGGAAGGATAAGGCCATCTATTCTTAGGTACCCAACACCAATATCTATCACCTCCCGATTTGTGGTAAAGATTGCCAGAATTTTAGCTCCCAAAACCCAGATAACGGGATAAGCTATTATCATCATCACCACCCCAAATTTCCAACAATAGAATAAAGCTTTTCTAACGCGATCATACTGCTGTGCACCAAAATTTTGTGCGACTATAGGTAGAAGAGCCTGAGTCATCCCTAGAATAGGTAATAATAAAAGCTGCTCTATTCTTAAGGCTACATTATATCCAGCAAGAGCTTGCTCACCAAACCCCTTCAATGCGAACTGCACGACCAGACTTCCAATTATTACCATTTGAAATGAAAGGCAGGCTGGGAGCATTTGATTAAAAATTTTGTAATAACTTGACTGATATACCCCTATATAGCTGATGCTCATATTCAAGCCTAATTTAGACTTACATAGTTTCCAAATCATATAAGACATTATTGCAAATTGGCCAATTACTGCTGAAAGAATAATTCCATCAAAGCCAAGACCAAGCCAAACCCTGGGAATGCCAAAGATTAAAAATGGAGTTAATACAATAGATAAAAAAAATGCGATAGTTAACGCTCTTTGCATTGATAGAGAGTCTCCTTGAGCCTGTAACGCACCATTACATGTATAAGAAATCAAGAATGCTGGCAGAGACATTAATAAAAAATGAAAGTAACGACTTGCATAATACCGATAAAGGCCGGGCTCCGAAACCAAATTAAGGGTAAATGATCCAAATACAAAGCCTAATAGAATCAAAGAAACAGAAATAAATATTGAAAAAACTATACCTTGAGCAACAATTTTTTTTGCACCGTTTATATTCCCCTTACCTAACAAGTTTCCTATTAGACCGGCCATGGCCGCATTTAATCCAAATCCAAATGCTATCAAGAAGAAGTATATAAGGTGTCCAATACCTAGGCCAGCTTGGGCACTCGTGGATAGCTTTCCAGCGAAGTATATGCCAACCATATTATATAAAGTATAAAAAACCATACCAATAGCCATAGGAATAGCTAATGTACGAAAATGTTTGGAAATTGGTCCAACAGTTAGATCAGAATTAATCTTCTCAACCATATTTGAGGTTAATCTGTAGCTTTATTCTCAGAGTCTATCCTTCGCTTAAGCATTAATCTAAATTGCTTAGCTCCAGCATCTAGGCCAAGGTCAATGTTAGGGGTTTTTTTATTCTTCATTCCAGCATGTATATGCTCCAAAATACTTCTATCTTCCTCAAATGCCATAAGAGCACCCGCATTCATTTTCTCTGAAATAGCTTTATCTTCAGGATCAGTATTTCTATGCTGGAACCACAAATATCTAGTATTATCTTCATCTATAGGGGTCATAAAATTATAAGATATATTTATATAGGTTTGATCAACTTCTGGCTTTCCTGATCCACCTGTCCCTACTGGCGTATAGATTGACTTATTAAGTGCTATGGCGGGAATACACATTTCATAATGTTGCAAACGATCACATGGGCCCTCAAATTTTACTAAATCTGCATAATATGGCGATGGCATGTTACCGTTTATCCATCGAGAAACAACGACCCCCCTATCTGTTTTTTCTAACTCCAACGGTTCATCATCAGTTCCTGCACCCGCAAAAGATGTAACATGCACCCAAGCTACGTGGCTAGGGTCGAGTAAATTATCACAAACCCATAAATAATTACACTTAATGTCTAAAACACCACCATCAGTATACCCCCAGGACGGATTA
>MDSX01072943.1_pt1 | contig 10115 bp, 7 predicted proteins | sample 811141 | NCBI WGS metagenome assembly MDSX01 (sample SAMN05326642, study PRJNA326480) | marine metagenome | isolation source: seawater | place: Atlantic Ocean: South East | collected 2010
CAGAAGAGAACCTCCGCCGTGAGATGCCTCGTGTTGTACTTGAGGAACTCGTACGTCCCCGGCCTGTTGGAGTCCCGATCCTCGTCTGACGTTCCTTCGTCGTTTGAGTTAGGGTACTCTTTGAACGCGGTGGACGCGTGCCCGGATCCCCCCGCGATGCTGTTGTACGCGTGCATGTCGGGTGGCGCCACCAGGTCCTGCAAATTGTTGGTGCTCGCCCACGTCACCGGATCCCCCACGGGATTGGGATTGCCAGCGTGTGGGGATCCCTTCGGGGACTCGGCGTGACCGCTCGCGCTGGCATTCTGCGACAGCTTCACCTCGCTCTCCTCGACCGGATCCACGGGCGCCATGACTTCAGCCTTCTTCTCTTCTGAACCTTCCGCCCGTCAACAGAAAGTCTTTACGCGCGAAGGGGTTTCGAATAAACCCGATTACCGTGCCCGACGCGCCGGACGGAATTAGCTCCTCGCGATCCCGACGAGCTGTTCGGAACTGAAGACTCGCGCCGTGATTCGGTCCTCGCCGCAGCCGCCGCCTGACGCCCGCTGCGTGTATGGCAACCGCCGCTCTCAGCGAAGGCAATTATTGCTTTTCAGTTCACGCGGTGTAGCCGCCAATCGATTTCAATTTAGACTGGGCAACGAGGAGTCGCAACGAGGAGATCCAATCCAAGAGGATGACAAAGGAATATCCGCGCTGACTGTATACGCCTATCCGAGAAACGAAATTCAACCGGAAATGTGAAACTTCTCACGATTCCCCCTGCATCTGTTCATGGCAGATCTATCAGACGGCGACGAAATTCGGCCTGGCATTTTCGCAGAATAATGGTGTTCAAAACGCTGATGGTTACACAGACGCTCACGGCGTCGAATGCTACGTTAAAAGAATGTTTCAAGCGTGACGTGCGCGTGTTCATCGCTCGCCCTCCTCGCCGTCCGTCTTCCGGCGCTGCCGTCGCGCCATCGTCCTCGCGCCCAGTCCGTGCTTCACCCCGGGTCTACCCGCGTGTGCCGACTCGCGCGTCGCCCACGCGGGAGCCTCCTCGGTCGATTCGTCCCGGGCCGCCTCTTGATCGAGCCGTCGGTGCCCGTCTCTGGCATCCTCCTCGTCGTCGTCGCTGTTATTCGCGGCGGGTTTGTCCGGGGAGGATTCGCCCGCCGGGGAGGACTCGCCCAACGGGGGAGTTCCTGCGGGCGGCGGGGCGTCCTCATCCTCCCCGTTGGCGTCATCCGCACCATCCGTAGACGCGGACCGACGTTTCGAAGCGTTATCAAGATGACCGGTGCGGGTGTCGTCGTCTGGACCGTGGGGTATGTGCCCGGCGGCGGGGTGCCCTCGCGGCGGTCCCATCGGTCCGATGGCGGCGCCGACGTGAACCGGATCGTCGCTGTCCGAGCCCAAACCGTCATCCTCCTCATCCACGGGGGGCGAGGGGGTACGAACCGTCTTTGGGGCTTTCAACGCATCCGGTCCCCACTTGTCCAGCGGCGCCACCGCGTGCGGGGGCGGTACCTCGCCGTCGTCACGCTCGTAAAACAGCACGTACGCCTGCTCGTGAAAAACCTCAGAGCGGCTCACCCTTCGAACGCTGGAGTCGTCGCACAGGTACCACTCGTCGTCGTCGTTTTTGGCGGTGCCGTAGAAGTCATCCGGTGACTCGCGTTCCCGCGTGTCAGTCACGGGCGGTACCGCCGGTTTCCTGACGAAGGCGTAGTAGTGGCCGCTGCTCACGCTGCCGCCCGCGTGGGTGACCATGGCGTAGAGCCGGTACTTGGGCCCAGCCTCGGCGGCATCCTCGGACATGTGCCCCTCCAAAGTCAGACGTTCGGTGAAGTCCACGGGGGAGTTGATCTTACCGCCGTAGTGGTCGAAACGTTTCAGGTGGACCACCAGGGCGGCGGGCGCCTCATGGATGGTGAGCCGCTTGGTCGCCGGGCACAGGTCGTCGCACCGCTCGCACCGGTACGCGTTTTCACCCTCGAGTTTCTCCTCCTCGGTGAAGTTCCTCAGCGCCGAGTCCACGCTCCCGCGGGTCGTGTCCGCGCCGCGCAGGTACCCGGAGCCGTAATAACCGCCGCCGTGGCTCGATCGATCCTCGCGGCCGGGCAGCTCGAGCGACACGTCCAGAAACGGGTCGAAGGTTTTGCTCTCGCCCTGGCACCGCTGGCACTTGACCAGGTTCCGGAACTTCCCCTGGAATATCCTCTCCACCGCAGTCGGTGGCGCGAGCCGCGCGCCCGTCTCCGGGTCGAACACCCTGGCGGACTGCCCGCCGCGGTGCCCGCCCCTGCCTCGAGCCGACGGCCGGCCGCAGTTGGCCAGGCACGAATCGTCCATGGACTCCAAGGACAAACGAAGCAGCTCGTGCGCATCCTCCTGCCGGCCCCGCGTGAAGTGCCTGGCGAGCAGACGGAGGTTACCGAAGACCTCCTCGGGCGCGATGGCGTCGTCGTGCGACGAGTACCAGTTACTACCCCCGTGGGTATTATATCCGCCTTGTCTGTATCCGCCGTAGGTCCAACGCGTGGAGCCGCCATTCAAAGGCCGCTCGGGTCTGGGCGCGAGCGCGGCACACACGTGCCGCTCGATGATGCAGAAGGCGCACGGCTCGTTCGCGTTCGTCAACGCGCAGTTCGTGGTGTGCCGGCGGCTCTGGCAGAGCTTGGCGAGCGGCGCGGTGTGCGTCAGCGCCTGCAGGATGGAGTTGAGGAAGCAGGAGTTGCCGAGGTTGCGAAGCCCGCGGCCGACGGGCGGGACATCGTCGTCGACGTTCCATCGCAGATCGACGGGCTCGAGCGCGGCGAGCGCGGTATCGTGCGTCCACGCGCGCATCGTATCGCTCGGCGAGGCTCCCGCCGCGGCTCGAGCCTCGGCCGCCAGCGCAGACTGGTCGCGTGCACTGGCACCAGGGCGCGGGAGATCTCCCGTCGCCGGGGGAGCCGCTGCCTCCTCCCGCGCCGAGAATCCCGGCGCGTGGCGTGCCGCGGGCGTCGGAGAGGACGGAGACGGGGGAGCTTCGAGCATATTACCTTCCCGGGCCGTGTCCCTTCCTTACCCCAACCTTGGCGGTTCGGCCTCGCAAAAGCTTTCCCAGAGAGATCTCGCGAGGGACCCTCTCTCCGCGGTTGGCTCGAGTCGCCGGGCTCTCTCGGTGGGGTTCGCGCGATCTACTCAACACACAAGGACACACATCGTCGCGTTTTGCGTACAGATCAATCGATGGTGCCGTGGATACGGTCGTGCGGGCGCTTTGACCTCGGGGCCGAAGGTTGACGACCTTTTTTAACGTGCCGCCGGTGACCCGATGGAGATCGAATGGTCGAGGTGAGGAGCTGAGACATATTTTGGTCTGGGCTATGAACAAGGACGCGACGCTAGCCGTCGGGGTCTATATCCTCTCATCGCGTCAGAAACTTGATCTCCTCGTCCTTATCCGGCGCGTCCTTCGGTTCGAACCCGAGCTCTTTGTTCCGATCGTCGCAGCTCTGACCAGCTCCGCCGACGCCGCCCCCGACGTAGCACCGTTCCCCGTGGTGCCTCCGATCGCTCCCATCCTTTGGGACGAACATCTCCGCATCTCCGCACCAGTACGCCTGATCGCCGTAGTAGCCGCACAGGAACGTGTACTGCTTCGGCCAGTACAGGAACACCTGCATGCACATCTCCTGCGTCGTCGCGGGCCCGAACGGGATGGGCTCCTCCATCGGCTCCGTGTCGTATATACAAGTAGTCTTGAGCGAATCACCCGCGTTGAGCGTAAAGTCAACCGGGACAAACTTCTGGTCCTCGTGCGAGAAGTGCCCCGTCGCCGTCCCGCTGCCGTCGTCGTTCACCACGGACCGCCACCCGTCCACCGGGACCGCGCCGTTCGCGTCGGGGGTACCCACGGAGGTCAGCACGTGCCTGGCGCGGAGGTGCGCGTGGGTCATGGAGGCGAATACGTGCATGGGCGTCTCGAACCGTTTGGTGCACCCGGGCGGGCAGAAGGTGTCGTACGTCACCTCCTTCTCGCCCGGGGGTAGGCTCTGGGGCAGGCGCGCGAACGGGTCCGCGACGGAGAACACCCCCGCGCGGTGCACGATCGCGTCGTCCCGCGGCGTCGTCCACAGCCGGATGCCGCTCTGGTCCCGCCTGTGCGGGTAGTTATTAGCCTTGTCGTAGTGAACTTCCAGGATCAGGCGACGCAGGTCCAGGGGCCCGTCGCCGATCTTCATACCCACGCCCTCAGGGAACAACACGCCGTGCTGACCGGGGAGGAAGGTCCACGCGGTGCCGTGGCATCCGCTCCCCGGGTCCCAGCTCGGGGGAGCGCAGTAGAGCGGCTTCTTGCCCTTCGCCGGGGTCACGCCCCTCTCGTCGTTCGTTGGGTCGAAGGTGTCTTCGAACGACCGCCTGTGCCTCTTCCATGAGGACGAGTCGTCGTCACACACGTGCAGGTGCATGTGGTGCACGTCGGGCATGCCGGGCAAGGGTTCGATGGCGATGATGTTGACGTTCCACGCGACCACGTCCTCGCCGCCCCTCCGATCGATGTCGGCGTTGGAGCCCAGGTCCCGGAAGCGCTGGATCTTACCGTCGTACGGATCGACGCTGTCGTGATGAACGAGGAAGGACTTGCACGCGATGAGGGTATCTGGCATGACGGTGGTGCCCGGGATGTTGGTGTCCGGAACCTCGTAGTCCAGCCGGACGTCCACGGCGACGGCGTCGGGTGGGAGATCCTTGATGCCGCTCTCGGGCCGCGATCCGGTGGACCCGACGGCGCCGCCGTTGACCTTGGAGTCGTCGAGCTTGATGTCCACGAGCTTGGGACGAAGCGCCTTTCGCACCATCTTCATCCCCGACGACGCCACGCTCGGGGTCGCCGGCGTCGACGCGCCCAGCCCTTCGCCGTTCTCGCTCGACACCGACACCTCCTCCAACACCCGGTCCTGGACCCCGGGATTGGGCACGACGATGCCGCCCGCCGCCACGGGCCTCGCGACCTGGGGGGAGAGCAGCGCCAATACCGCGATGGCGACAAACGCGCGGACGCTGGGCATATAGCCTCGCGTCATCGTCCCACTGCGCCTCGAGAAGTGCCGTCAGGCCGCGGCCCGCAAATGCCGAAGTTTTTTCCGGGCAACGCTCGGCTCGAATATGGGCCTGAATTGGACCCCGTTTTGCCCATACGAAAGTAACCTTAACTTTTCAGGCAGCGTTTGATATTTTCACAAATACCGTTGTGAAATGCGATTCGCGCCCAATCAACGGAGCGAGACAGCCACGCTCGATACTTAGCACACGCATAGGAAGGACGTCATGCTCGCCGTACACGCATCCATGGCCATCGCGCCCCGAGTTAGGGCCTCCGCCGTTTCGAACGGTCGCGTCGCGCGCGCGATCCTTCGAGCCCCTCAGAAAATTGTTGTGATCGGGGGGGCGACCAACAAGAGGAGGGCGTCCGTCGTCGCGTCCGCCGGCGAGGGTTTCTTCTCCGAGCCCACGAACGACGGCGCGACCATGTTCCGCTTCTACGACGAGAACGATTCAGCGGCCAAGGCTGCCGCCCAGGCTGCGCACGAGGCCGCGACCGGGAAGAAGGATGAGCCCGAGCCCAAGTCCGAGGCAAAGGACCCCACCATGGTGTCCGGTGACGAAGAGTTTGACGTCGAGATGGACAACGAAATGGCGGAGCAGTTTGTCAAGCAAGCCCAGAAGGGCCAGCCCAAGTCCGAGTCGAAGGACCCCACGATGGTGTCGGGTGACGAAGAGTTTGACGTCGAGGTGGATAACGAGATGGCGGAGCAGTTTGTCAAGCAAGCCCAGAAAGACGTCTCGCAGCCCAAGTCCGCGGAGGCGTCCAAGCCCGCGGCTAAGATGGAGGAGAAGGCCACCGGCGCCGAGGACGATGCGCTGACGACGGCGATGAACGACTGGATCCATGCGCTCCCCGAGAAGGCCCGCGAGAAGCTCGTGGGTGACCTGTCCAAATGCGAGACTGAGGAGGAGGAGTGGATGGTGCTGGTGGCGAGCGCGAAGGCGGATAGCACCAAGGTCCGGGCAAAGGAGAAGGAGGCGCTCATCGCCGAGGCTGGCAAAAAGGGGTTCAAGTGAGCACCTTTGGTTTTTCAAGTTTGCGTCGGGCGGTAAAAGGAGGGGGACCTTCATCGCGTGTCCCATCCGTGTATGTCATGTCATCAGTGTCTAACGTGTGTCATAATATTGCATCATAACCAAAAGCGTCTCGACTAGAGGAAAGACCCGAGGCTCTCGCGCACTAAGCTGAGCCCGTGCCTCTTCTCCGCGCTCCCGCTGACGTTCACCCGCCTCGTACCCGGGCTCTTACCCGGGGTGCCGCGGTACTTGTTCCTCGGGTCAAACACGGGAAGGCCCCCGACCCGAACGCTCATCTCCGCCTCCATCAAACGCCTGTTCGCCGCCGCCGCCGCCTCCGCCGCCGCAGCAGCCTCGAGCGCGAGCTCCCGCGCCCTCGCCTGCGCCGCGGCCGCTTCGTCGGCTACGTTGAACGATTCCCCGGGAGTGGCGCTGGGGTAACGCACGGCGATTGGGCTGAACGCCTCGCGGCCGGGGGTCTCGCTGTCGCCTCCCTGGTGCGTAAAGTTGAGGTCAAACTCCGGCCTGTCCTCCAGCCTGGAACGCGCGGGGGTTCTGTGAGCCGCGACGTACCGCCGGGACTCATGGAACTGCGACCTGAGTGCGCTCTTCACGGAGCTCTTCACCGGCGAGGACCGGACCGAACGCTCCATGTTCTCCGCCGCCCGGTGCTTAGCCGCGACTCGAGCCATTCCCACCCTCGCGTCCCGCTCAGCCTTCTCGGCTAGGGCCCTCGCCTGCGCGATGCCGTTGGCGTTCTCGAGGCTCTCGCGCAGACGCGCCGCGTGCGCCGGGTCCGCCTCCTCCTCCATGGCGGCGACGGACCGCCCGCGGCTCATGCCGGCGCCGCCCTTCCCCGACCGGAGGAACCTACCGGCGGACGACGACCGTGAACGTGGCCCAGGAGGAGCCTTACGAACCGCCGGACTCGCCGACCGTGGCCGGGGCAGTGGCCTCTGGTTCCGTGCAGGACGAATTGCGAGCGCGCTCGTTTGGCCCCCGACCAACGCCAGCTCGCGCTCGAAATCGCCGTAGTCGCTCCCCGACTCGTCGTCGTCGGGCGCGGGGAGGGACAACGGTTTTCGGTGAGGACTGTGCCCCGGGCCCGCGGCGTTGACCATCGCCGCCGCAGCCGCCGCCGCGCGCCTCGCGGCCGCACGCGCGGCATCCTCGTTCCCCGTCGCCTCCCTCACGTTCGCCGCCGCCTGCTCCGCGGCGGCGAGCATCGGATCGTCCCAGTGCTTCGACCTCAGCTCGTGATCCGGGCCGTACCCCACCGTGGTCTGCACCACGTAGTCCACCAGCGCCCTTCGTCGCCACGCCTCCTCCTCAGCCTGCCTGTTCTCCTGGCGCTCCTTGGGCCGGGTGGCGGTGTGCAGCCGCGGGGGGTCAAAGTCCGTCGTGGCGTTGGACGGCCGCCTGGACGGCTTCTTGATGCCGAGTTGCTCCCGCCGCCGCTCCCGCGCGTGACGACCCTCGAACGTCTCGTGCCGGCCAAAGGCGATCGAATCGTCGTCCGGCACGTACGTCCCGTCGACGCTGCGCCTGCCCGGGGACACGGAGTAGTCCCGCGTGGATCGCGTCAAGGACCGGCGCCCCGGAGATACGGAGAAGGAGGTTGGTCGACGCGGTGATGGCGACGGGACCAGGTTCGTGCGCCTGGGCGCGAGGTCGGTCGGTGACCCGCCGCTCGCGAGGTACTGGCGCGACGTCGCCAGCTGCGCGCCCAGCACCTGGCGCACGAGGCCTCTCTTCGCACCGGAGCCCGAGCCCGGGTAGTTCTCGTCGTCCGAGTCGGATTCGTCCATTCGGAGCTTCCCCGGCGACCGTCCTCTGGACGCGGACGCGGGCGAGTCGTCGTCGTCGTCCCCGGTCTTCATCTTCGCCTGCCACACCTTCCGGGTGTTCTGGTCCCTGCGATCGAGCAGCGCCGCGTACGACGGGTCGTTCCGCGCCCTCGGTCCCCGCCGTCCCACCGGGGACTCGGGCCTCTTCTGCCGCAGGATGCCCGACTTGGACGGCGGTTGCTTGGACGATGACCCGCTCGGCGATCGCCCGGTTCTGCGCGCGAGTTCCTTCTCGCGCTTGTACCGCTCGTGGTTGGCGGTCTCCCACTTGCTCCACGCCTCCTCCTCGTCCTCGCTGGACTCGACCGTCGGCTGTTGGGAAAGGGCAGGGGGTATGGTCAGCGTTGTTGGATTTTGCGCGATTGAATTGGCGAGCGGGTGTCGGGTCCGGGTTGGGGCGGTGGAGCGGTATCGCGGGCCAGGGGTGAACGCACCAGTGCGAGCTTGACGTGACCGTCCACGATCTTCTCCGACATGAACAAGTTCTCGTAAAAGTCCTGCGGGGCGAACACGGGGGGTTAGGCGGGTCAGTCGACGATGGACACACACAGGTCGCGAATTTGGTTGGGTTGTGTGAAATTCCCCAATTCCCCGGCTGCGCGCGGGAGGGAAGGATCGGGGGTACTCACGTGCTCCTGGCGGTCGTATCCCGTGTCTATGTAGACATGACGGTCGTGTAACGACGGCATCGTCGCGAACTTCCAGTCGAAGCCGCCAAAGGTGCGCCGCGCAATGCTCGTCAATTGACTGACTCACTCGGCACAAGAAGAGTCGGCCCGAGTCTCGCTCAACTCGCTCCAGCTTCAAACGGGCTCGTGAAAAAGCGCGTTTGCCTTTGGCCCCGCCACACAACAGGGCTCCTACGTGTCTATCGACAGGATGCTCGGGACTGGCAACTCCACCGCTCCCCCCGCGACCGGGTCTCCGGGCGATGAGCAGGGCTGGTGGACCAACCCTAAGGCTCAGGTGCGCCGCGCGCCCTCGCTCCTCCCCGCTCCTCCGAACACAAACTTCAAACTTGCAAAAGAAAACGTGCCTGACGCGGCCCTTCCTCCTCGTTCGCAGGACATCATCTTCGACGTTCTGGCCGGATGCTACGCGGTCATAGCGTTCGTCGCGCTCATTCAGCTGATTCGCATCCAGCGCAGGGTTCCCGAGTACGGGTGAGCGCGCGATACTCCCACACCCCGATCCCTGTTCCAACGTTTTCATCTCGCTCCGCCACTCACCTTCACCACCCGACCGACTGTGACAGGTGGACGACGCAGAAGGTGTTCCACCTCCTGAACTTTATCTGCGCGTCGTTCCGCGCCGGTGTGTTCCCCGTTTGGCGCGAGGTCGACGCCCTGCCCAACGCGGCCGCGCGCGCCGCCCTCATGGACACCCCCGGGCTCCTCTTCTTCACCACCTACGCCCTGCTCGTGCTCTTCTGGGCCGAGATCTACCACCAGGCCAGGAGCTTCCCGACCGGCGCGCTCAGGCCCACGTTCGTGGCCGTCAACGCGCTCGTGTACCTGTTCCAGGGCTCGCTGTGGGCGTGGGAGGGAGCGCAGCCTAAGGTTGGGGCGGTCCTGGAGAAGACGTCGGCGCTCTTTCTCGCGTTTGTGTGCGCATTCGCCGCCGGTGGATTTCTGGTGTACGGCGGTCGGCTGTTCGCCATGCTTCGGCGGTTCCCGGTGGAGAGCAGGGGACGGCAGAAGAAGCTGAGGGAGGTTGGCGCGGTCACGGCGGTGTGCGCCACGTGCTTCACCATCCGAGCCGGTATGGTGTGCGCCAGCGCATTCGCGGAGACCAAAGACGGCCTCGACGTGATGAACCACCCGGTGCACAACGCCGTTTACTACGCCGCGTGCGAGATCGCACCGTCGGCGTTGGTGCTTTTCATCCTTCGCAAGCTCCCCGCGAGGAGCACGCGCGCGGACGAGCGGAGGGAGTCGCGCAGGGAACGGCGGAGACACCGCGGCGAGGACGACGAGAGGACGGAGCCGCTCCTCGCGGAGGAGGAAGGCCGCGTCGGAAGGCGCGCCAGGCGGGACCGCGACTGATGAGACGACGTGAAATGATATCAAAATGACATTAACCTTAAAGTACGAATACAAACCGGGTGACTCGGATGGTGACGAAATCATCACGCGGCGACGGGGGTCCCTTCGTCCGCGGTCTCCA
>MDSX01052361.1_pt1 | contig 10112 bp, 22 predicted proteins | sample 811141 | NCBI WGS metagenome assembly MDSX01 (sample SAMN05326642, study PRJNA326480) | marine metagenome | isolation source: seawater | place: Atlantic Ocean: South East | collected 2010
GATTCAGTTAACGTACCCCCCTTGAATGTAGGGGTTGGGGTGTTCGATTAGGTTGAGTTGGTTACGTTAGTTCCATTCAACCTATTCTCACACACCAATCTATGTCCCCACCCACCCCACTCGCCTCGCCCAACACACGTGTGAGCTAACGGTGGTGTGTCCCCCGAGGCAGGAGGGGGTGAGACTACGATTAACTCAATCCTTACACACACACGATAGGTTATCTTTTACTAAATCCTTACATTGATTTGTGAGTGCTACACATTTACGTTGAAATTAATATGTACTCTTTATTTATGTATTGTTAATTAAACGTGAGGTAACACGATGAAACATTTACTTAAACTTGCTTACAAATTAGGTCAATTATCTTATAACTGTCCTAAGCCTTCTACTAAACCTTTTAAGGCTATGTATAAAGAATTTAACAATGGTAGAGAGCAAAGTAAAGCAAGTAAAATGTCTGATATGAACGTCAGATAACAATCAAAGAGCATACTACTTGTTAGTGTGCTCTTTTTTTATGTATAATTAAAAGGAGGCGTAATGAATTGCAGTAAATGTAAAGAAAAAATAAATACTTTTAAAAACGTATCTTGTCCTTGTTGTTCATTAGGAGTAATTAAAGTTTGTAAAGATTGCTTCGATTTTATAGAATATGGAAATAATCCTTTAACAATAAAAGATATAACTAACTGAAATATAAGAGCATACTATTAATTAGTTTGCTCTTTTTTTGTGTATAATGTTCATTATATTCCTAATATCTTCTACATACTTCATTATAAAGCCAATTAGTTGAAAGCAGATGTGTCAATCAATACCAATAGTAATCTTTCTTCTAGTTGGCTTCCTCTTTTTTTGTGTTCTGTTAAAAAAATAGAGGTTACTATGACAACAATAGGCAACGTTATTAAAGACTATTTAAATAGTTGGATAGAATGTGATTATTGCAATGATATGTGTAAAGTAGAATTAATTAAAAGTGATTGCAGAGATAATCCAATATGTAATGATTGTATAGACGATTATAAATGGAAAGGCATATAAAATAATAAAGATATAACCTGTGAGTCTCACGTCAGTATGAAATAGGACTACCGAGCAAGGTTATACTCTTTATTTATGTTTAAAAAAGAGAATTAGAGAGGTGAGGTTATAATGTTGGGCTACATTTAGGTGGAGGTTAAATAATAACTCAAAAAGCACGGGAGTCCGCTATGAATTCTGAGAGTAATTATGGTAGCCTCTCTAATCTCTCTATTTTTACAAACAAAAAAGCCAATGAATAAAAAGCGTAATTTGTATCACATACGCTCTCTTTTTTTATGTTATGTTAGTTAAATAAACGCTTATTATAAGCAGAAAGGATATTCAAATGGATATCAAAGTTATATGTTGGCAGAAACAAGAAAATGATGATAATATTAAACATAAATCAATGAACAAAGATGTAGATTTTATATCAGTTCCAATTGAGTCTAATAATTTATCATTGACAGAAGATCCGTATCCTGAATGTTTAGATACATTAAAAGAAAATCTAAACTTTAGAGGCAATATTAGATTGTCGGGTTCGGGAAATTCTTATGTAATTTGGCGTGATGAGTTAAATGCAGAAGATGATATGGTAACTATTAAATTAGTTCCAAATCCAAGTACTAAATAATTAGTATAAAAGAGAGAGCCTCACGGCTCTCTTTTTTTTTGTTACTACTTAACGTACACGGGAAAAAAAATGAACTACTTAAAATTATATAAAGAACTATTTATACAACATAGCAATGTAGAAATAATGGGTGAAAAAGACTTTTATCAATTTATGAAAAGAGCAAACAGAGATTTATCAGCAAGAGCAAGATATATTATCGTAGAGATAATAATAGAAATAATGAATGATAAAACTTTTACAATGATAAATGAAGAAAGGGAAACGGATGAGTAAAAAACGTGAGATTCAAGATAGGTGGACTGAAATAGCGGAAAAACGAGTCTTAGGAAAGCAAATAGTAGCAGTTGAATATATGTCTGATGAAGAAGCAGAACATATGAGATGGGGTAATAGACCAGTAGCATTTAAATTAAGTGATGGTACTTGGTTATACCCACAAGCTGATGATGAAGGAAATGATGCTGGAGCTATGTATCATGCAAACAAGGAAGATAGCGAAATATTCCCTGTTATAGGAATAGGCGATTAACATCTGTAATAGAATCAACCCAACTATTCTAATTATATCTAAAACAGATCGGGTAATGCATTCGTTGATGTAAAAAGAGGAGCAGAAATTGCTCCTTTTTTTTGTTGTTTTTTTGTAAATTATAACCCTTACAAAGGAGAGATATGGGAAAAATGAAAAATAAAGTAATGGACTTTCTTGACGAAGGAGGTCGTGATTTAGGATTTGATGAAAATCAACTACCTAAACTTGAACATATGAGTAATATAATAGCACAAAGAATACCAATATGGGAATATTATCATTCAAGCAAAAGAGACTATTACCAAAGTAAAAATATAGATATGTTCAAAGGAGGTAAAGATGAGTAAACTAACAATACTATCTGTACTTTCAAAAATATTTGCACATACAACTTGGGGTATAGCAAATTTGTACAGAGCTACAAAAAATGTAAGCAGAAATGTGGTAAACTCATTTAGATCTGATTGTAAATATAATGTAGAAATATTTAAAGATGCAGAGCAAATGGCTGTAAAACACAATTTATCACATCAACAACTACTACAAGTTATAAATACATTGTCTGTGTTTAAAAACTTGTCATTAATTGTATATACATCAGATGGTAAAGGAGAACCTGTTGTCATTGATGTATAGACATTTTGTAGGAGATACAAAAGGATGGGTTGAGGTCAAGAAATCAGAACTTGCAAGGTTAGGATTGCTTGACTTCATCTCATCAAGTTCATATGTAAAAAATGACAATGTTTATCTTGACGAAGATTTAGATTTCTCTTTTTTTTTGTATCATTTAGGTAACGAACCTGAATTAATACAAGTAGAAGTAACAGATGATTACTTTAATAAATATGAGAAATTTAAAGGAGAGCAATAATGAGCACAAGAGCAGCGATAATAAGAACAGTATTTAATGTAGATAATAATTTTGACGAAATAAGAATAATGAATAAGTATGAACTTAAATCATATATACGTGAAAATAGATCTATACAAAAAGTTATAATGAGAGGTAGATATAACGAAGATGAAAGAATGTTATCATCAAAAGTTATATATGCTAAAAATAGATTAAGATTAATGTAAATGTTGCCTGGCATACGCAGGATCAGTTTAAATGCATCTCGAGAGCACTGACAAAGTATGCCAAAACTTAGTCCAACTCTGAAACAAAGGAATGAAGAGGTAAGGACGATGACCTAAGTATTTTCAATACATCTTGGTGGACGATGTTGACAATATACTAACATGGTCGGGGGACGACATGGCTGATCACTCAATACACCTCGAAAATAACAGATGGTTCGCCCCAAAGAATTGAGAAATAGAAGTAAGCAAACCCATATTACAATCCCGCACTACAGATGCTTGCTTCTAATTTCTCTTTTTTTTCGTTAATATTAATAATTACGGAGGTAATATGAGTTTTGACGTATCAAAATGGCACGAAGATAGAATAAAAGCAAGAAAAGAACAAGCAAAGTCGTATAAATTATTAAACAAGTATTTAAAAGGACTTGGCTATAAATATATACGAGTATGGTATGAAGGATGTGGTGATTCTGGTGAATGTTATCATGCAGAAGGTTGGAAAGGTAAAATAGATCTTAAAGTAACAAGTAATGGAAATACTTGGCATGATCATTATCAAACTGAAGCATGGAATCATAATAAAGAAGAAAACTTTGATAAATATAAGAATTTTACAAGAAATCAAGTACAACTTCAAAAAGATTATGATAAATTCAGAGAAAAACATCCTGATTTAAAACTTCAAAGTGAACTTCATTATGAACTTGTAGATCTTGTTGATTATGATTGGTATAACAACGAAGGTGGTCAAGGTGAAGTTCTTTGGGATTTAGAAAAAGAAAATCTTACTGTAAATGGTGAACAAAATGTACGTGCTTGCAATGATGTTACAGAAAGATATTTTCTTAATGGTGATGATCCAGAGTTTGGTTATGACAGTGAGTTGCACGAAGTATGAAATCAGTGCATCATTGTAAATCAAGTGTAAAGTTATTTGGTGGTAGAGAAGGTGACTACTACCAAATACACGCTTGGTTTGACGAAACTAAGGATTATTATGGTGATTTACGCCATAGAGCACTAAGACATCACACTCAAGGTATTAAAGAGTGTGAAAAGAAGTTTGGAATAATAATAAATAACTCAGATAACAAAGATGTTCCTGTTAGATCAATAGCAGAACAGCATATACGTGAGGATTTAGGATTTATTCCAAGTGTTCAAGATTGGCTTAGTAGTATTAAACCAAAACCTTGGATGGCAAGCACCAAGAAAAATGTACTAAAGAAACACACTTTAATGTAGTCATGTCAGTCACGGAGATACTTGTGAGCATATGCAATATTCCTGATCTCTAAGAGAACCTGTATGGCACTGTATTAACTAAGCTGAATAAGCCCAGCCGACACAAAACGATTTATCGTATTGAGGGTTACAGTTGCATTGACTACATTAATAAATAGAGCCTGTAAGATTACTGTCAGGATGAGCTATGGGATGATCAAGATCATACATTTGCAATAGAACTACCTTGCAGGCTCTATAAAACTAAGGAATAATATGAAATATGTAAATAGAAAAGCAATGATAATAAGAGAATCTGGCAGAAGCAGTGATTTTATAACACCAAGCTTTGGTTATGGTTGTTTATATAAATGTAGCTACTGTTATATGCGTAGACATGTTAAAAAAGGCTTAACAATAGCCAAAAATACAGAGCAAATCATAGATGCTATAGCAAGACATCTATGGCTATTAAAGTGGCCTAAAGAACCCAATCAGACACATAGTAAATATTACACATATGATTTTAGTTGCAACGAAGATTATGTATTACATGCTAAATATCATGATTGGGAATACTTATTTGATTACTTTAAAAATGATCCAAAGGCAATGGGTACTGCTGCAACAAAATATGTAAACAAAAACTTATTGTCTTACAATGCTAATAGAAAAGTCAGAATAAGATTTAGTATTATGCCGCAAAAACTATCAGATATACTAGAACCTGGTACATCTAAAATTGTAGATAGAATAAAAGCGGTAAATGACTTTTATGAAGCAGGATATGATGTTCATTTAAATTATTCACCAATAATCATGTATGAAAACTTTCAAAAAGATTATAATGATTTATTTAAACTTGTGGATTCTATTGTAGATGAATCTATAAAACATAAAGTAAAAGCAGAATGTATATTTTTAACACATAACAAAGAAATGCACAAATACAACGTTATAAACGATGTAAATGGCGAAAAATATTTATGGCGACCAGACTTGCAAGAACCTAAAACTTCTGAGTATGGTTGTTTAAATATTAGGTATAACCGACATAACAAAAAACAATATATAAAAGATTTTAAGCAATTGCATAACACTGTTGTGCCTTGGCAAAAAATTAGATATATATTCTAAAATTAAGAGAGCCAATAACTGGTCCTGTAAGTCCTAGTCCAAGGTTAGTAGCTACTAAATACTGATATAATCAAACTGCAAAGGTGGTTCAGTCTAGGCAAAGGAATATGTGAGGCTCTCTTTCTTTTTGTTATCTTTTAATTAAGGAGAAAAATATGAAATGGACATGTATTAAATGTGAGTTTCCCTATCAAGATATTGTTGAAGGAGACGCAGAAGAAAGAATGTGCTATAAATGTTTAGAAGAAGAAAAAGATGTGTAAATTCTATTTAAACAAATCACGTAAGTATCAGAAAATATTAAAACGTAACAAGGATGGTATCTTTGTTAATGTAGATCATAGGTTTGTAGGCACAGTGCAGCTTAAAAGCGGAACAACACTGAATATAAAAATACACGAAGGTTATAAACCAGGTGGACCAGCAGGTACTATAACCAAGAATCCTAATAAATTAATAATTGATATTAAGGAGAAGAAATGAATCAATTAAAATTATATAAAGAACTATTTTCAACTCGTTCTTATTGGGAAGAAATTCCTGATGAAGATTTATGGGAAGATGGAGAAATAAATAATCAAAAAGAACTAATGGATAAAATAGAACATAATCTTTTAATTACAGGCAAATGGAAACTAATAAGGAGAAAACAATGAAGCAAGATCCAAGAGAAGTAACGTTATTTGAAATAGAAAAGAATATAGATAATCTAAATAGTTTAGATGATTTAGAAAAAATACAAGATTACCTTATACATAGAAGAAAGAAATTAGCTAGAGCAAATGGATTTAATCTTATTGTAGGACAAGAAGTAAGAATAAATGGTTCTGGAAAGGTAGATAAAGGTAAGATTGTTAAAATAAATAAGACAAGAGCAGTTGTAGATTGCTATGATAAGTATAGAGATCAAATGGTGCATTATACAGTACCATTTTCAATGATAAGAGTAGATTAAGGAGATAAAAATGAAACAAATACCAGAATGGTATAGTCCAATAAGAAAAGTACCTTTAGAATATATGGGTGTAAAATCAAATGCATGGTCAGTACAAATAGAAAATTTAACTGACAAATCAGAATGGCAAGAACTAGGTGTAGTTAGCGATAATTATTTATTAATAGATAATACAAAAGTAGAAGAGTTAATAAATGATATTGCAGCAGCATCAGGTTATCAATGGGAGCAAGATAAGATATTTTGGAATGGTAAACAATTTATGTATTCCATGGTATCAAAAGACGCATCTCAAAATCACAATGTAAAAGTTGATGATGATTTAGGTCTTGGTATGATGATTTGGAATAGCTATGATGGATCAACAGCATTGCAATTTAAATTATACATACAGAGATTAGCTTGTCTTAATGGTATGATTTCTAATGATGTATTTAAATCTTTTAGGTTTAAACATGATAAGAACTCCGCTAATTACGAAGATGAAATAATGGAAGCTGTAAAGTTAATACAAGGATCAGATGATAAAATTAGATATGTAATTAAAGCTTTAAGATATATGTCAGACGAAGCTTTAGACATAGATAAATTAAGTTTAATAAGAAATGATTTCTTAGACAAACTACCTGTATCTTTGTTTGGAAATATAGTTGATAAATTATTAGATTATAAGCCTATGGAAATGCTTACAACGTATGATTTATTAAATGCAGGAACTAACGTAACATGGCATAAAACAAAGCAGACAAAGTCTGATTTTGACCACAATGCATACATAGTAGATGGATTAGTGGGTTATGCTAGAAAAGCAATGGGATAAACGACACGCCAGCGGTGAGCAGCTGGATACCAGTAATATTGGTAAGCTTAGTATATTAGCAGTCGGATGCTATAAGCAGTAATGTCAAACACTAGTTTATCCCTAGTTTTGTCTGACAAACTAAAACACTTGATAGTGGGTGCGCACGGAAAACCAGAATAGTAACCTCTGTCTGGCTTGTGTTTTAGGATAAAGAAGAGAGTCTGTAATAGGCTCTCTTTTTTTTTGCTTTATACTCTTAAATAAAGTATATTTATAATCCAAATCGGAGGTAAAATGGACAATAATCAAACGGAAAAACAAATTCCTAAAATAGAATATATAGTAGAAGATCAATCGCCTACAGTAGGCAAAATAGCACTAGCATTGTCAAAAGCACAAGCTAATATATCAGGTGCTAGTAAAAACGCAGTTAATCCATTCTTCAAGAGCAACTATGCAGATTTAAACATAGTTATTGAAGCATGTAGAACGCAACTGTCAAAGCAAGAGATTGCTTTTACACAAGGTAACAGATTCAAAGATGGTGTATTTCTTGTAGTAACAAAATTAATACATTCATCTGGTGAATGGTTATCAAGCGAGATGGCATTACCAATGCCTAAAGGAGCTAATGCACAAGCAATAGGTAGTATTAATACTTATGGTAGAAGATACGGTTTAGCATCTATGGCTGGTGTAGCTCAAAAGGATGACGATGGTAATGAGGGATCAGGTAAAGTAAACAAAGTAAACGAATGAGGAGGTACAAATGGATTGGGTAACTAGCGGTAGCAGTTCTGGATCAAAGAGTAAAGACAATATATTTGTCGATAAAGTTAAGATTGCAAAAGCAGAAATTAAATATGGTGTCAAAGAAGATTGGCAAACATATTCAGATGATATTTCTGTGCATCTAACATTAGACATCGGTAAAGATTTCCAACCTAATATGTATATAGGTGGTAATTACAAGAAAGACGATGTAAGTGGTGAGATTGTAGGATGGTCAACAGCATTTAAAGTAAAAATGTTCTTTGACTCTATAGGATTACCAATAATGTTAGATAAAGGCAAGAATCCGCAATCTAGCAGATTACCAGCTGATGCAGAACAAAGACTAGTAGGTAAAGAGTTTCTAAGATTAACATACATTTCTACTAAAACTAAACGTGATGGTGGACAATTATGGAAAGATTGGCAAGAAACTAGAATGCCTAATTATGAAGTAAGTAAATTCAAAGCAGACTTTAAAGATTCTGTAGGTAAGAACTATGTTAAGGATTTTCAAACTTCAGAAGAATCATCAGAAGGTGATAGCCCTTGGTCAAATGACGATCAGTTCCAAGGGATGCCAACTTAATGACAACTAAAGAAATAATTCTTAAATATCTTACAAATAGAATAAATGAAGGAGTTCCAGTAATATCTTCAATACATATTGAAACACGATTACCAGAGTATGGTAGAGTGTACCATAATATTACAAGACTTCCTTCAGCTTATTCTAGAACATGGCGTAAGATAAGAGAGAATAAAGAATATAGTGAAATAGGTGTCATTGATTTGAAAGAAATATCTAATCAAAACAAAACTAAGACATGGCAGATAATAACGTAAAATACGTAGAATTAGCAATAGGTTCTGTATCTAACAGAGCCTATGCTATTCGTCCAGAACATATAACTAAATACATAAAACCTAACCAGGAATTGTATCGTAGTCTATTTGTGCTAGATAATACAGCTTTTGAGCATTTTAGAGACAAAGGATCTATAAAATCGTACAAAGGTACATATTCATTAAATAGCATAATATATGATATAGACAGAGGTAAAAAGACTGGTGAGGATACAAGACAAAGAGCAATAGCATTTATCAATACATTAATAGAACAAGGTGTTGATAAAGATAAGCAGCTGCATATATGGTTTAGCGGCAGAGGTTTTCACATAGAAATACCAGATCTTTATGGTTTTGAAGAAAGTGAAAACTTACCTTATCAAGTAAAAATGACTATTGACAGTCACTTCGGTAAACTTGTAGATAATATATATGACAAAGGTAGACTTATACGTGTTGGCTACACAATAAATATGAAAAGTGAGCTATACAAACTACCATTGTCTTTTGCTATGTTAAACGATATGACATATCAAGAAATATGTGAATATTGTCAAACACAAAAACAAGACTATCATCATAAACCTTTTAATCTAGATAGTGTCTATCCATTATGGGAAGACAAAGTTCTTGATGTAAAAGAGTTTAAAGATGAAGAAAATACCAAAGTATCTAATACAAATCTTAATGCACATGTTACTTGTGTGCAAAAGATGTGGAAATCAGATAAAGAAGGTGAACGACATATAACACTACTTAGGATGGCTAATGGTTGGCGTAGAATGGGCATTCCTAAAGAAGGTGCTATTAAAATGTCAGAATATAATATACCTTCATTAGATCATAACGAAATTCTTAAAATAATAGATGACGTATATGCATGGGAACACAATGGTTATAGTTGTAGTGATACAATTATGGAAAAGTATTGTGATCCAATATGTAAATTCTATAAGAATAAAAACTATGGTCTCGAAGTTCTTAATGTAAAAGAGCTTTCTAGTAAACTAAAAGACTTTGTACATATGGATATGGACACTAATAGTTTTAATCTTAAAGACCATTATCCTATGAATACTGA
>MDSX01081183.1_pt1 | contig 10112 bp, 9 predicted proteins | sample 811141 | NCBI WGS metagenome assembly MDSX01 (sample SAMN05326642, study PRJNA326480) | marine metagenome | isolation source: seawater | place: Atlantic Ocean: South East | collected 2010
CAGATGAGCCGAAGACTGTTGCATTAGCACTCTTGACCAATCAACTATCTAAATGGTATGATCACATCACTGAGAATGGTGTCGAAATTAAATACTCTTATAAACCAAAAGAAGGAGGACCTCATGATGGTTTTGTTGCGATAGATCCAGAAGGTTACTTATTAGAATTTGAAACCTTCAAGCAACATTCCGAAAATGAATTGTTTATTCAATATTTAGATAAAAACAAAACCATTCCAACGGCTGTAGATGATGATCTTGGATTCAATGGTTCTATTACCTGGATGTATTATAAGGATGTTTTGAAAATGCAGGAATTTGTTGAAAATGTACTGGGACTTGAAATAGTTGCAGACCAAGGCTGGACTAAGATTTACAAAACAACTGATACAGGCTTTATTGGATTAGTGGATGAGCGTAGAGGCATGCATAAATTCACAGAGGAGAAGGCTGCAACGATCTCCTACATTATAGATGATCCTGATGGTTGGTTCGATTATGTTGACTCCAACCAATCATTCAAACTAAGATCAGACTCTGTGGGGACTGGGCCAGATGGAAAGTACAGAGCATTTGTTGGATATGATCCAGAGGGGTACTTTTTAGAGTTTGATAAATTCTATAAACATTCAGATAATTCAAAATTGATGGAGTATCTAGAACAGCTCTAGACAAATTCTCTCTTCAAGTAGAACAGGTACTTTGATACTGCAATATCGCTATCACAATAAGCGCTATTCCCATAATAGCTTCAAGGAGGTGTTTTGCAGTAGCACCGATCAAGATATTTTTGTCTCTACTCCTAGAAAACCACCATGCCTACAGCAAGACCTTCTGAATGTGCGGCTTCCTTTATAGCATCTATTTCTCCTGCATCAAGCCAAACGCCATTACAATTTGGACAACGATCAATAATTATTTGATTGTTCTCTTCTTTCAGCAATGTAGCACCATCTACTGGGCATATGCGATTAGATTCTCTACCTTTCAAAATTTTCATTTGACATTCTGCACAGGTAGGCTCGTTCTCAAAATCACGTTTTGTCTGATTTTTTTTACAATGACTACAGTCTTTCTTTTTCTTAAACCAATTCATAAGTTTTCTTCTTTGAAAATTAACTTCTTCTTGTGCAAAATCGCATCTTTTCGAATGTATGACATTTCATCTTGAGAAGGAGTTTAAATTACACATTTCAGATTGTTATAAAATGCTTTCCTTATGAGAAACGAATATTGAGTTTAAACTTTCAAGGTTAGTTAAGAAACTTTTGAATCTGCAATCCAGATTTTAGATGTGGTTTTCAGACTCAAACTCTTTGAAAACAGTTTGATTATCAAAGTTGAACTTAGACCTCTATTCCCATTTCAAAAGGTGGTATTGATCCGTATTCTTAATGGCAATCTCCATGGTTAGGGATGGAAAAATTTGAATGTTGGCAAATTGATCCAAAGTAGAATAAGCCTCTTCCTTGATTTTCACTGCAATGATTCTTTAGGTCACAAGTTTTCTATTGTTCCAACCACCATATCGCATCATATTTCAAATGACCAGGCAGTCTAATCTCTAACCGCCACAGCAATTTTAGAATCAGCCGTTCCGTAGTATAAGAACCACTTTTCTTTGAAGAATACCAAACCTTCCACAAAACAAATTTCATTAACTTCCCCTACCCTTTCGTAATCTTTATCGGGATGAATAAAATGCTCTGTCATTCTATCTTTCAGTTGATATGGTCGAGTTTTTTCAAATAAAGCTTGTCCGGCAGCATAGGTCCCAACAGGAAGTGATTCATCATTATATTCTTTAGCATTCATTGAATTATAGATGAGTAATATTCCATCCTCCTGAAGAAGTGCAAAAGGGCCAGGTTCTACAAGTCTACTATCAAAAAAGCCTCGTCTTGGGTGTAACACAGAAATCTTTTTATCCAATTGAGTATCTTCTAAAACATCCCAAACTTTAAGGTCATCAGAAGTGGCTATAAACAACTCTGTATCACCAAAATACATCCAATATTTACCATCTATCTTGGTAGCAATAATTCTATTGCCCTCTAACCTTGACACGATTGCACCTGCTTTGGACCATGTATTTAAATACTTTCCTTCACCCAAAACAGGTCCATGTTTAGTCCAAGTATGTAGATCAATGCTGGATGCAATAAACAATCTAGCAACTTTGCCATCATAGGCAGTATAGGTAAGAATATATTCGCCGCTTTCAGACTCTACAATTCTTGGGTCTTCCACCCCTCCAGGCCATTCATATCCAATCATATCATCATTAGCTGGATAAAAGATTGGTTCTGATTCTTTTTTAAAATTTAGTCCATCCTCACTTATTGCAAGTCCAAGACGTGATGTCATGTCTTCGTCTTGCGCTCTGTAGACTAGATACACTTTGTTATCCTTAACAAAAGCAGTAGGATTCAAGACATTCCTTGCCTCCCATTGAATTACACTATCTCTTTTGGGACATAGAAAAGTTTGCCCTTTATCTGGAAACAATATTGGATTGAGTTCATCTTGTTTATTAAACCCAATCAATGGCCAAGTTGCATTTTGAGGGTCGGATGGCATGTGACAACTTGAAAAGGCTATTGCCAACATAAAATTGTAAATGACTAATTTGCTATATAATTTCATTAGCACCTAAGCTAGTTAAAATTCTTTTGCGCTTTGAAGCATTTCAAAAAAGATCAGAAAAATTTAGGAAATTAAAATCTAAAGTAGTTTCAATATATGACTCGTACGATCTCTAGTATTCGCACATAAATCAGCATCCATAATCAGTGATTCTCCATATGATGGAATCATTTTCTTAATACCTCTGATCCAATCTTTCCCTTCCATTTCATTCGGAAACATCTTGGTCAATAAATTGAGCATGATGGAAACCGAAGTAGATGCACCTGGAGAAGCTCCTAAGAGAGCCGTAAGAGTGCCATCTTCAGAAGAGACCACCTATGTACCAAACTGAAGTCTCCCTCCTTTATCATCGTCCTCTTTGATTATTTGCACTCTTTGCCCAGCCGTAATATTGTCCCAGTCATTAATATCAGCTTCAGGATAATAAGACAACAAAAATTCAAATCTGTCCTCTTTACTCTGCATCACTTGATTGATTAGATATTGAGTAAGAGGAATATTTTGAACTCCTGCAGAGAGCATAGGCCATACATTGTGCATTTCTACCGATAGAAAAAGATCCATGTAAGAACCTTCCTTTAAAAACTTCGTACTAAATCCTGCATATGGACCAAATAGTAGTGACCTTTTACCATCAATCCATCTGGTGTCTAAATGAGGTACTGACATCGGTGGAGATCCTACAGCAGCTTTTCCATACACCTTTGCTTCATGTCTATTAATTACATCTTCATTATTACAAACTAAAAACTGACCACTCACAGGAAACCCTCCAAATCCTTTTCCCTCTGGGATTTCAGATTTATCCAATAATGTCAATGCTCCTCCTCCTGCTCCTATAAATATATAATCTGCTAAAATATCGTCCTCTTTACAATTTTTCATAGCACGAGCATCCACTTTCCATCTACCATCTGGCATTCTAGTTAGATCCTCTACTTCTCTGCCTAAGGCAACTTCTACATTATCACAAGTACTGAGATAGTGAATCATGGAGCGTGTTAAATCTCCAAAATTTACATCAGTTCCTATGTCCATCCTAGTAGCCGCCATAGGATGTTCATGAATCCTTCCATCCATCATTAATGGTACCCAATGAGCCACTTCATCCATATGATGGGAGTATATCATATCACTGAAAATAGGATAGTCGACCATTGCATTGTATCTATTCACTAGAAATGAAACATTGTCTTCCCCCCAAACAAAACTCATATGCGGTAGATCATTGATACAAGGCTTATCCATTGGAAGTTTTCCAGTTTCTATTAGGTATGCCCAGAGTTGTTTTGATTCTTCAAACTGTTGTGCAATTTTTAATGCTTTGGTAAGATCAACTTTACCATTCATCATTGGAGTATAATTTAACTCACAGAATGAGGAATGCCCTGTACCCGCATTATTCCACGCATCAGAACTTTCAGCCGCTACTTTATCTAACCTTTCCAGTATAGTAATATGTGCAAATGGTAATAGTTGCTTGATTAAAATACCTAGAGTAGCACTCATGATCCCAGCACCAATTAAAACGATTTTAGGATTCTCATTTTTCATTTAAGTTCCCTCATTTACTCAATCTATATTAAAAAGGTATTTGCCCATAGTGTGTAGTCCTTCCTATTTTCAATAATAGTTAAAGATGAACTTATTATCGTATACCATTTGATCTTTTAAGATTGGAATTGGTGTAAATAGTGTATTTAAATCAACATTAGATACTGACTATTTTAGAATTTACTACTTTTCACATCACAATGGATGTAAAAAACTAAATGAAAGAAATACGATCCATACTACAACAATACGACAAGATAAAATCTACCAATAAAAAAATGGCTCTGGCCACAGTGGTATACGTGGAAGGATCGTCTTATAGAAGGGAAGGTGCTCGTATGCTTGTGGTGGAAGACGGCACCTGGATAGGTGGTATCAGTGGAGGGTGTCTCGAAGGAGATGCCTTACGTAAGGCAAAAAATGCGATAGTGAAAGATCAGTCGTCAATTGTAAGGTATGATACCCGTGAAGAAGATGCTTTTCAGATTGGTGTAGGTCTTGGATGTAATGGAATTATTGATGTATTGATCACTCCATTGGGAAATGAAACCAATAACACAATCAATATTCTAAAAGACTGTGTGAATTCAAGAATAGCTAATGTTTTAATCACTTTCATTGATCCTGTAGATCGCAATTCTATAGGAGACATGATATTAGGGAAGGAAAACATATTACAACAACACATCGGTAATCAGCATATTATTGATCTTCTTGGAATTGAACTTGATCTTATCAAGGAAGAACAAAAATCCAAAATCTATCGATTTGAAGAATCTGGTAATTTTTCAAAAGTGTTTTTAGAATTTCTCCCTCCCGAGACTCGGCTTATTCTTTTTGGTGGTAACTACGACATCTATCCATTAGTTGATATTGCTAATGATATAGGCTGGGAAGCAACCGTGGTATACAATCCACAAAAAGTAGACAAATCACTTTTTGACAAAGCAAAAGTTGTTTCCAATAAGAGCAAAAACCTAAATTTTGATCGTCACACTGCAGCGATTCTAATGGCTCATGACTATAAGACGGATATGCAGAATTTGCAATTGCTATTAGATTCTGATATAGGATATATAGGAATGTTAGGGCCGAAAGTTAGAAGTCAAAAAATATTCAATGAACTGTCATCAAGTAATATCAATATTTCAAAATCTGACCACCTTAAGATTCATGCTCCTATAGGACTTGACACTGGTGCCACCTCTCCGGAAGAAATTGCAATTGCTATGGTGGCAGAAATTAGGGCTTTCTATTCACAAAGAGATGGTGGATTTCTGAGAGATCGGTCGGAAACGATCCATGAAAGACCGTAATATAATACGCGCTATTACTATCAATCAAAAAGATTAATCACTTCGTCGAATAATATTCTACCTTTTTAAGTCGTCTTTTAACTTCATTCAACCTTAGGCTGTATTCTATTTATCACAAAAATGTCATCATGAAATCACTGAAAGAGTTTTTTATCTTTTGTTCAGGGGCTAATCGCTCTATCCTAAATCGTACACCCACCGAAGTCAACAAATATGTTGGTATCGGTGCTACCATATTCTTCACAGGAGTATTTGCCGCTATTGCTGCTGCATATGCGCTTTATACTGTGTTTGATAGTATGTGGCTTATTGTTCCTATTGCTATTGCATGGGGTCTTATGATTTTCAACTTAGACAGGTTCATAGTGAGTACTATGAAGAAAAAAGGATCATTTGGTAGAGACTTTACCTCTGCAGCACCGAGGTTAGTTTTAGCATTGCTCATTGCAATCGTCATAGCAAAACCATTAGAGCTAAAAATATTCGAATCGGAAATAGAGTCAGAACTAGTGCTGATGCAGCAGGAAAATTATAGAGCGCAAGATGACCTTGTGAAAGCCCGATATGGTGCCGATATAGATAGTTTGAAGTCTGAAGTAGCTATACTTTCAAGTGCGATTACTGCTAAACAAAATGAAAGAAACTTATTGGTCAATGAAGCTGTGAAAGAAGCAGATGGTACAGGAGGATCACAAAGACGAAATTTAGGCCCAATATACCGAACAAAGAAAGCCGCCGCGGATAATGTTCAAGGTGAATTGGATGCACTAACTACAGCAAATACTGCTCTCATCAATCAAAAATCAGAGCAAATTAATCGGCTGGAAACAAGTAAGTCTGATGAATTGGCTGCACTTCAAAGAGTAAGTTTAAGTGGGTTTGCTGCGAGAGTTGAGGCCTTAGATCGTGCTTCTGCCAAATCAAGAGCCATTTTTATTGCAAGTATATTTATCACATTGCTTTTTATCGCGGTTGAGACTGCTCCAGTCATCACTAAATTAATATTAGAAAGAAGTCCATATGATTACAGTCTAGACAAGCATGAGGCCCTATTTGCAATGAGTCATGAAAAGTTTTCATCTCAAAAAGTATATCCAGTTACCAACGAAGCTAAATTTGACAGAGAAACAAGTGACTACAAAACAAAGTTATCTATTAAGGCTGAGAAAGAATTAGCTGATGCCGCTGTGAGAGAAAGAATAGAAGAACCGAAAGGGCAAACCAGATTGTCAAGAGGGTTCTTAAGTCAATCTTCTTTGCTTGGCACTTAGAATATGTAATAAGTGATCAAATAACTCAACCCTTTTGTTTTTTTTGCTTGGTGGAAGAGAATTGTTTACAAGCACAATCAATAAATTGTACCTATAGATTGCATTATGATTCCTATGATAAAACCAAATGTTATTAATTAAAAGCATTGAATTCTTTACCTGATCAACTTTACGTTCAAAATATGTCTTTAAGCCATGATCATAACGAGCTGCAGATAGTGCGCACATATGGAGTAAAGACTTCAGCTTTTTGTTTGCCATAAAATGTACTCTTGGCTTTTTCTTGACACTTTTACCCGAAGTATATTGAAATGGAACCACTCCACAATAAGAAGCTAACTGCTTTGGATTACTACACTTGGTAAAAAGATTTGTTGCTGTCATAAGATAAAGAGCTGTAATTCTACCACTCCCTGTTACTGAGTTCACCATTTCAAAGACTTCAGTTAGCCGACTATCTTTCTTGACTATCAGAGCTAGTTTCTCATCTATTGTATTGACATTCTTTGCGATATTCGAAATTGAACTTTCTATATTATATCTGATCATTTTGTAAGATTCGGGATCAAACTTCTTTAACTCAGTCAGATATTTTTTTAAGCCTTGTCTCGCTTTAACCAACTTCTCTCTCATTGCTAGCAGTGCCTTTACTCTTTCTAAACTTGAAGATTACAACTTATATAATTGAGCTTTATCTCGAAATCTTGAAACATATTGAGCAATTCTAAGGGAATCCACTTTATCAGTCTTTCCTCGTTGTATTCCCATCGAGTGCTTGATTATATACGGCATTTCAAACCAAACATCAGCTTTCTTCTTCAGCAGAGAACTCATAATAAGTGATCCATACAACCCAGTATGTTCTATACAAAAAAGAACATTTTTAAGCCTAACCTTTTTCTTGGATAAGAATATCAGTAGTTCCATTGATCCTTTTATAGAATTTACCACTTGTATGTACTCTATTCGACAACTTTCTCCATCAAATATCACGCTTACATCAAGTGTTAATTTGGACACATCAATTCCTACAAATTGTTTAAAATCTTTAATCATTAAATGTTTTTGACAACCATGTCAAAACGATATTTCTAAACCTTAATAATAGGCCTATGTGCCTTAATTCCTATCTGATACACGTTCTAACATCCGATAAAGACTCTTATCATAACCTAGGACCTAACTCCTTGTCAAATAGTTGATACGCCTTTATTGGTAGGTTATAGTTTATCCACATTAACTTGTGGATTCTAAAGAAAAAAGAAGTAAAAATGCATGAACCCAATGATAATTCCTCATCTAGTTTTAATCTCGAATTCACCTTTTTCGGAGATGTCTTTGAAGAGATTATTGATTGGAATCCTCCAATCAGATATGTTTACACCGCACAAGGAGACGGCTTTCCAATAAAAAATTATTTAGGGCATTTTGAAATATATAAAGAAGGCTCAGACAAAGGCACATTGAAATGGAACATGCATTATAGTCATGTAGAAGGTCAGCATTATAAAAAGATCATTCCTGTGATTCTACCACCCATCATTGAAGAAAGCATTAATCTTCTCAGCCCAATGGTGAGTGGTGTTTGGTCTAAAAGGATAGTACACAATTGATAATTATGAATGAAAAGAACGGATCAGAATTAGATTTCCTATCTCCAGTATGGACGCATTTAACAGACATACGAGCTGTAAGAGGTGAAGGAATTTATATATATGATAATGAAGAGAATCAATATACTGATTTCACCTCAGGAATAGGTGTGGTAAACACAGGCCACTGCCATCCTAGAGTAGTAGAAGCCGTACAAACTCAGGCTAGCAAATTGCTATTTGGACAAATGAATTGTGTGATTCCTCCGACGGCAATAAAGCTGGCTGCTAAACTTAATGAAGTCACACCAGAGCACATTAATCGTTTCTTTTTTGCCAATAGCGGTGCAGAAGCTACAGAAGCCAGTGTCAAACTGGCCAAGGCGGCAACAGGAAGATCTAATATAATCGTGTTTCAAGGAAGTTTTCATGGTAGGACGCATCTGACTATGGCTATGACTACATCTAAAACAGTATACAGGCACAAATTTCAGCCTCTGCCTTCTGGTATTTTTGTTGCACCATTCCCTTATGCTTATTACTATGGCTGGGATGAAGAGACAACTGTTGAATTTTGCAAAAAACAACTGGACCTGCTACTTCATGGACAAACCGCTCCTGATGAAACTGCGGCTATTATCATAGAACCCGTCTTAGGTGAAGGTGGATACATACCTGCACCAAGTGCATTTTTGCACCACCTTAGAGACGTGTGTGACCAGCATGGCATCTTGTTGATTATTGATGAAGTTCAAAGTGGTTTTGGAAGAACAGGGAAACTCTTATGTTTCGAGCATGCTGGTGTCAAACCAGACATCATCGTGATGGCAAAAGGTCTAGGTAGTGGACTTCCCATTTCTGCAATAGCATCCTCGAATGAAATCATGGAGAAATGGAAACCTGGAACACATGGAGGAACATATGGTGGAGGTAGTGCAATAGCAGGGGCTGCAGCTTGTGCTACCATTGATGTAATGAAAGATGAAGAATTGGTTGAGAATTCAGCAATCAGAGGAGAACAGTTAGTACTAGATTTAAGAAAATTACAAAAAAGATTTCCAATAATAGGAGATGTGCGAGGATTGGGTCTAATGATAGCCGTAGAGTTTACCAATAGAGATAGTACGCCCAATGCAGACCTGACTTCTAAAGTTGTCAAATCATGCATCGAAAAAAGACTTCTTCTGCTAAGCTGTGGGAGTTATAAAAATGTCATCCGATGGATACCTCCATTAACCGTGACTCAAAAACAAATCACGGAGGCGTTGATGATATTCGAATCAGCTCTTGGAGAATCAACGAAAATAAGTTGAGATGAATCTAAAGAATCCAAAACTACTTGAAACAAGATCCTTTATAAATGGGAGATTCATAAATGCAAATGACAATAAGACATTTTCAGTTACTAATCCTTATGATGGAAAGACAATAGCTGAAGTGGCAGATTGCGGCCAAAGTGAAACGCTGGGAGCTATAAAGGAAGCTCAAGAAGCTTACCGCTCTTGGAAAAAGCTGACTGGAACAGAAAGAGGTCAAATACTTCGAAGGTGGTATGATCTGCAAATGGAAAATATAGATGACTTGGCAACTATATTGACTTGTGAGCAAGGAAAACCTTTGGTTGAATCAAAAGGCGAAATAGGCTATGGAGCATCTTTTGTAGAGTGGTTTGCTGAAGAAGCAAGAAGAGTTTATGGTGATACTATTCCAGGGCATCAAAGGGACAAACG
>MDSX01024338.1_pt1 | contig 10109 bp, 8 predicted proteins | sample 811141 | NCBI WGS metagenome assembly MDSX01 (sample SAMN05326642, study PRJNA326480) | marine metagenome | isolation source: seawater | place: Atlantic Ocean: South East | collected 2010
AAGATGCCTCACTTTACTCTACCTTAGGGCATGTGGCGCATCATTCTGGCGATGATGTATTAGCAGAAAAAGCCCTGCTGAAAGCCACCACCTTAGCGGCCAATAAAGAAGACTTGCTGCTGTTAGCGAGTATTAGTGAACGTAAACAAGATGCGGTGGCGGCACTGCAATATTTCAAAGAAGGTCAAACGGTGGCAAGTTAGCCTTTTTTGAGGTGAATACAAAAACGCCAATCACTTCTCTTTGTGATTGGCGTTTTGCGTTAGTTTAACCATCAACCCAAAGGGTAGGTGGAAAACGTTAGCTTTTTCTATTTACCGGCTTAGGCTCGGCAAGTGCTTTTCGGCGCTGCAATGACTCATAAAAAGGCGCATAAGTAGGGCGCATAACATATTGACCATCTCCCTCTTTGGCCAGTAATTCGCCCTCTTTCCAGGCCACCACACCATTACAAATAGTGAGTGTAGGCACGCCTGTGACCTCCATGCCTTCAAAGATATTGTTTTCAATCTTAGACATGTGCGTTGACGCGGAAATGGTCTTTTTACCATTAGGATCCCATACCACAATATCGGCGTCTGAGCCTGGTGCAATCGCCCCCTTGGCCGGGTACATATTAAAAATTTTTGCGGCATTGGTTGAGGTCACTGCCACAAACTCGTTGGCGGTTAACTTGCCACTATTTACGCCCTTCTCCCACAATACCGCCAGGCGTTCTTCAACCCCCGCGGTGCCGTTAGGAATTTGGGTAAAATTGTCTTTGCCCATGGCTTTTTGCTCATTACAAAACGCACAATGGTCGGTTGCCGTAGTTTGCAGTGTACCGGCTTGCAAGGCTTTCCATAATGCATCTTGGTGTTTCTTTTCGCGAAACGGAGGGCTCATGACATGGGCAGCAGCGCGCTCCCAATTGGCGTCTTGGTAAACACTGTCATCAACCGTTAAATGCCCTGCCAACACCTCACCATACACATGATGTCCTCGGCTTTGGGCATAACGAATAGCATCAATACTTTCTTGTACCGAGCAATGCACTAAATATAAAGGAGCGCCAATGGTTTCTGAAATACTAATGGCACGGTATGCCGCTTCACCTTCTACCATAGGGGGACGAGACAAAGGGTGGGCTTCTGGGCCTGTTATTCCCTTTTCCATCAATTGCTGTTGAAGGTGATACACAAGTTCACCGTTTTCGGCGTGCACGGTTGCAATGGCTCCTAGCTCCATACAGCGGGTAAAACTCGAGACCAAAATGTCATCGGTAGCCATGATGGCATTCTTATAGGCCATAAAATGTTTAAAGCTATTAATGCCATACTCAGTGGCTAATGTTTCCATGTCTTGGTGAACGCTGTCATCCCACCACGTAATGGCCACGTGAAACGTGTAATTTGACATAGACTTTTCAGACCAATCTCGCCACTGATGGTAGGCTTCCATTAGCGGCTGGCCTGGGCTGGGTATTACGAAATCGATGATAGTGGTGGTGCCACCTGCCAGTGCCGCCGCGGTGCCAGAGGCAAAATCGTCGGCCGCCACGGTTCCCATAAAAGGAAGCTGCATATGCGTATGCGGATCTATGCCTCCAGGCATAATAAGTTTGCCTGTAACATCAATAACCTCAGCCCCCTCTGGCGCTGATAAATCTTGTGCAATGCGGGTAATTTTACCGTCTTCGCAAAGTACATCGGCTGTATACGTCATTTCATGGGTGACAACCTTGCCACCTTTTAATAATAGCGCCATGTTTTGTCCTTTTTCTCTTGTAACCTAGCCTTGACTGACCATCTATGATGCTTTCGCTAAGTCGCCTACGTGGCTTTGCGCCCCTAATAGCAACTTATTGGCAGCCACGTAATAAATCACGGCACCTGAGATAGAGCCGGTAAACCAGCCATAGTTGTAGTACCAGGTGAAAACATCGGCGGTAACCGCGAGCAAGGTAACGGCGACCGGCACCAAGAAAGCGATAAAGCCGGCCCAATTCACTTTCGGATAAAGCGTACTCGACGTATAAAGTGCGGCCACGTCCAGTTCTTGTTTGCGAATAAAGAAATAATCCACAATCATGATGCCAGCAATAGGCCCAAGCAAACTTGAATATCCCAGCAACCAATTTGAGTACATGCTTTCAACGCTAACGTCAGACTCAATTAAACCTAGCTTCTTCAGCAGCTCCCAGCTCATAAGCAACACACCCACTAACCCGGTAAGCAACACGCCGCGAGTATGGTTAATGTATTTAGGCGCAATATTTTGAAAATCGTTGGTGGGTGATACCACATTGGCAGCGGTATTGGTTGAAAGGGTGGCCACGATAATAAGCAGCATAGCGATAGCGACAAAAAATGGGCTATCAATATGGCCAATAAGGGTGACGGGATCTGACACGGTTTCCCCCACTAGCGTAGTAGATGCTGATGTCAGCAGTACACCTAATGCGGCAAACAAAAACATGGTGAGCGGCAAGCCAATTATCTGCCCTTTCACTTGGGCTTTTTGACTTTTAGCGTAGCGACTAAATCAGGAATATTTAACGACAGCGTAGCCCAAAACCCTACCATTGCCGTTAGGCCAGCAAAGAAGTAGCTGAAAAAGCCCGCGTCTTCTGGGCGATTTGCGGGGGTCGCTAACACCTCGGTCACCGAGACTTTATCGCTTGCCCACCAAATAAGTCCAATGCCCACAATCAGCAATAAAGGGGCTGCTAAGGTTTCTAGCCACTTTATAGACTCAGAGCCTTTAATCACAATGTAGACGTTAAGCGCACCAAACGCGAAGAAACCAATGACTTCCCCTATCCCCCCGAGTGCAGCCCAGCCATCGGAGATGGAAGACAAGAAAAGGTGAATAGCTAAGCCGCCAAACATGGTTTGAATGCCAAACCAACCACAGGCCACAAAACCTCGAATTAAACAGGGAATGTTCGAGCCAACAATGCCAAAAGAAGAGCGCAGAACCACAGGGAACGGAATACCAAATTTAGTGCCAGGAAACGCATTTAATGTCAGTGGTATCAGCACCACCACGTTGGCTAGCAAAATGGTAAAAAGGGCTTCCATTACTGAAAGCCCAAAATAGGATGTTAACACCCCCCCTAGGGTGTACGTAGGCACACAAATCGCCATGCCCACCCACAGGGCAGCGATATTACCTGTGCCCCATGTTCTTTCTGAAACCTGAGTAGGGGCCAGGTCTTCGTTAAAATAATCGCTGGCTTTAACCGCTGGGGAAAGTTCTACTTCGCGTATATCGTCGCTCATGCTATTTCCTCCTCACTTTCTTCTGTGGGTGCCCCCGCAGCTTCGGCAATTCGGTGACTGGCCGTTAGCATGGTATGCAGCAGTACATTGGCACCGGCTTCACACTGCTCTGGGCTAGAGTACTCAATTTCATTGTGGCTAATGCCATTTTCACAGGGGGTAAAAATCATCCCGGAAGGCACAAGATCAGCCATATAACAGGCGTCGTGGCCGGCCCCGGCGTAAATATCCATATGCGAATAGCCCAGCTTTTCGGTGGCGGCCTTTACATCATCAGACGCATTAAATTCAACCGGGGCAAAATACCAGAAGTTGTCTACCGAAATATCTAAGTCTCTGTCTTTCGCTACGCCCTCGCAAAATGCCACAAACTCTTCGTGCATAGTGGCTAGCACCTCTGGGTTCGGGTTTCTCAGGTCGGCGCTAAACTTAATATTGCCGGGAATGGTATTTCGAGAATTGGGGTAAACCTGCATAAAACCCACTGTCCCTAAGCCATTCTCATAGCGATTGGCCAATGCTTCAATTTCTGTCACAATTTTACCGGCCGCCACCATGGCGTCTTTGCGTAAGTGCATGGGTGTTGTACCAGAATGGGATTCACGCCCCTGAACTTCCACGTTATACCAGCGGATCCCTTGGCCTAAACGCACCACACCTATGGCTTTTTCTTCGTCTTCTAAAATTGGCCCTTGCTCAATGTGGGCTTCGAAAAATGCACCTATGTTTCGGCTACCCAGCTCTTCCTCGCCTAAATACCCAATACGCGCCAATTCATCACCTAGGCGTAATCCGTTAACGTCGGTTTTATCCAATTCTTTTTGCAAGTCAAAGCGCCCAACGTACACGCCGGAACCTTGCATGGCCGGTTGAAAGCGAGACCCCTCTTCGTTCGTCCAGACACTGACTTCGATAGGTGTGGGGGTGGTGATGTTGTTTTCATGCAGTGTACGCAGAACTTCTACCCCAGAAAGCACGCCAAATACGCCGTCAAACTTACCGCCAGTAGGTTGAGTATCTAGGTGGCTTCCCGTGGCAACGGCGGGCAAGTCATTATTTAGCCCCGGACGTTTGGCAAAAATATTACCAAACTTATCAATGGCGATGTCACAACCTGTGGCCTTGCACCAGTCGCAGAATAGGTCACGGGCTTGCTTGTCGAGATCCGTCGCAGCCAGTCGATTACAGCCACCTTTTTCAGTGCCGCCAATTTCGCCCATTTCCATTAGGCTGTCCCATAATCGCTGACCATTTACTCTTAGCTTTTCCATTTCACTTCCTCGCTGATGCTTATCTTTGTTTTTTGCGTTGCACTTGGGGTAAGTAACCCGCGTTTTAGCCCGTTTTGTTGAACACCTTTTTTAACACCAAGGCGGGTAACGCCAAGCCACCGAAAAGTCATTCAGGAACCTCGAATGACCAATTTGTGTGCAGTCATGCACTTTTATTTACCAAACGGTCAAACCTTTTGACGGATTCCACCGTAATATTGTTGTTGGCCATCGGCTTACACACAAATTCGGTTTTCTGTCGCATTTGCTGTTTGTCTTCATCACCCTATACAAAAGGCGTAAGCGGTACTTTTTGGTGTGAATGACGTTCGTTTAACGCCGCCGCAAAGCATGGTGGCTTCATGGTTTTCACACCCTTTTCACCTGTGATGACACAGGCACTTCCCCTCTTTGAATTCAAGTTTTGAACCAACTTGACGTTCTTTTACGTTGCTCGCTCTATGAGTGACTTGGGAACGAGAATTGGCTCCCTTCTCGCAAATTGGCTGAAGGCCAACGTTGAGTAACCGCTTTTCTGCGCGTATAAAAACGTACTGAATCTGGCCCATACGCGTGTAAATCACCAAACAGTGAACGCTTCCAACCGCCGAAACTGTGGTAAGACACAGGTACAGGTAAAGGGACGTTCACACCCACCATGCCCACCTGTACTTGGTCGATAAAATAGCGCACTGCTTCACCATCACGGGTAAATAAACAGGTGCCATTACCGTATTCGTGTTCATTAATTAGGTTTACCGCGCTTTGCATATCGGGGACTCGTAACATCACAAGCACAGGGCCAAAAATTTCTTTTTGGTAAATGTCCATATGTGGTTTTACGTGGTCAAATAATGTAGCACCAAGAAAGTAGCCGTTTTCGTACCCTTCAACGCTAAGCCCTCGGCCATCACACACTAAGTCAGCTTCTTGACTTACCCCAGATTCAATAAAATTTGCAACGGTTTGATAGTGAGCTTCACTGATAAGTGGCCCCATATCATTGCTGTTGTCACAACCCGCGCCCACTTTAAGGGTTTCAACTTGTTGTGAAAGCCTAACCCGCAGGGCATCTCCCACTTCGTCGCCTACGGCAAGGACCACAGAAATTGCCATGCAACGCTCGCCGCACGAACCGTATGCGGCACCCATTAGGGCATTAACGACATTGTCTAGGTCGGCATCTGGCATCACAATAGCGTGGTTTTTTGCGCCCCCTAGTGCTTGGCAACGCTTTCCGTTTTCACTGGCTTTTTTATAAATCGCTTCAGCCACTGGCGTTGAACCAACAAAACTCACCGCTTGAATTGTGCTGTCTTCAAGCAAATGATCTACCGCCGCTTTATCCCCATTCACAACATTAAGAACACCAGGGGGAAGCCCCGCTTCTGCCGCGAGTTCGGCAATAAATAACGCACTTGAAGGGTCTTTTTCTGACGGCTTTAACACAAAGGTGTTGCCACACATAATGGCGCTGGGCCACATCCACAAAGGCACCATAGCTGGAAAGTTAAAAGGGGTTATGCCTGCTACCACACCCAGTGGTTGAAACTCGCACCATGCATCTATGCCAGGGCCAACATCTTTGCTGTGTTCACCTTTTAGCAATTGAGGCATACCACAAGCAAACTCGACGTTTTCGATACCCCGTTGAAGCTCGCCTTTGGCGTCGTGTAAAACTTTGCCGTGCTCTTCACTGATGAGTGCGCAAATTTTATCGCTGTGTTGCTCAAGTAACTGTTTTAAACGAAACATCACTTGTGCTCGCTTTGCCGGTGGTGTCGCACGCCATGCAGGAAAGGCTGCTTGTGCTGTGTCTATGGCATGTTGAACCCGCGCACTCGACGCCATTTCTACTTGTCCGCATACCGCGCCTGTAGAAGGGTTGTGAATATCTATAAGGTTGCCATCTTGTGGGGCTACCTGCTGCCCGTTAATAAAGTGTCCTACTTGGGTGGTCATAACTGCATCTCTATAAATTCTGTGAAGGGATTAACCCGTTTTCTTCATGCCATGGGCATCCATAAGGGTGTCTTGCATGGCGTTAATTAACGCGTCTATTTCTGATTTTTCGGTAGTAAATGGAATACCAAGTTGTAATGTGTCGCCGCCGTAGCGTACATAAAACCCTTTTTCTAGCAGCTTCATTGCCAGCTCAAAGGGGCGACGTGCAGGTTCACCGGGATAACTTTCAATGGTAAAACCGGCGGCGAAGCCTAAGTTGCGAATGTCGTTGATAAAAGGCATGCCTTTTAAACTGTGCACACCTTGTTCGAAATAAGGGCTAAGTTCCGCTACCCTTGCCACTAGCTTCTCTTGTTCAAGTATATCCAGAGATGCCATGGCAGCGGCGCACGCTACCGGATGGCCGGAATAGGTGTATCCGTGGGGCAATTCAATGTTGTAAGGTGCGCCGCCTGCATCCACTACGGTGTCGTAAATAAACTGCCGTGTTAGCACTGCGCCCATAGGTATAGCACCATTGGTAAGCTGCTTTGCCACGTTGATCATATCTGGCACCACATCAAATGTGTTTGCACCAAACAGATCCCCAGTACGGCCAAAGCCGGTAATCACTTCGTCAAAGATCAGAAGAATATCGTGTTCATCACAAAGCTGGCGCAACCGCTTTAAATACCCTGCGGGCGGTACAATGACTCCCGCTGACCCTGACATGGGTTCAACAATCACCGCCGCAATGTTTGATGCATCATGCAAAGCAACCATTTCGATAAGCTCGTCGGCCAGATTGGCGCCTTGCGCAGGAATACCTTCGCTAAAGGCGTTCTGTGGAAGTAGCGTGTGAGACAAATGGTCAGACTCCATCGCTGGCCCCCACATTTTGCGGTTAGCGCCAATACCACCAAAGCTGATACCGCCCCAGCTTGCCCCGTGATAGCCTTTTGCTCTGCCGATAATACGGGTTTTGGTAGGCTGACCTTGCTGACGCCAGTAGGCTCGAGCCATCTTAGTGGCCGTGTCAGCCGCTTCTGAACCTGAGTTGGTGAAAAACACTTTATTTATGTCACTTGGCGCCATGGCGGCTAACCTTTCGGCCAACTCGAAGGCCAAGTTATGGCCATACTGAAATGCCGGTGCATAATCTAATGTTGCAAGTTGCTTGGCTACCGCCTCGGTAATTTCGGGGCGATTATGACCCGCTCCGCAGGTCCATAAACCCGATAAACCATCAAAAATCTTACGGCCACTGTCATCAATCAGGTAATTACCTTGTGCCCCAGTAATCATGCGTGGCGCTGATTTAAACTGGCGATTAGCCGTATACGGCATCCACAACGCATCCATTGGCTGAGGAGATAGCTGAGAAGCCCGCTGGGTCATGATTGTCTTCCTTCGAAATTAGTTTACTTAGCGCACTTTACCCAGCCGCTTATGTTCGATAAATTATAAATATTCAAATCTTACTTTCATAAATATGAAACTATGCGTGCCATCTTAGGTAATTTATCCGATACCGATATTCGTTTATTGCGGGTTTTCATTGTGGTTGCTCAAGCCGGAGGCTTGTCGGCGGCAGAACTAGAACTGAATATTGGACGCTCCACCATTAGCCGCCATTTAAAAGATTTGGAGACGCGATTGGGCATGGTGCTTTGCCATCGAGGCAGAGGCGGCTTTGCGCTCACCGAAGAAGGTAAGCGTATTTACGAATCTACCCAGCGCTTATTACTATCCCTTCAAGACTTTCGTAATGAAGTGAATGACATGCACCGCCACCTGCAGGGAAATGTGGTCGTGGCCATGTTTGATAAAACCGTGTCTAACGAAGCCTGCAAAGTAAGCGACGCCATTTATGCTTATCAGCAGCAAGCGCCCAATGTGAATGTGGAAATACATGTTGTTCCTGTGAATACCATAGAACAAGGTATACTTGACGGCCGCTACCATATTGGCATTATTCCTACCCACCGTACCTCATCAAGCTTGCACTATCTGCCCTTGTTTGGAGAGCAGATGTACTTGTATTGCGGGGCAAAACATCCACTTTTTAGTGCGCTGGGGAATATTCCAGATACCGCTATTCGTGATGCCAAATACGCGGGTTTAAGCTTTCATAGCCCAAATATGGACAAAAGCATGGCCCTTGGTTTAAACCGAATGGCTGTGGCTAATGACCAAGAAGGGATAGCAACGTTAATTTGTTCGGGAAGTTACCTGGGCTTTTTACCCGAGCACTATGCTGAATCCTTTGTGGGCAAAGGGCAAATGCGGGCAATAGAACCAGCAAATTTTGCTTATCACTGCGACTTTGCGGCTATTTATCGAAAGTCGCCTAAGCCTACACGTTTGGTCAAATTATTCTTAGACGCGTTAGCGCGAGAACATGGAAAAGAAGCCATCATTGCTGACGATTAGCAGGGGCGACAGGACACAAAAACAACATGACAAAAGCAACGAAAACCCAGGCCAACCGCGCTAAAACTGAGGCGAATATTTTGCGCGCAGCAGAAGCCGTGTTTGCGCAAAAAGGGTTTGCAGGCACCGCCATGGACGCTGTGGCAAAGCAAGCAGGCTTATCTAAGCAGCTCATCATTTACTATTTTCCTGGCAAAGAGAAACTGTACCAAGCGGTTTTGGAAAACATGATTGATCTCTGGCTTGAGAAAATGCAGTTTAACGATGACCCCAGCGCATCGCCTGCCGACATCATCAGCGACTACATTCGTCAGAAAATTGAATTGTCGCGAGATTACCCTAACGGCTCAAAAGTGTTTGCCCATGAAATCATCAATGGCGCGCCAGTACTAAAAACCTACCTTATCGAAAACTTACGCCCCGCCTTCGAAAGGGACATTACCATTATCGAGCGCTGGATAGCGGCGGGGCTCATCAAGCCAATAGACCCCAAGCATTTATTTTTCACAATTTGGGCGGCCACACAAACCTATGCCGACTTTTCTACCCAAATTCAATTATTGCTGGATAAGCCAAGTCTCACCCAAGAAGACTTCGACGATGCCACCCAATTTTTATGTCAGTTTGTCCTCAGTGCGTTAGGCATTAAGCCGTAGCGCACTGCTATTGTGCATCCAAAATTTTTTTAACGGTATTTTCCTTAGATTTTCTCCGATCTAAGGGAGAGAATCCCTCCTCTCGTTCTACACCCTCGAAAAACCACCTTAACATGTTGTTTTGTATGATTAATGTAGCAACATATATCATTTATTAAATCGCCCAGGCAGATTAAAAAACACCCAGACTGCTCTATTTTGAGCCACGCCACGCACCAAAAAAATCATCAAATAATCTCTTTACCATTTGGTAAAACTCATGTTAAAGATTAAAAAAAGAACAGTATAAAGCGCAATCAAGCGTGCGTGCAGGAACAGTAGGAGAGCCATCATATGCTATCGCGAAAAGACGCTATCGCCCTGGCAAACTGCGATAAAGAAGAACTTGAACACCTTTGTAGCGAAGCCGCTAAGGTGCGCGATACCTATTGGCCAAATACTCTCACCTATTCCCGTAAGGTATTTATTCCACTCACCAATATGTGCCGTGATACCTGCGGCTACTGTACATTCGTGAAACACCCTGACTCTGGGCAAGGCAA
>MDSX01046797.1_pt1 | contig 10109 bp, 21 predicted proteins | sample 811141 | NCBI WGS metagenome assembly MDSX01 (sample SAMN05326642, study PRJNA326480) | marine metagenome | isolation source: seawater | place: Atlantic Ocean: South East | collected 2010
CAAAATCATTTAAATTGTTATCGTCTGAATCAACTGGAGTTAATTTATATTTTACTCCATCTATTTCTATTGTTTTCATAATTATTTATTTTTTATATTAAAAGTAAATTTTAGGTTTTAGATTTGAATAAGTTTTAACATTCTCAGCATTTGAATTTTTGTTAATTTTAATACCACCAACTTTTTTTCTATATGAATACATCTCAAAGTTTTCTATTGATATATTATCACTATCCACTTCAATTAAGTGCTTTCCTTTTGATTCACCATCCACAATGACAGCACCTTCCATATCAATTACAACAACTCCATCTTTATTTTTAGTTATTTTCATCTTAATTATTTATTATCTATAAGTTAATAATATTAACATTGTTAGAGCACCTATCGCCACTCCTAAAGTAAATGATTCTAATTTATTTATACTTCTTTCACTCATTTTACTTGTTTTATATAAGAGTTATATAATTTTTTTATATTATTTAACTTTGTTTTCAACTCTTTATCACCAAAGTCAACTAAATCAACTAGTTGATTAAATCCGTGTATTGCTGAAGCATGGTCTCTATTTACTTTTTCACCTATATAGTAATATGATTTACTAGTAAAAACTTTAGATAAGTAATAATAAATTGCCCTGGCGTCAACTACTTCCCTTCCTCTGTATTTTGATTTAAATACATCTTCAGGTATATCTAAGTGTGTTATAGTTGCTTTAATTATTAAATCTATTTTTTCAGATTCAGTAACTTTATTTCTTTTATTTTTAAAATATGTGGTAACATATTTGTAATCATGACCTTCCCTAAATAATAGGAACGCTTTCTTCATTTGATTTTCAGTAAATACCATATAACCTTATTATAATTTATCAATTAATTCAAAAACTTCGTTTAATATTTTTTCTTTCTTTTTATTTTTTTCAATTTTATAATCTTTTCTGACTTTCTTTAGCTTGTCGATTATAGTTTGTCGATTAATTGTTGCTGGTTTTCTATTAGCACTACTACTCATACCTATTACGCTCATAACCTTTATTTTTAAATTTATAATAAATTTTTTATTTTACACATTCCTCAATGGTCTTTAATTTATATTTAAACTCTTCATTTATTGAATTGCTTAATAATTTGTAAATCTCATCTTTATCTAGTTCAGAAATATCATTAACCGATTTAAGTACATTCTTTTCACTATAGAACGGGTCTATATTTGTTTCAGTTAAGTAAGCATAGGCTTCATAGTTTATGGCTCTAAGGTTATTCATTATTGCCTGACCTATTCTTATTTCATTACCATGAGTATTTATATCCTCGTTGACTAACTTAAACAAGTAAGTTACTTCTAATTTTTTTAGTTTATCCATTTTTATTGTTTTCGATTAATTCTTGAATTGATTTTAAGTCTTTATCTCTAGCTTCTGTATTGTCATAGTAAACATAAGATGTAAGTGTTTCTACTTCTTCAATAGAATTTCCACTAACATTACCAGCTTTAATTGTATATCCGTTATCAATTATACTTTTAACTTCTTTACTTAAGTTACCGTTTGAATAAATTTTAATAGCCATAATAGTTTTTTTTTAATGTTATAATGTAAATATAGTGAACTTATTTCGTTATAACAAATTTTTAATCAATAAAAATCAAATTATTTTTGAATTAATAAATCAATATTGTTTTTTAATTTCTGAGCATATTCGTATTGTTCAGTTTTAACAGCTTCATTTAAAAGATATTCATTAACCTTTAAACTGTATTCTGAGTCCACTAGTTCAAGTTCTAGCACAACATCAAGCACTACCCTTACAAAATCATTTTTACCATCTATAACCTCATCTATTTCAGAGTCATTTAATTCATGTATGAAGGTTGACGTGTAGTAATCATCATCGAACAAGTCACAAGCGAAAATAAATGACTCCTTAGTAAATGTTTTATATTTACACTCATTCAATATTTCACCATTTAGTAATGTATACTCACCAGCGTTATAACCTATTGATTCATCAGCGTATTTAATATTAAATGTTATATCTGAATACTTCTTTGACATTTCAACCATAGCTAAAAATGGCGTATCATTTACGGTAAAAAAATAAAATTCATCCTCAGATATAAATTGAGCTTCGTATGGTGCCCATTTAGTTCCCCAATTAGAAATACACCAGTCTTCACCATTATCGTAACCATGTTTGTTTATTAAATCTAATTGTATTTTTTTTGATATAGGTTTAATGTCAAACTCAGGTACCTCATCAACTAATTCTTTTATTTCATGATTCATTATCGCATTTGGATATTCTTCATTACTAACTACTTTTTGAGTAGGATACTTATCTTTTAATTCTTTAGGAAATTTTGAAAATGATTTAAAGCTAAAAGTACCATTAATATCATATAGTTTAGTGCCCCATAACTCAGTTAGGGTTTTCTTAATTGATTCATCATTACCACTTAAGGTGATTAAATTTTTAACATTATTGTCAATAGGTATCATAATTTTTTATATTTATTATTAATATTAACGAATATACAAATTTATTTCTGATTAATCAAACTTTTAGTCAAAAAAAAAGCCATACATTTAGTATGGCTCTTATATTAATTAATATTATTAGTTAAGTACTTTATTAACCACCTGAAGGATATTTATCAGTTACCGCTCTAATTCTAGCAACTTCATCTCTATTAAAGGTATATTCTACACCTTCATCGTTTTTTTCCTTGTCTAATTTTTTATATACTATTCTTGTATATATATCTTCTTCACTAAATCCAGCTTCTCTAAAAACACCGACCTTTGTAATTGATTTATGTTTGTCAAAAAAGTTTTGTACATCACTGTAATCAACTTTTTCTTCATCTTCATCTTCTTTAGGTTTTTCTTCTTTTTCAGCCTTTTTAGCCTTTTTAGCTTTTTTAGGTGTTTTATTTTTTTCAGATATTAAACCAGCAAGAGATTCCCTAACTAAATCTTTTATAAATTTCTTCATGTCGCTTTAATTATAAATATGTTAAAAAAAGAAAAAAGAACCTAAAATTACATTTCATGTAGTTCTAAAGATTTACGACTTTTTTTAAGTAATTTTAAGGCTCTTATTTTTACCATTCTAATTCTTTCTCTACTCATACCTACCTCATTAGCAATCTCATTCAAATTCATCACATTACCATTATATCCAATACCAAAGTATCTTTTAATTACCTCTCTCTGTAATGGGTTTAAATCTGAAAGTATTGATTCTATAGTCATTTCCTTATCTCTATTTATAACCATTTGGTCCGTTGATTCAGTAGGTGATTTCATCAGGTCTAGCATTGATACTGTATCACCTTCACTACTAGATATCTTTTTATCGTATGATAAAACATTTAAATTATCTATTTCTAACATAGTATCAATTTCAGTGTCAGTAAATCCTTCTAATTTACCATACATATCATTTGCGGTTAACTCAATACCTTCCTCTTGTACTAGCTTACTTGTAGCTTCATTGAATCTACCGATAGCACCAATCTTGTTAACTGGTATTCTGATTGGTCTAGATGAATTGTAGAAGTATTCCATTATCTCTCTTCTAACCCACCAAACTGCATATGAAATGAATTTATACCCCTTACTTGGGTCGAATCTATTTGAGGCTTGTATTAGACCGATATTACCTTGATTCACTAAGTCTGGTAATGGAGAGGTTTGACTTTCGTATTTTTTTGCAACTGAGACAACAAACCTTAAGTTTCTAATTACTAGTTCGTCTTTAGCTCTTTTATCCCCTTTAGCTGCTTTAATTGCACATTCAGCTTCTTCTTCTGGTGTTTCAAATACATCTATCTTAGATATATCACTTAAGTATTGTTTAAATGATTGAGTTGATAAATTCGTGAAACTTTTAGTTATTACAATTTGTCTTTTCATAAGATTACTATTTAATTATTATTATTTATTTGTTTTTAATTCTCTACTTAAATCTCTTTTTATATCTCTATCTTTAATTATATTTTTCTTATCATATAATTTCTTACCCCTAGCTAACGCTATTTTTACTTTAATTAACCCAGTTTTATTCTTGTGTATGTTTAAAGGTATTAAGGTCATACCTTTTTGAGTTATCTTTTTAGTGATAACGTTTATTTCTTTTTTATTTAGAAGTAATTTTCTAATTCTATTGGGGTTATGACTATCGTACTTACCCACTAGGTTGTTTTCGGATATATACATACCCTTAATGAATACTTCACCATCGTCAATGATACAATAAGATTCATTTAATGATACTTTATTATTTATTAACGGTTTTAATTCTGAACCAAGTAGTATAATACCACTAACATATTCATCAAGTATTGTGTATTCCCAGTAAGCTTTTTTATTTTTTGTAATTACCATGTTGCGAATATAGAATAATTTTTAAGAAAAAACAAATAAATTTAAGTTTTTATTTAAAAATTTTATTTACTCATCATAATCACCATACATTAAAGTTATTAAATCCTTTATTTCAACACATAGTTCATATTTTTCAGAAACTTCAAAATGATATAAAGCTAAATGTAATATTTCATTCCAACCATGGTCTTCTATTGATATATTAACTGTACTATCAGTGTCTCTAACATGAAAACTAGCAACCGTTACCATTTCTGAATTATCTTTCCATCCATTTTTAACTGCGATTATGAGGGTTTTAAAGAACAGGTCTTTTTCGTTCCTCATAAATTCATTCATTTCACTTAAGTTTTCAACATCAATATTTAACATAGAATTAATTTAAATTAATATCAATATCGTTACTTAGATTATCATCATTTTCATCACAATCTAAACAATCAGATATAAATATACCTTCTATTTCTTCACCTAGTTCATCGATAACTGTGACATCTAATCCACCTTTACCATCATATTCAATTACTATCTTATATTCGTCTACGTCTACAATTTTACTTACTGGTAATCTCATGTCTTTTAATTTTTATATTAAGTTATATCCATAATGTTTAATAGCAATATTTTTAAAATAGTCAATAGTAGTGCTAGTTAAATTTTTAAATTCATACATATTACTATTTTTACAAAGACCTTCAATTCTTCTTGCTATTTGTAATGAAACTTTGTTTTTATTTAAACCTTTTTTGTATACATCAAAAACCCTTTTAAGTTTATAATCAGACTTATCTAATAACCCTATGTTTAAACTCCATCTAATATCATTAACTAAAGTTTCTTTAATTGAATTATTATTAACTCTTGTTTCTATTGCCATTGTTTTTCTAGCATATGCAACGTTTTCAAAATAATTATTTTCGTTAAAGAAGTTTGGTATTATCTCTAAGTAAGAACTTTCATCAAGACCTATATCGATTAAATATTCTAATAAAGCCCATACGTTTTTAAAGTCTTTTAGCTTTATTATTTCAATCAGTTCATTATCTAACATGAAGTGCTAAATTACCAAAATAATTATCTAACCCAATAAATGTTTTTATTTTTAACATTATAACTAACTTAATGGTTTAATTAATCCATTTGCTTTTAAATAAATATTTATCTCACCTAAAGCTGAAGATTCATCTTTTTCACCATTAACAAACTCCAATAGAATTGATTCACAATGTAAAGACTGCTCAACAGTTATGTCTGGTGTAGCTACTTTCCATTTTTCATGAGTTATTTTTCTATAGTGTTCACTATCCTTATCTCCTAATATCATCATTTAAATGTTGTGTAAGTTAATGTACCGTCAGGTTTATGCATAAAGTTTATGTGTTGCCTTTTACCGTTGGTGTGTGTCATAACATGTGAGTTAACCCATGATGACGCACCCTTTATACTATAAGGTAGTCTAAGGTATGTTGAGGTACCAGAACTAAACGCACCGTCTAAAGCTATTGGTTGGTGTGAATGACCTGTAACCATCTTCTTATTCAACTTTCTAAACCCTACTATACCACCTCTACTTCCATTAGGTCCAGAGTGTCCATGTTCGGAATATATTATCCCGTTAATTTCTAATAATTCGTTAACCGCTAAAGCTTTTATTTTTTTGAATCCGTGGTTGTTTATTATATATGGTAATATACCATGTTTAGCTTTACCTTCAAGTATTAATTGAGCATACTTAACATAAGTTAATAGGTTTTTAGGTGTTTTTTGGTTCTTTAAATTAGCATCATCTACTAACCACCTATCCAAATGTTCGTCATGGTTACCCCTTACTACATATGTTCTGTATTTTTTAAACCTTTCTAAAAATGTAAGTACATCATCAATCTCCTTTTGAACATCATCCTTACCTTCTTCGTGATTTTTATATTGGTCAAATATATTATTCTTGGTATGGTGTGATTGACTTCTGAAATCCAAAACATCATGTAATAACACATTCTTTGGTTTCACTATACTGAATAAATCAAGTGTTTTATCTATCACTCTTTCATCGTGATGACCAACGTGAATATCACCCATAACTAAAGCATCACATTCTTTATTCCTAGTAACCTTACCATTTTTAACTTTATAAAATAAATCAATAAAATCACCTTTTTCATCAGCACTAACTTGCCTCATGTGGAATATTTTATCATCTTCTATTTCAATCATGACAAACCCTAATATATGATGAAACTCAGCTTTTTTACCAGCTTTAGAATCCGTGTAGTTTTCAACTGTACAAGCACCAGTTGTAATCATTATTTTAGGTTTGGTTACATCCAATACTGGTACTGGTCTCATATGGTGTCTTGGGTGACCTATAATACAACTAGCGTTACCAGTTATACCTTCCATGCCAGTTAATGGATTAACGGCTGTAGGTTGTACCTTTATGTCTGATAATAACTCTAGGTTTTTATGTGGTTTATGTCTATTAGCGTCTAAGTAAGGTATAACTCTAGAGTGCCAAGTATCATTTTCACTATCAACAAATATTGATGTTGGGTTTTTGTATCTTCCAGCTATTACGTGAATGTCTGCGTTATGGTATTCAGCATATTTCTCCATATTTGAAAATAAACGCTCATGTACTGTAGTGTCATTTTGTGCCCAAGTAACCATCAAATACTTTTTGCGTTTATCAATCTTTTTCTTTTTAGCCTCTTCATACTGAGGCGATTTTGGTTCACTTGGTTTGGTGTAACCTAGTTTTTCACACCATTTTCTTGCGGTTCTTGGGTCAGTACCTGTATATTTAGCTAATTCTTGTTCTTTATCATTCCAGGAAATCTCATTGCTCAGATATATTTCCTTTAATTTTAACTTTTGTTCTTCAGTTAATTCCTTAAATTTAAGTCTTCTATTTAACATAACTATTTTATTTTTTACTACTTTTTATTAGAAACAGAATGTTTATTAAAACTACTGTTGCGTTTAAAAAGACTATTGGATAGTCCCCTTTAATTGTGGCGTAAACGACGAATAATAAACAAGCCACAGTATTAACTATTCTAAACTTTTTCATGTCTTTCATTAACATGGAAAGTAAAATAATACCAGAAGCTATATACCCTAAATAATCTAACATAATTAATATTTTAATTCAAGCCAATTGTTAGAATAATTTAATACCTCAATAGTATTGTGTGTATGGTCTGTGACACTATCTATCATAGATTCTAATACTGAGCCAGTATACGAACTGGTTCCGTAATAAGCTTCATTCTTACTACAAATATATTTACTACCAGAATATCCATGAAATATGTATGAGGTTTCATTATCCTCTATAGAACTTATACCACTATTTAGTTTCCATCTATCGGAACCATTATATCCACCATACCAAGTTGCGAAAACTTTATATAGTGGACTTTTTTTATCCTTACCTAATAACTTTATTATAACCCATTTATCTGGTTTATTATCAACCATGTTTAGTCTATTTTCTTCCATTCTCTAATGTGAAATCTAGCTTTATAATTTCCTGGTTCAAATGATTTTGTAGATAATACCACTTCAAGTGCTAATGGTAATTCTAATAGTAATTCATCCATTTCTTTTTTTTGTTCATCACTCCATGTAAATGGGTTAACATTTTCAATTGAGTTTAAATCTGATGGGTTAAACTCGTCTGGTTTACCATATAAAATTATACCCATATCTTCATAATAATCAAACCCACCAAAAGGTGAGTCTGTTTCACTAGTACTTATCTTTTTATCTTTACTTAATTCACTCCAAGAAAGATGTTTTAATAAGTTAATATGCTCTTTTTTTAATTGTAATTTAATTACTGCCATTGTTTAAATTTTTACAAATATAACTAATTTAACCTTACAAAACAAGATTGTAGTAACTCTATATAAAATTAATTAATTGTTGCTTTACCGTAATCAATCCACGCTTGCATCCAAAAACAAAGGTTATCAGAATATATATAATTAGCTACATTATTAAATATATCATAAAAGAAGTAAACAAATATAATTTGTAAAACCAATAATACTTTAGGTGCTACAACAATTTTATTATAGTAAAGAGTTAATATAATAGTATTACCAAATAAAAACATTAAATTTAGTGTTCCGAAAAACATATATGCATAAACGACACCTGAATCTGGGGTTTCAGAGTTATTTACAATCGTCCAAACAGGACCTCCAAAGGAAAAATCTAATAATGTTAAAGCTGATAAGATAAGACCATTGACAGTATTTGGTAATAGTTTTTTATCAAGTTCTGTTGGTCCCCATAACCACATCAACCCTGGGAATACTAACCCAATCACTAACAATACTGGTAATAGTAGAATAAGTGGTAATATTTTACCAGCTAATTCATGACCCATAGTCCAATCGTTAAACATGTTGTGACCACCTCTACCGTCTGGTAATATTTTTATCCATTTCATAATTTATAAATTTTAAATAATTAATATATCTAAATATAAACAAAATTAATCATAAAACAAAATTTTAAATAGTTTTTTTTAAATATTTTTGTCTGTCCACACAATATTTACACCGCATTCCTTTAACATTATTTTCGATTCAACCCAAGTTTTACCCCATTTATGGTGGTTTAAGTCTGGTTTAGGTGAGTATAACGTTTTAATTCCAGATTGAATAATAGCTCTAGCACAATCCGAACATGGGAAATATGTACAATACATTTTGGCACCCACTAATGATATGCCAGCCCTAGAAGCTTTATATATTGCATTTCTTTCAGAGTGTAACATCCAGAAATCTTTACCTGGTTTGGTTACTCTTTCATTGGTTTTTTCAGCACCATATGGTAGTTCATTAACACCATGAGTTATTATGTTGTCATCTTTTACTATTACAGTTGATACACCTTTTTTGGGGTCGTCAGATAAATCACAAAGCAATTTACCAATTTCAATATATTTTAAATCTTTTTTATCCATTTATGATAATTTTGTTTTAATAATATTAGACGCTAATTTACCATCATACTTTCCGTTATAATTTGATTTTAACCAACCCATTACTTTACCCATATCCTTCATTTCAGAATACTTATTACTAGATATACAGGTGGTAATTACCAATGTTAATGCCTCCTCAGTCATTTGACTTGGTAAGTAATTACCTAGTATGTTTAATTCATAATCGGTTAATGACTTAGTAGCTTCAGCATTTTTTATCATTGATTTAATTTTACCTATAACTATATCGTCACTAGGTACTTTAGTTTCTCTACTAACTTCAGTTTTTAAAACACCTAGAAAGTCTTTTTTAACCATTTCTTTAGCTTTATAAGCTGACATGAAGTCCTCGTTTATTTTTTCAATTAACATAATTATTTTAATTTTAAGTAGTAATGATATCCAACATTGCCATCAATAGTATAATAAGACCATTTAACTAAACCTTTCTGAACCTTCTGACCCATCTCGTTGAATTTGGCTGGGTTTGCGTTTTCACTCAATCTTACGTAATCATTTGGATTTACATTTACTGTTTTCTTAACCGATGGTTTATTAACCTCTGGTTTCTTAGCTGCTGGTTTCTTAGCTGCTGGTTTCCTAGTAGTTGGTTTCCTAGTAGTTGGTTTCCTAGTAGTTGGTTTCCTAGCCGCTGGTTTCTTAGCTGCTGGTTTCTTAGCTGCTGGTTTCTTAGCTGCTGGTTTCTTAGCTGCTGGTTTC
>MDSX01077284.1_pt1 | contig 10106 bp, 17 predicted proteins | sample 811141 | NCBI WGS metagenome assembly MDSX01 (sample SAMN05326642, study PRJNA326480) | marine metagenome | isolation source: seawater | place: Atlantic Ocean: South East | collected 2010
AATATAAAGGGATAAAGATAGGTGGGAGTAAACTCCTACTAATACTTCCTTTAATAGGTACACTAATAGGTGGCCTATGGGGAGGTTTTGAGCTCTACAATCGTCTATTAATAGCAGAAAAGAAGTTAAATGCTCTTAATCCAGCAACCATAGAAACTGAGATAGTAAGACTAACTGAACTAACAGAAGTCATTAAGGATAATTTACAGGGCGATATTACTGACGCTGTAGATTTAGCTCGTAAGGTAGATAGTACTACTGCCGAGACACAAAGAACTATTCGTAACGATGTCTATGAGATGGAAAAGGAAATGCAAAAGCGTTTTAGAGAGATGGATGCTGATATTCGTACTAATAGAAAAGAGTTAGAAGAGAAAATCCAAACAATACTTGAAAATCCACTTAACGACGTCGAGTAGATAATATTTCTTCTACTCGCCTATCACATGACTCTTGACTGTGGCATACATAATCATTTAAATACCATGTCAGCCATTTTCTCATAGCTACTGGTTCATGCCAATCAATATTGTTAATAGCAGGTAATATTTCATGCTGATGTAACACTCTTTTTATTACTTGATGATAAGGTGGAGCACCATAAGTTAACATAGGTAATTCATATATAAGAGGTTCTAAAAACTGTGCTCCTTCATCTTGTATAACAATACGACTCTTAGGTAATATATCGTGTAATGACTCTGCACCATAATAATATTTAAAACCAAGCTTGTCTAAATGATTTAACATAGGTTGGTGTGTTTCTAGTTTCTTTTTATCTAGTTCTGCTTGGTGATCTAAAAATAATCTAGGATCAAATCTAATTACAACCGGATAATTTGTAGAGTTATATTTTTCAGTTCTACTTAACATGCTAATTAGTTTACCAAACATAGCCCAACCATCCATCCACTCATTTTCTACATGTGATACAATAATAAGTATATGATTGTCAGGTAAGTTCTTAGGCTCTGGACTAGCCTTGCCTTTGTTTACTAGTGCTGATGTATATAGAGTCTGTTTCTGCTCTTTTATCATGTTTATGAGTTCGTGAGGGTACTTATCTAGATCAACTAGGTCTAAGTCAATATTAGTATATGTAGGTGTTATGTAAGGCCAAGAACCCATAGTATCAACAGTAAAATAACCTGGTAGTGGACCTGATAGTCCGAGAAACAAAGAGTCATCATGATTAATTTTATCTTTGTTTGTAGCAGTATAAAGATGTGTTGCGTTATATTGATTAGTTGTACCTATACAACCTTGTGGTTCATTAGGCCACAAAAGACCATCATCTTTGGATACTGTTATGCCGTTTTTAATTAAACTGTTTGCTACTTTGCCTGCTGGAACTGAGAATGTTCCTAATCTACCTTGACTGAATGCTTTAAATTGTACTGCGTTCATTATATAACCTTTTCACTATATCATATATTACCACAACACTTAAACCACTTGCTAGAAATCTTATATCAAATATTAATGCTTCTAAACTAAATGGTGGATATAATTGTCCTGTGTTTGCCATAATATGCCATACTAACCAACTACTTATAAGCCCTGTGTACATACCCGTGTAGCGACTTATATAGGGCGCAAGAGCTAATGCTGTATATGTCCATAACATACTAGCATGAAAGCCTAAAAACAAATCACTAACAAACATTACCATTAAAGGCAATATAAATGCTAAATTGTTTTTAGTAATATAGGGTGTTAATACTGCCAACCCTAACAACGGCTCTGCATTAGGTGGTAGAGGTAATAATCTACTTATAACCAACAAACCAAATAGTAATAAACTTTGTTTAACCATGCCAACCTTTATTTGTTTTCATTGGGTGCATTGCTGTGTTTTCCCATTTGTTCTGTTTGAACATTTTACACTCTGCCTTGTATTGTTCTTGCCATGTGTAATCATATCTATAAGAGCGTGTTTCACATACATTTAAACTTCTATCACAAAAGCCTATTGCTGTTATATTGTCGCATCGTTTAATTTTGTCATCGAGAGTTTGCCAAGTATCATCAGGGAATAGTTCAAATGCTGGTTTACCCATAACTGCATACCCTGCTCCTACTTTAGGATCTTCATAATCAAAGCCTCTCTCTTCTAACCATTTAGCAAATTCCTTTTCGCCTGGTACCCAATCAATCATCGGTTTATCATCTATTCCAGGACCGGTTAAACATACATTACATTCGCCTGTCATAAGACAATGTGAACTAATGTTGCCGTCGTCGATATACTCATCACCATCGTGCCAAACCTCACGAAGATTCTTGCCTAACTGAGAATAGTAAGGTATAAGAGCTCCCCATGATATTGTTTTTGTTTCCCAATCATTAAAGTGTTCTTCATCATAATCAAAGTATTGCTTTTCACCATGTAATATACCATCAAAATTAGGTGTATTAAAACTAATACCACACCAACCATATCTTTCATTGAAGTGTCGATGCTGAGGAGCTAAATGTTTCTTAGCTTCCCATTTATCCATTTCAATAACACCATGTATTAAAGACTCTATCTCATGACACGCATTATTAAGACAATGTACTGCCCATTGGCATTTACGACTCATTGCCTCATAGTGTGTACTTAAATTCCATATTTGGCCTATAAGTCTTTCAAAGTGATGATGTAATTGATTAAAGTCATCGCGAAAGTAATCTTCATTCCAACATCTTTCAGGTGTGAACTTTAAATCTATTTTAGGATAGTCTGATATCTGAGAGTATTCTATATTAAGTATTTGTATGGCATTGTTTACTTCATCACAAACTGCTTGTATATCACGAGAGTATTTGCCATCTTTACTAAAAAGAAAGCCTCTATTCATATAGCGCTTATCCAATAAAGCATACTTAGTACGATTATTGATACCGATGTAGTTTTCGAGAAGTTTTGCCTTCCAGAACCGTGTTATGTGTTTATCATTGATATTCCAATACATGGTAAATGGTTCCCATCTACCTCTGCCATCAGAATACTCAACGAAGAATCTTTCGTTGTCAAGAGTCGTCGTCATTCACATTAACGGTTATAGTTGTCCCTGGCGAGCCGAGATCAAATTCTAATTGGCGTTCATCTTTCTCGATATCTGCTAGAGTAACAGTAGTAACGGCAGATGCCATTGAGGCATACTCCATACCATTCACGGTAATTGTGTCCGTGTGATAAGGACCGAGAGTAATATTGTCGGTACTTATAGTTGTTTCTATACCATCGAATTCAATTTCATTTAAAGTAACAGTTTCCGTTAAATCACTATTTAATAGAAGTTTCTTATCGTCTTTAGACATTTTTATTTTCCTCTTTAGGTTAAGGACAACGAAGTTTACGACGAAGTCCGCTAGTAGTCTATTTTACAAAATTACTTATAATAATCATATCTTAGAAAAAACGATACCAAAGCACGGATTCGTTAATTAGACATAATAATCATAAGGTGTGCGTATTCTCCAAGGCTCAAAGCAATCTGGATCGTTTCCACATTCGCATGATATATCATCTAATTGTGCTAGATTAGAATACATGCTAGGTGTATAATTCATATTGTCATAGTAATGATGTGGTATAGGATACTTAATAGCTCCCACTATAGCAAGCACGAGTATTATTAGACATGTAGTAGCAATTAATACAATCTTCATCTGTTCCCAGGCTTTGTTTGTTGGTATAAGACCCATACGCTTTAGATCCTTCAAAATATTTGGTTTCTTCTTACTCATATATGTTCTTATTTATACAGTTACATTATGAATAGTATGTAGTAAGGTACAAGTACTATAGCATTAAGCGCGAATAATAAGATAAAATCTTCTCTAAACATGTATCTACTATACTGTATAGAAGAGTAAATTACAAGAGCCTGCTATACCAAAAGACGGCAAAAATACTATAGCGCAAATGGTATCGTTTTTTAGGGTTTTTCGTTTTGGCCAGTTTTTTAGCACTTTTTTGCTCGTACTTTTTTTGGCAAGAAAATCTGGTAAGAAATTAAGATAGGGCTATATAGTTAGTCTGTGGCCACCACCTGCTCAGAATTCCATAGCTCACCTGTGATGTCAAGCATTATTTTTATTTAGAGGTAGGGCGGAGAGGCTTTCTCATTCCTCTCCATGGGCTTATCCGGTGCCACCGCCTAGGACTTTAGTGCGTACTCCTAGATTACGCTCGTGTCTACGCGTCTGGTAGACTCTGGAACATTAGATCCATTAGCATGTCTCTCTTAGCGTCCATGTCCTTAGGAAGAACTCTCTTTCCTTGGTTGAATAGCGCTTTAGAGACATCATGGTCTGACATATTAGATACATCGTCTATGATTCCGTCTATTATCATGTCGTTTATTGGGTGTGACATATTATACTCCTTATTATGCTACGAGATCCAGGTCCATTAGCCTATCTTTTTGCATACCTTGTTCTGAAAAGTCTACATGGCTAAATTTGTGGCCTGCCTCTTGTAATTTTAAATCTATGAACGGTCCTACCGCTGTGTCTGTGTATATTTCCCACATACCATCGTGCTTTACCTTAGCGTGGTACCATATATCGCCGTCCTCTTTGTCCTCATACTGGATAATCTCTATAGAGCTAACGAATACAGTTGTTGGACACCATGGGCCTATGTCGCCTTCTACGCCAAAGTCCTCTGGATTGCGTGTGTAATATGAGTCCTGGCTTAGCTCCATTATATCGTTAACTGTGATTGTGTCTATAGTTGTAACTTGTATATCCATGTTTTTTATCCTTTACTTTATTATGTCTTTATTATGCGCTCTTTAGGACCAAAAGTCAAGCATTTTCCACAAAGAATACCAGAAGATTTCCCGCTATCCCCGCACCAAACCGCTTAGAAAGGTACTCTAAATGCCGATTGTCTGTGTGTAGAGGACCATCCTTCCGCAAAGGTTGACAATAGGTTCTAAGTGTGCTAAGCCCTTGCCCCTTATGATTTTTGGTACTCTGAGGGCTTGACATTCGTTCGAGGGCAGGTTAGATCTATCCAATCAGCACAGATCGCCAATATACCTATTCAAGTATAGACGATGTGTGTTATAGTGTGTTTTTGTGTGTAAAACTAAGGATTCTTAGTCTTCGTTAAAAGGATCACGCTCTGTGTTATACGATTTGCGCTTAGCTTGAGACTCTCTATTGCCTCCCTGTTCCTCAGAAGCACGCCCTAGCGCTTGTTCTCTTAGTATAGCATCTATATTACCGAATGTATCTAAGGGTAAGGATGTATATTCTTTACCATCAATTAGCATGACTCCGCTTACCAAATCATTGTGTACATCAAAAGCATCAGTATTAGGTAGTTCTTGTTTAGTAAGTACTCTATCAGCTCTCTCATATATTTCATCAAACTCAACACCACTCTCAGATTGATTTGGACTTACAGGCGTTCTTATTTCAGTATAGTTTAGATTATTATTAGCGAAATCGATTAATGCCTCTCTCACTTGCTCTCGTGTAGGCTCCGTTTGTCCGTCGCCACCATACTGATCCTTCATGTGGAGAGTTACTCGTATTTCCACGTCTTGTTTATTATTCTTTGACATTTAATAACCCATCAACATAGTTCTCAGCGACATTCTCAGCATATACCTCTGAATGCTCAAATACCTCTCTGGTTTGAACTTTAGCCCAGACATCATCATATTTTAGCATTAGATTTACATAGAATCCATTTTTGTTTTTATAGACTATGGCTTTTCTATTGCCTCTCTCAAAGGTATGATATTCCTCTCCCATTAATTTATTAGTCATCCGCGTGCTTACTCCGTAATACTTATTGTTATACTCTGATAGTAGTTAATACGATTAGAGTGTTTGTATGTTTATTTATATCTGTAAATAGCTAATCGTTTTGTAAACGGTTAAGTGCTATTGCGTTAATTTCTATTCTATCGGCGTCTGTGTAGGTTAACCATCTTTCTATCTCCTTAGGCGTTCGTCCACAGCCAATACAAATATCGTCGGTGCCATTATCCTCTATGAGGCAGACTCCGATGCATGGACTCTCGCTATTAGGAGACATCCTTCCAAGTTTTGCCTGTGATTTCTGTAGCTCTATGTGAAAATACTATAGAGCCGCTGGCCTTTTTAAAGAAATCACCTGTTTGTACATTGCCAATAATTGCCTCCATATCGTCCGTAAAGGTAATATTAGGATCTATCCAGGAAAACTCGGGTGAGTTATAGCCTATCATCATAGGCGGTGGACATTCCGTCATGCCATAAGTTACTGCCACGCACATTACGCCACGGCTCGTAAAGGCATCAACCATTTTTTGTGTTACCGGTGCTGCACCTAATGTCATATATCGTACACAGGACATATCGAGATTCTCGAACTCCTCATTCTCCTGTAGCATTTCTAAATGTCGTGGTATTAGATTCAGTACCGTTGGTTGCACCTCTTTGAACTTCTCGATGAAAAATTTAGCCGTAAACTTCATGCTGTGATACTCAGCTCCTGCCAAAAATGCTGGCAAAGCGCTAAGTGTCCAATGTGCTATTGTGTTATGTGGAAATACATCTATTACTCTATCCGTACCGCTGAGCCCTTGCTCCTTGATAGTCTTCTTAGCGCATATTTGTATAAACTCCCATGAGTGCGATACCTTCTTGGCTGGTCCTGTTGAACCACTGGTATATAGAATTAGCATTATCCTGCTCCTAGTGCTAGTTTTTTGCGTTTGTACTCTTTAACAATTTCCAAATGTGTTTGTAAATGTTTAAGCCCATAAGGCTCTATTTCGTGAAATGTTTTTGTCATGTCCTCAATCTTATTGAGTCCACCAGTTAAATATCTGTGGTAATAAAAGATACCAGGGCCAACAGTTTTACCTAATTTGGTAACCGTTGGTGCTAGTTCTGCAAATACTTTCCAGGCCTCCCAGGAGTTCATTGTGTCATGCTCCCATGATTTAATGCCGTCTGCGTTTAAATAGAACTTAACGATGTTCTGCATAGACTCTGGAATCTCATCATAATTTACGCCCATTGATTCCTCAGTAGCCTCTCTAAATACGCCTGACTGAATAGCAGTCTTATCAAATATACTAGGATTAGTCATCATGTTTAAATTTTCATTCTGTGATATAGTTAAAGGGCTAAATAGTACTGACTGTTCAGGCATGTTCTCGATTGTCCAATTGAATCCATCAATAAACGACTCTCTTGTTTCTCCTGGTAAACCAATAATCATAGCAATAGTTGCCTTATATAATCCTCTATCAGGATGCTGGAACCATTCACGAACATCTATTAGTCCTTGCTTTAGTTTGTCTGGGTTCATGCCTTTACCTACATATTTACCTGCAGTCTTATTATATGTCTCGATGCCATAAAAATGAGACCATAAACCCATATCCCATAGTGGTTGCCATTGTTCTGGCTTAGTGGCTAAGATATCGCCTCGTAAAAATCCTTGGAAGTGTGGTTTGAATGGTAATCGTTTAACCACATCAGCAAATTTTTCTAGCTTCTCTGTGTAGTCGTTAATAGTTTCATCTGTAATTGTGTAAATGGTTGTGCCCCATTTCTCATAGTTCTCCAACAGCTCTTCGTAAACATCTTCAGCGTCTCTTGTATAATCGCCTTTAACTCCTAGTACAGAGAACGAACAGAACTTACATTGGAATCTGCAACCTCTGGATAGTTCAATTGATAATACTTCATCAGGTCTTATAAAGTCTCTTTCCTCATACCTTTGCCTAGCCGTTGGGTGGGGGAACGCTGGATGATCATGTTTGCACTCAATAACCTTCCTATTAGCATGATAATAGAACCTATCACGCACAACCAGCTCATGATCTAAACCCCGTTTCATCTTCATATATTCTGTCATTGCGTGTTCGGCAAAGCCGGCAAAGTAATAATCCAAATCGTAGCCTATGATAGCTGATATATTTTGTGCACCGCCTATAAAATCTACTTTGTGTCCAAACTCTTTCTTCAAAGCTCTCTGGATCTGATACATTTTCATAGCGTGCATTTGATCGTTTTTACCAGCACCTCCATTAGGAAATACTGCTGATATACCTACAAAGAAAGAGTCGTCTCTCAATCTCTGATGTAGCAGTTGTTTAAGTTCTTCTTCTGTCCATGCTTGCCAATAGTCTATAACTTCTATGTCATAGCCTATCTCTCGTAAATGAGAGGCGATACGATGTGCACCAGGAGCTCGCTTAATTCCTATCCAAGCTGCTGGTTTGTCTTCTTCTTTTTGTGATTCTAGATGGATACGACGATCGCCGTTATCCTCTCGTTCTTGCATTCCACCTAATATAATCCCATGCCCAAGGCTCATTAAATCTCCTTAAGTTGTCCTGTCAATAGTAATTCTCTCCATTGAGGTATTGATAACTTTATTTTGTTCTCCAAAATGTATTTATATGCCTCGACTTCCTCTCTGATATCAAATAATACCGAAGGAACCATAGGTGGTGGGTTGGGTGTTTGGTATTGGTGTAGGAGATAATGTGATAGCTCCTCGAACGGAATGTAAAAATCAAATTGTGCTTGAGCCACCTCTTCTAGGCATGGCCTGAGATGTGTATTGTAAAACATATTATCTCTCTTTCTACCTGACTCGTGTAGACTCATGCCATGGAGCCAGCTTGCGTGTAAATGTGCTTCCATTGGATGTCGTAATATTAGCACATGCTGATGTTCTACATAATCTTCTGTTATTGTTCGCCAATGATTAGGTTTTATAAATGCTGTCGTTGCTGTTGTTCCTAAGTTCTCAAAGAAAGGAACAAATGGTTTGATACCAATAGGACCCTGACAATATATCGTAAGATTCTTAGTTTCTAGATATGTTGCTAATACTTCTGTATCAGTATAGCGCTCAGGAGCTTTGTTCATCATCTAATGCTTTCGCGATACCGTCTAACATTGCTCTATTATATTCTAAAGCGTCGATGAATTCTATATTATCTCCAAAGAAGTGCATACAAGTTAGCCCTTGCTTGTTTCTTTTTGACTTACAAAAATCTATCATGCTGCCTGTGCCTTCTCTGAAACCTATACGATATGAAGTATAGGCCAGTCCAATACCACATGCCATTATAATAAACCATTCTATCTCAGTCATCGCTAACTCCTATGTTGAATACTTGTTCTGCTTCTGTAACAATTAATTTTGCTAGTTTGTACGGTGTTTCCACAAACCACCAAGGGAAGAAGGCATGGATAGTACCTGTAATGAATATCAATAGCGCTATTATATTGAAATATGTAGCGTACAGGAAATGTTTTAAATACCCTGCTTTGACATCTTTAAGATGTTTTATCATTTACCAATGTCCTTGATGTTAGACTTACCAATAACCTGGTAAGCGCCTTTGTTATATGCTGGTGCAACAGTATAACCTTTACTGATCTCCTTCTTCTGTTGATCCCAGTCTACATTAACTGTGCCTTTGCCTGATGCTGCACCCATAGGCATAGAAGGATACTTTTTCATGTGTTCTTTATGTGCCTCAAGAACCGTATTAGTCTGAGGCTTCATAGGTTTGGATTTGTTTTGTGTGCGCTTGACTGTAGGATTATTCTTCTTGTAATTCTTTCTTTTCCTACCTGACATATCGTAGCGTAGGGAGCCACCCATATTCATCATTCCCATTAAAATAACCTCTCTGCTAATGATCTAATTAAAAATAATAATCCTACACCGTTGAGTAGAACTAATGCTCTATCCTTCCACAGTATGCTGACTATCAACCACAATGCAATACCAATGACTGATAATATTAAATCAACCATGGCCATGCCTTCAACACCTCTAATTGACATAGCACCTAGCACAAATGCTGATGCTATCCACTTGATATACCAGTCAACAGTATATTTAGGTGTCGCTGACTTAAATATTCTTTTGGAGTTCTCTAACTCCTGTTTACTTACCTTCGGATCTACCTTCGACATAGTTGTATATTTCTTCCCAATTTTTTACAATCTTACAGTCACCTTCGTAACTCATATTGTGTCCGTGTTCCATGAGTAACGCATCAAAGCCCACTCTAGCACCTACCTCGGCATTAATATATTTATCCTCTACCCAGATGCTACCTTCATATTTATTAGCA
>MDSX01012726.1_pt1 | contig 10105 bp, 7 predicted proteins | sample 811141 | NCBI WGS metagenome assembly MDSX01 (sample SAMN05326642, study PRJNA326480) | marine metagenome | isolation source: seawater | place: Atlantic Ocean: South East | collected 2010
CACTGCTGACAGCAGTGACAGCAGCGACAGCAGCGACAGCAGCGACAGCAGCGACAGCAGCGACAGCAGCGACAGCAGCGACAGCAGCGACAGCGATGGTAGCGATGGTAGTGACAGCAGTGACAGCAGCTCGTCTGACTCGAGTGGCGGATCTGCCGTCAGTACGATGGACGGCGAAGATGGTGGATACACCTACGCTTCCAACGTCGACAACCACCGTTCCCTTATGGCCGACATGTGTGACATCAAGGCTCACGCAAACGCTGGCGAGTGGACTGCTGCTAAGGGCATCTACACGAACGGAAAGAATGCAGAGAAGAGTGACGGATCCTACCGCACACTCCAAGGCTTCGCAGCCGCTGCAGGCAAGAACCATGGATACGATGCATTCTACGGAGCAGATGGCTCCGTTGATGCAATGATCATGGCAGCAATGGACGGAACCGGTGACTTCGCCGGTGCATCCGACACCGTACGCTACCAAGGAATTGCAAAGTTGACTGCAAACCTCGGTATGGTCGCTTACACAATTCACGAACTCAACTCAGCAATTGCAAAGGCTGATGCTGGTAACGTCGACAACGACACTGGCGCACCACACAACTGGGACGAAGGATGGGCATTCTTCCACGGACCAGATGAAAACGTTGGCTGCTCACCAGTTGCAACACTCAACAAGCGTGGTGCAGACTTCGGTACAGAGCACACCGCTGGAATGGCGAACACAACATACAACATCCAGCAAGCAATGATCAACGGACTCGCTGCTCTTCAAGCAGAAGACCAGACAGGATACAATGACGCAACCAACGAGGTTGTCAAGAACGTTATCATCGCTTACTCCCAAGCAGTTCTCAAGTACACTTACAAAATGGACAACGCTGACAACGGTGCAAAGTACCAAGCAGAGGGCTACGCATTTTGGAAGACCATTGAAGCATACGCTGCTCCTTACACGGACAACGCTTGCTACAACATGCAATCTCACACAATGGGATGGGTCAGTTCCTACGACAACACCTCCTGTGACGACTTCGCATGGTACGAAAACGCACAGATGGGCGGTCCAAACAGTGGCACCTTCACAGGCTGCTACAACATGGTAAGCCACACAGTTGCAGAAGGTGTCGACCAAGCACAATGTGATGGTGGATTCAGCAACGATTACTTCTACGAAAACTACGGTGCAACATCGATGAACAACGTTCTCGACCTCACCGATGCAACCCAACTTGGAACATCCTACGATGTTACCGCATGGTTGCAACCAGTTTGGGACCACTATGGCATCACCGCTGATGACATTGGATCCTACAGCTGAACCAGTTGAGAAGTATTGATTACGACTTGATGCGGCACTGGGGGTAGTAATTACACCCTTTACTCTCCCAGTGTCGCTCTTTCGGGAGATGTGTGTGAGTTGGTAAATCGGAGTGTCATTCTCGCCGTGTTGATGTCCACGAGCATCCTACTGTTGCCGTGTTCAGCTATGGCTGAGAACCAAACAGAACAACCCACCTACAGAGTGTACGGTTCCCTCTTCAACAGTCTTGGAGAGGAAGCAGGATCAACCTCTGTAAAGGTCAACTCATATGACTCGGTTTGGTCTGTTGACGGTCAATACGAAATTGACGGACTGCCCCCTGGTGAACATGTCATTCGTGCCTACTTCATGAACGATGGGCACACGGTCGTGTACCGCACAATCTTCTTGAGCGGTGATACGGAACTTGATTTCCACCAAGGAAGCAATTGGATCACAGGGAGCATTGAAGCCTCTGAGGGGTACGATGTTTCGGTTGGTCTTGTTGAACGTAACGAGGCAGCTCTCATCAGCGACTCACGATTTGAATTTGGGCCGCATCCCCTTGGTGAATACTGTACGGTGTTCGCACAATGGGAAGGCGATTCCGAGGTAATTTCTCAGTATCTACATCTTCGAATTGAGACAGGATCGTCTGGAATGCCGGATGCGAATCACTTTGAATTCCATTTCGGTATGAACAACATCTATGGTTTTGTGAATGACGTCCAAGGAAATCCTGTAGCAGATGCAGTTGTCAGCGATGGAATACATTCCTCGCTTTCAAATTCAGACGGATTTTATTTGCTGAGGAACGTAAGCATAGGATCAGAGCAAACACTCACGGTTCAACAAGAAGGAAACGACTTGTTGACTCCATTGCAATACACGGTGGCCTCTGGAGAAAACTGGCTCAACTTGACGACAGAAACTGACGTAGAATTTCCAAGAAATGTTTCGTTTGTAACTCAAACCCAAGCGGTTACGCTTGCACCATTCCAAATTGAATGGGAGGGCGGCGGTTACACGGACTACTTCTCACTTTACGATGGAGATTCTACGGAAGAGAACCTCGTTTATCGAGGTCCATATTCATCATTTGAGTACACTCCTGAAGGCCCTGGTACCTATGAATTCAACATCATTGCTCACAACATCAACGGAAGCAATGAGATTACTCCTGCCTTGGTCATGATTGTACTGCCCAATCCGAACAACGACCTTGTTTGGCAAACAGGCATGAGTTGGGATTACTTTGTCTCCCACACGCCGGACTACTTCCACAACAGAACCTACACAGCGATTGGTACAGAAGTCATAACAGATGCATTCGGTGTGGACCAAGAAACGTTCTTGGTTCGAATTTCAGATGATTCGTATTCACCTAATGAAAAAGCATTCCGCTGGATTGATTCTGATAACCTGTTGCCTGTGAAAACCTACTGGGTCGATGACCCAGATAGCTCCTCCTACTTCCAAGAAGGAACCATGGGTTGGGACTTCACCACATCAGGCCAATCAAGCAATCTATTGTCGGAATCTCCTGCTGACTCTCTGCACTTCAACAGAACCAACATCATTGGAGTGCCCGGACACCCCAATGGCTACGACGATACCCGCAACATCATATCGATCACCGAAGATGTTGAAGTAACGGTTGCTGGAATCACGTATTCAACGAAGTACATCGCTATTACAGATCAAAACGATGGTGTCCTCTCGTGGGAATTGTGGTACAATTCAACAGTCCGAAATTACGTGAAAATTGTAGACAGACTGCCTGGTTCGCACTCCGACAGTGTTGTGTATGAGTTGACGGGTTATGAGATTCCAACAGTACCGAAATTCATTACAGAATCAGGAGATTCCATCGCCAACACCTTCTCCATTGACTGGGCAACCTTTAGTGGGGCTGAATCCTACCAACTGTTCATGAACGATGAGCTTGTTTACGAAGGTAACATGACATCCTACGAAGCAGTCAAACTAGCAGATGGTACTCATGTTTTCACAATCAATGCAGTGTTGGACGTAGGATACATCATCAGTGGTAATGAAATCGAAATTCATGTCGACTTCATACCTCCTTCTCCAATCTTTAACCAACTGAGCAGTGAGAAAGTGCACACTGTTGCTCTTGGCGAATCAATTCCTCTTTCTTGGAGCGAAGTACCTGATCACGGGTGGTACTCTGTTATCGTACAGGATGCTGATGGCGTAGTTACGGAAGTGTTCAATGGCACAGAAAACACAACAACGCTCACCGACCTCTCACTTGGACAGAATCGCCTACGTGTCAACGTAATGGTCGATGGAAAAATCTCCGAGTATTCCGATTCAATCTTTATTTCAATTAACGAACCAGCAGACGAGGCGTCGGAAGAAGAGAACAGCCTGCCAGCAGTTCCGATTCCTCTGACGGTCACAGTTTTGCTGGCTGCGTGTATCATCCACTCAAGAAGGAGGTCCTGAGATGACCAATCGAACCGATGTTGCGCTGTTCATGGTTGCATTACTCATGGCTGGATCATTTGGTGTCTGGTACACTACCAACGATGGATTCAACGACTCTATCAACAATGTTGTCGAGCCCTCTGAAACCACAATAACCGTAACCGATTCAAACGGAGTGGAACACACCTTTGCTGAATCTCCAACTCGCGTCGCACTAACGAACACATATGCTGCTACGGTTATGCGAATGCTTGAAATCGATCCAAGTGTAATCGTTGGGGTTTCTGGCGACTTTTATGACGAAACGATCTGGCCAGAATTTGTAGATACTCCGATGGTTCAGTATTCAGCTCACTCGGAAATTGATTTTGAGTCACTGCTTGACACACGTCCCGATGTTTACATTGTGTTTGCTACAAACGGTATGGTTGATACTGAGGCCATTCGTGGTTTGCTTGAACCCGTAGGCGTCCGTGTTCTCGCCCTGGATTTCTACAAGTACGACTACTTGCGTGATGAAATCAATGTCTTAGCGACTTTATTCGTAAAAGAAGAACAAGCAGCATCAATCTTTGAAGAATTTGATGAGATTGAGGGAATGGTTGAACAGCGAATTACCAACCTGAGCGATGAGGCTCGACCGCAGATTGTCATGGAGCATCACGCATCCCTGACCCGCGACCCAGTCGTATTAACCGGAACATCGCAATGGACGGACGTTATCGAAAAAGCAGGCGGTGTGAACCTCTATGCCGATCTCCCAGGTCATACAACTCACGTAGACATGGAAGACATCATCGGAAAAAATCCAGACATCTTGATGTTCGATGGCATAACGTTCGATATCGGATTTAATCACTATGATTCCAACAACAAGTGTCGAAATCACATGAACCTCATCGCTGATCGTGATGGCTTTGACAGTGTTTCAGCCATAGCAGACAACAGGATGATTATTATGTCTGGAGAATTTGCTGGACCCATGATGATTCATGGATTGCCTACGCTGGCTAAGTATTTCCATCCAGATTTGTTTGAAGATGTGGATGCGGAAGAGATATTGGATGACTACTTCTTGCAGTATCATGGAATTGACAGAATTGGTACATTCGTGTGTGATTCGACGGTGGTAAGAGCATGAATCCACTTTCGAGGCAACACATTACCAAATCAAAGAATCAAATAAAATCCATCATCATTCTAGGGATTTCAACGGCGGTTTTGGCTCTAATCGCTATGGGACAAGGGCCTTATGAAAAACTGGACGTTTTCACAACTGCGAAAATGATCTTTGGTTTAGAAACCCCTAACGATGTCGAAAACAGCATCATTTGGAAGTTGCGTTTCCCTCGAATCCTCATGGCCATCACTGGTGGAATTGCACTTGCAATTGCTGGTGCACTTATGCAAGGATGCCTAGGTAATCCTCTGGTATCGCCTCTAACATTGGGCGTCGCATCAGGGGCTGCTCTTGGTGCCGCTCTTGCAATTATGTTGGGGTTCTCGGTTGTTGGAGGACCACTCGCCATAATTGGTAATGCGTTTCTTTTTGCGCTCATTGTTGTGTTTATCATCATCCAGTTGGGTAGCATGCATTCCGTTTCAGCCGAATCGTACATCCTTGTAGGAATTGCAATCACGTTCATTGCAGGGGCCATCACGTCGGTCTTGAACTATTTTGCAACGGACGAACAGGTTTCACAACTGATGCACTGGTCCTTTGGTAGCCTGGGTAGAGTCAACAGAGAGACTGCGATATTTTTGACGGTGCCAGTAATCTGTTTGGTTCCTTTGGCTTTGAAGTGGTCCTGGGACCTCAATGCCTTGTCGGTCGGCGGCGATGAATTCGCCATTTCCACTGGAGTTAATCCCGCAGGTTTCCGTAAAACAGTACTCGTCCTATCGGCTCTTTTGACGGCTTTGGTTATCTCATTTACAGGGTTGATTGGTTTCGTCGGCCTAGCAGCTCCACACATGGCGAGGGTCATCGTTGGCAACGATTTCAGAAAATTGATTCCGAGTTCAGCGATTTTCGGCGCATTTTTGATGCTCTTTGCTGATACATTAGGACGTACATTATTTGCTCCAATCATCATTCCAGTCGGTGTGATGTTGTCGGTCATAGGTGGGCCGTTCTTCATGTATTTGCTAATCCGGAGCAGGCGGGGGTGATGAGATTGTCGGACATCATGAGGCTAAAAAATCTCAAATTTGGGTACTCCAAAAAAGAGGTCTTGAAAGACATAAATCTCACGATTTCAAACAACGAATTGGTCTGTTTGCTCGGCGTCAACGGTGCAGGAAAATCAACACTTCTCAAATCCATTCTTGGAATTCTCAAGATTCAATCTGGAGAGATTTGGATCGACGCTGAGGGAGCCGATGGAAACACGTTAAAGCGCATTCATTCCCCTCGTAAACACACAGACGAAGAAGACGACTTTTTACCGAATTTAACAACTGTATATGGGATGACGCTCCTCCTATGGGGTTTGATTGTAACCGCCGTATCAGAGTCACAGTCCATTTTATCCTTTGCGCCCGCGTTCCTTGGCCTCCCTTTGCTGGTATCGGGAGAAATGGTCAAGACCCCTGAAGCAGATCGAAAATTATGGATGTATATTGCCACAACATTCGGTATATTGGGATCGCTCGGAGGAATCGGATTTTTCACAGTAATGGGGGACGGTCTCAATTACACATCCTCTTCAATGCTGATGATGTTTGTCACCGGTAGCGCTTACACGGCCGTCTGCGTCCGTTGGTTCACAGCAGCCAAGGATGCTTCAAACGACGACAACCTCGATGCCATGGAACTGGCTCAATACATGTCTTATGTGCCACAATCTGTGAAGTCCAGCTTTTCGATTGATGTGTACGATGCTATTATGCTGGGTCGAAGGCCATACATTGGATGGAACATCAGTCCGATGGATCGCGAAATTGTTTCGAAAACAATCGAATTTCTTAATCTAGAGGAATTCGCTTTTAGAAAGCTCAACCAATTGTCTGGCGGTGAGCGGCAAAGGGTCATCATCGGTAAGGCTATCGCACAATCACCCCGTCTGTTTTTATTGGACGAGCCAACGAGTGACCTCGATTTGAAAAATCAAATTCAAATCATGAAGAAAATGAAATTTTTGGTCTCCAATTCAAAGGTACCAAAATCTGCACTGGTTGCTATTCATGACATCAACATGGCTGCACGATTTGCCGACCGTATTCTCCTTATGAGCGATGGTGAAATTGTTGCAGGGGGGACTCCACGTGATGTGTTAACTCCAGAAAACATACAAAAGGTATTTGGGGTCACCGCAGACGTTATCGAATCGCAAGAAGACAACAGGTTTTGGGTTCATGTCAAAGATGAAATCGGTGGAGAATTGGAAGATGAACATGTATTTTGGGAAAAGCCAAAGAACGAAAATGAAGGATAGATGATGAAGATGTCAGATGAACAAGAACCGAAGAAATTTACAAAACATGCACCGCAGGACGGTAGTGCCTCACTTACTCCAAAACTGCTTTACAACAAAAACGTAGCAAGACCATCGCATGCAGAATACGCACGAACAATTGCATCGAAGATGCATGTGGCGACATTGTGCACGGTCTCAGAGAGAGCAGAAGGATTTCCATATGGTTCATTTGTGACCTACGCAATGCACGAAGGAAATCCTGTTTTCTTAATCAGCCAGCTCGCTGAGCATACAAAGAATCTCATTCTCGATTCAAAAGCATCCTTGCTCATCGCTGAACATGGCGAGGGCAATCCTTTGGCGCACGGACGAGTGACATTGGTTGGTCATTGTATGTTGGTCCCTGATCATGAACGCGATGCCGTCAAAGAATGCTTCATCGAGATACATGAGAGTGCTAAAGCATACTGTGATTGGGATGATTTTGGATTCTACAAACTCAAGGTCGATTCAATTCGCTTCATTGGTGGATTTGGAAGAATGTCATGGGTCAACGAATCGAAGTGGTTTGATGCTGAACCCGATCCGATGATTGAATCTGCAGAAGACATTGTTGAACACATGAACGATGATCATTCCGATGCGCTTGTGCTTTATTGCAAAGCCATGAGTAAGGCAACGGAAACGACCGAGGCTGTGATGACGACAATAGACCGTTATGGATTTGAGATGATTGCAACAACAAGTGAGGGCCAACATCCAATCCGGTTGGCGTTCAAGAATCAGGTCGATTCTTCTGATTCAGCCCGAATTGAACTTGTTAAAATGGTCAAAGAAGCCAGAAAATTACTCAAACCAGAGTGACTTCGTTGGCATCTAGGTTTGACGACTGAATCCAATCAGGATTCGTCATGTACCATTCAATGGTTTCTGTTAAGCCCACTTGCCAGTCAATTTCTGGTTTCCAACCGAGGATCTTTTCGGCCTTCTCATATTTCATGGCGTACCTCTTGTCGTGGCCTGGCCTGTCCGTTACAAAATGAATCAAGGATTCACTTACATTTGTCTGTGAGACGATTTCCCTGACGATGTCGATGTTTCTCTGTTCATTATCGGCTCCAAAATTGAAGATTTCGCCACTGTTTATTTGCCCAACATACAATGCAAGCATCGAGGAAAGGATACCGTTGGCATGGTCTTCAACATGTATCCAATCACGAATCTGCAATCCATCGCCGTAAACGGGAAGCTGCTTGTTGTCAAGCGCATTCAATGTCATTAATGGAATCAATTTCTCAGGATATTGTCTCGGGCCATAATTGTTCGAGCATCGTGTGATAATTGCAGAGAGGTTGTGTGTGTTGATGAAGGCTTGAACCAACATATCGGAGGCCGCCTTGGATGCAGCATACGGATTTTGTGGATTCAGTGGGGTCTCTTCTGTGAATGCATCATCGTCAGGACCCAACGAACCGTATACTTCGTCCGTTGAAATGTGGATAAAATGAATTTGATGTTCGTCCGTAGAATTCTTGACGACTGATTCCAAAAGAACCCGCGTCCCGTCAATGTTGGTCTCGATGAACGGCTTGACAGAGTTAATCGAACGATCGACGTGGCTTTCAGCAGCAAGGTGAAGCACAACCGAGATGTTCTCGTCCTGAATGAGGCCATCCACTACATCGCTGTCGTTGATTGAACCGTGCACAAAACGATAACGATCATCATCGATGTCCGTAAGATTTTCAGGATTTCCTGAATATCTCAGAGCGTCCAAATTGACAACGAGCTCAACTCCAGGTATCGTTAGTGAATTCCGGACAACATGATTGCCAATAAATCCACAACCACCGGTGACAAGGATTCTCATTCTATTCCCCCGTTTTCTGGAGCCATGGTCCTAAGTCCCATTCCTTCATGAGAACTGATGTTTCAAGCAATGCATCGACGGTACCACAATCGGCCCAATGGGACTCGAAGTGACAGCCCTTCGCAAGATTTTTTTGCATAAAGAGGCGATTGATATCTGTAATTTCAAGTTCGCCGCGACTAGAGTACCCCGTTGTGGTGATGATTTCTTCGATCATGTCATACACTCGAGGTGTATACATGTACAGACCAGTAATGGCGAGATTGGAATCAGACACGCTCGGCTTTTCTTCCATGTTCACGATTCGCCCGTTCTCATCGATCCAAGCAATTCCGAACGATCCAGGGTCGTTTACTGGTTTCAAAAAGAGATAACAATCATGTTCCTCATCTTTGACGAACTCATCAGCATACGATTTCATTGATTGTTGGAAGACGTTATCACCAAGAATCACAGCTACATTGCGCTTACCAACAAACCCTTTGGTCAATCGAAGTGCTTCTGCAATACCTCCTGCTTGCTCCTGATATGCATAACGAATGTCCAAACCAAAGCGGTGCCCATCGCCCAGAAGCGCAAAGAATGAGTTTCCAGAATATCCTCCAAGTACAATCATTATCTCCTTGATTCCCATTCGTGCCAAGGTTGCAATGGATTTGCAAATCATTGGCTCGTCATAGACCGGCAGAAGGTGCTTGTTTGTCGATGTGGTGAGTGGCATGAGGCGTGTCCCCCAACCTCCAGCAAGAACCACTCCACAAATGTCACTCGACTTTGCCATGGACTGCCCAACTCAAGCGTATTTTTAGGTTTACCTAAATTTAAGTAGAAACGTCATGTGGAGCAACTGTGGCAACAAAAAAAACATCCTTCCTCAAAGAAATCTCAATCAGGGAGTTTCTTGCAGAGGCTGTTCATTTTGCATCGCCTTTTCTGTTTTTCATCCTCTTGTTTGCATCAAACGCAATCCATACGATTCCAATTGCAATGCTGTGTATTTTACTGCACAGGCGAGCCTTTTCCGAGATTCGACTGTCGAATGACTCTCGATACTGGTTC
>MDSX01056160.1_pt1 | contig 10099 bp, 9 predicted proteins | sample 811141 | NCBI WGS metagenome assembly MDSX01 (sample SAMN05326642, study PRJNA326480) | marine metagenome | isolation source: seawater | place: Atlantic Ocean: South East | collected 2010
CGATAATATGGAATACTCGATAATATGGAATACTCGATAATATGGAATACTCGATAATATGTAATAATATTAAATATGATCTTATTATTATTATTACATTATCGTAGATATGTACTTAATTAATTTTGGCGTGAAGTGGCGTGAGATGTCGTTAATATCGGGGTCAGTCACGCTATATTTGTATTTATGGTTAACAAAAATCCCTAATGAAAAATACGCTGTGCTTCATTTTCATTGTTTGCCCATGTATTGTATCGTCGCCAAAAATATCCTGAAAGTATTTTGTCTGTATACAATAGGTAGGGACTAGCATTATAAAAGGTTGATCTACCTCCTTCAGACGGGTGAAGACCTCCTTCTTCATACTAAAAGGCATATTGGAGACGTAGTAATCAGCATTAAGATCCGCAGGAGTTTTGTCAAAGAAATCAACTGGTTCGTATACGCAGTTGAAACCAAGTTCACGGAGGTATTCCGCGGAACGGGAGTGAGGTGAATAAAAACATTCCCATATTACCTTGTCCCTTGGTAAGAAATGGACTATGTTTTGCCATGCGATCTTCGGGGTGTAATATTCGTCGTTGTTTGTGAGTTGTGAAATATTAAACATGTTTATTATAACTTGAACTTTTTTTTTGGGTCATTTTTTTTCAGTTCAAGTAAACTATATACAGTCAGGTTCGTTGTGTATAATTTGCTTGGTTATCGGTTGGCAACATTGCCAAGTTATTTCAGAATGTACAAACAGGTTCGTTCAGTACGGTGTCGCAAGAGTCAGTCGGAAAGTCAGTTACCAGGCATTTCGAGATACTCCTTATGTTGAGCATCCATGTACTGGGCCCATAGTGCGTCTCTTTCCTTGATCAACTGATCGTATTCGTCGCTGTCGTACTCCTCAGAGATTTCACTGAGAAAGTCAACTATTTCGCGACGGCAGTCCTTTGACATCGTCGTCTGCTTGAGGTCCCTCAAAGCTGCGATGTGAGTCATAATTGCATCAATACCGTCGTGCTGCTTCGCATAGTCGCGGAGCTTGTCAGCGCGCTTGACGCCATCGGCGTCGGCATTGGACCTGCGAAGCTTAGCTTTCTCGATCTCATCATTTTTCCAATAGACCTTGTTTCTGAGGGATTGTTTCAAGGACTTGCCTGTCTTAGGCTTCTCGTCGCTCTTGTCCTTCTCGCCATTCTTGTCTTTCTTGGTAGAGTGAGCATTGATAGCAGTACTGCGGGTGGTACGCCTGGGGGGTGTTTGGTCAGCTTCTTCTTCGGCCTCGACGTCGGTGCCAACATCATCGGTCCTCTCGGGGGTGTCGATCGCCGGGATGACATTCCCTCCGGTCGGGGGTTCGGTCTTGTCGCCATGGCTCGTGTTGGCCTTCTTGGCAGCGGGGGCATCGCCAGATTCACAGGGGGTGGGACGCTTGGGAGTTGCTGTTTCAGCTCCTTCCTCGGTGACAAGATCTTCAGACTTCTCGGGTGTGGCGGGGTTATGCTCGGACTTCTTAATGGATTCTTCGTTAATTACGCCCATGAGGTGTTTGCGGGCGTCCTCATTGGTGTCGAGTAGTTTCAAGATGCCTCCGTAGGAAAGATCGCGATTGAAGGTGATGCTCTGTTCTTTGGAGCTGCGGCTGTAAGTGTATTTAAAAACAACTTTTCCCGTGAGATCCTCGTTGGTAACTTCGCCTTCGACGACGACAACATCGTCGCCGCAGATGGTAGTTTTGAAGTACCTAAGTTTCATCCCGCTGGTGAAGGGGACCTCGTTAGGATGCGACACCGGGCTGCAGAGACCTTCATCGGCCGGGGGCCCGTGAGGCTGGATCTCGCCCGAGATCCACTCGAGTCTGACAGAGGTATAGGGGCCACTTCGAATGACGTGGGTGTGAATTGCATGCTTCATGTCGGCGTAAAGGTCTTGCACATCATTCCCAAGGTGATCCTGGAGGGCTTCCGTGGGCTCGTCCGCAGGCTCTAAGCTGCCGTCTTTGGATTCCAAGTTGTGGTAGTAGTCGAAGACCGCTTGTCCCGCGACTCCTTCTTTGGTGAGTGTGAAGGTCACGTGGACGACATTCTCGCCCATCTTCTTGGCTTCGATGATATCGAAGTTCCAAGGGGCGGCAGGAATTGTTTTTGGATACTTGGGGGTAGTTGCCATACTTGCGTGCGTGCAGGTGAGGCGCGCGGGCTTGTGTGAGCTTCCGAAAGATCTTCCGACAGATCTTTCAAAAAGTGACTCAGCCGCCAATGAAAAAGCACGGTCTAAATCCTTGGTTCATTTATATGGTGAAGGGGGAGAAAAGGGCGGGAAAATGGATAGATATCTGGGTCGGGACTTTGATAAATAGACGGTACTTCGTATTAGGGTAAACTCCCGTGATTTGTGGGTGCCTTCTGTGGCGGGGTCATATCATAATTATGGTTGGACACATGGACACAAAGACACATAATTTATACTATATTTCCCTGAAAAACATCAATGAAAATTGTTGTTGTTTTCCAGGGAAAGGGAGTGAAAACAGCAAAAAAAGTGTCCATGTGTCCAAAATCACTGATCTAGAAATGGTCTAAAAGTTCCGTCACTAAATGCCCTGGACACTTTGAAATTGAATGTGTCTAATTGAGGTATGGCCGCGAACCCCCGTGATTCCGGTCACGTTTCGTGGTTCCCAACTGCACGGAAATAGGTTGTCACAGATTTTTTTTTGAGGTTGATTGAAGGAAGGTATGGCCGCGAACCTCCGTGATTTTGGTCACGTTTCGTGCTTCCCAACTGCACGGAAATAGGTTGTCACAGAAAATTTTTGGAGGTTGATTGAAGGTATGGCCGCGAACCTCCGTGATTTTGGTCACGTTTCGTGCTTCCCGACTGACCCAGGTGACTCCGACGCACCCCAGGTATCCGACCAACCAGTGAGTGTATCGCGACCGGTCTTGTCCGACCACGGAGATTATGACAACCGACCGCCTTCTTCAAGCCTCCTGGCCGGCCGCTTAGGGTTTGCAGCCGACCCCAACGAAATATGACTAAATACTGTGTGCGTATGGGCAAACACAGAGGCATAGCGTATTTATCATTAGGGATTTTTGTTAACCATAAATACATTTATAGTGTGACTGAACCCCATATTAACGACATCTCACGCCACTTCACGCCAAAATTAATTAAGTACCTTCCTAGCTAGTGCCAGCTAGCTACCTTCATAACATTACGTAACTTAATACTTTATTAAAAATACCTTCGTAATATAATATTAAATATTACCTTATTATTACTTCGAAGGTAATAAATATGATATTACAATAAGATAACGTTTTATTTCATAAAGATTCGTGACTCTTAAAATTAGGCGATTTCCCGGATCGATTAAAAAAACCAGTGGACCAATCACAGCAGGGTTCTTCCACAGGACATTCGTCAAACCTGCCTGAGCAGTGTTCTTTCGCTTATCCGCACCACCATCGAAAATGGCAGCGACTTTGTGCATTCCCGGCATCCACGCAGCTTCGCCCGTGAACTTAGCGGCTCGTCGTTGCGGTAAGTTGAACATGTCCACATGTGTCGCTAAAGGCGTTAGCCCGGGTTTCGAATTGCCTGGCCGAACCACGCATGGAAGCGTCCCACAGGATAGGTTGCGCGTCGACATTGCGACTATTTCTGTGAAGTCTGGGTTGCACGTGTCGATTATAACTCCTGCATCCATATTTGCCGTTTACTATCTCTCCGAGTTCAACGTCTGAAAGCAACTTCCGACTAACTCCTTGTTCATTTTTCCCCGTTTGCCACAGGTTTCCGTGGTCAGTCGATCGCAGGCTCTCGCGTCACACCTCAGACAAAGCCTCGCGGTCGTACTGCGCTGGCAGTTGCCTCGTAAGTGGGCTCTATTATCTATTATTGTGGCAGCTCGGTTTTTCTTACATGTGCACCTTTTTGGTTGACCTGACCTGACCCTCTCCCCGCAGGGAAGCCAAGACCTTTGACGATGACTGGCTGAAGGCAGATACTACTGTTCATCTTCTCACTCTTTTTGGATGGTCAGTACCATCAGGTGTTGCTATCAAAGCTTATGGCGATACTTCTCTCCTTGGTATGGCTTTTGCTTCTTATGGCGATATTCCCTACTTGTTAATGTCCTCTCGCCCCGTGTCTTTCAAACCTGTGACATTTATTCCAACATTCCTCTTGGTCCCTCGCAACTGCTGCTTTTGCCGACTCAATTGGAAGCAACATGGCCAATTTTCCTCAAGGCCCCGGTCTTGATGACAAGTTCTGGCTCTATCTTATCACGTGGCACATTGGGCTTTTTTCAACTATGCTTCTCGGGCAAATTGGTTGGCAGGGGCGCAAGCAGGGCTACTTCAAGTAGAGCACCTTTCCACAAAAACACTATTTCACAGAAAGGCGAAGACAACCTATTTTGAGCAGGTCATAGTGATATAATATCATATGTTATACCTTCACATACACACAGTACATGTGCCGCGCGTCTTCTAATTTCTGCCCCATGTCGGCTAAACCAAGTTTTCGCCTGGGTGTAAAAGCTTGTTAATTCTCTTTTCAGCCAAATCAAGCTTATTGCGAAGCTCGCATGTTGTGCGGTCGAGTGACTCAAGCTGAGCCCGCAATCCTTCGCCTTCCTGCCCCGCCTGAAAAGTGAAGTGAGCACTAACATTTGGCAAAGGGACTGGGTGGGCAATAGCACGAAGCCTGATACAGACAAACATAAAATTGAGAACACTTTGTCAGGACAATAAATACTCACTTCCACTCAAAATGATTCAGGAATTGTTTTCCATACAGTCGAGGTGGTATCGTTGATATTGGAGTTGGAGCGCAGCAAGTTTTTATGTGGTGCGCGCAGAGCTTAGATGGTGTCCAAGCCTACGTGAGCGGCAGAGCTAGTGAGAAGGATGACGCGATATACGTTGGAACGCATTTCAAACCTGGAGGAAATCGATTATTCCGAAATATACCACCGACACACTTCCACCATAGTATGATGCATATGCTTTGGAATGAAGAATATTCGCCGAGTGCGCTGCAGTCAACTGGCATATTCCTGGGGGAGGTTCATGCACAGCAAGTATCATCGAGTAGTCCATCAGGCCATGCTTTGTGAAGAAAGCTATATCCTCCTGAAGGAGCCCTAGAACTTCACGTTTCTGCTCTTTCGTTAAATGAATAGGCATGTTATAAGCCTTTTTTTTACCAGACAAATACCGACGACGAGTCACTGGGATGCACTTGTTGCAGCCGAAAGCTTCCCCTGCCATCCAGTTAAGCTTCCAACATCTTTTGTGGGCTTCTATGACACGTTCGCCATCGTCTATAAGAACCTTATCATCAGCAGACCCTTTGAGATCGTACAAACCATTCCAGGTTTCAATATGCGCCGGTAAGCAGTTGGCCACAACGATGAAATCTCCGAGCGATTCATGTTTGAACGCAGCGAAAATTTTGCAAATCAGTGTTGAGTCCTGGTGACGAAGGGTGAGTGGCAGAATGGCAGAGGAAAAACACGGTGAGCCTTATACCTCCTGAACGCGTGCAACATATGCTGACAGAAAGATGTCTCGGAGAAGTGTTTTAGCGTCGCCGGCGTTGAGCTGCTTTACAAAATACCTGCCATCAACAGTACGGGCAATTAGATCTCCTCCCTTTCCACCTCCGTTCCCCAGCTCGCTAAAGTGGAAATTGCCTTGCAGGAAATTGTCCGATAGGTTGAACGCACGCCGTAGAACAGCGAAGTGTTCGTCTTTCAAAGTCTTACAGCTGACGCTACCAACTCTGAGTGAAGACGCGCCGAAGTTGTCGGCCATAGCTATATTGTCGGCCATATCTATATTGTCGGCCACAGCTATATTGTCAGCCACAGGTGTAGTTGTCTCGAACCATCTCTGTGTGAAAAATGCATTTGAAGGAAAAGTTAACAGAGAAAGCCGTTTGGGCACTATTCTGCTATTTCAACAGTCTTCGTGTCAATAAAGTAACTAAAGATTGCGACACGGTGATTTAGTCTATGGCTTTTGTAATGATCGACTAAATCAGAGCTCTCGACCAATCAGAAGACGAATTTAACCGTGACAATTAACCATGACAGGTTGTGAAAAAAAACCGGATTGGAATATGTGGTGCTAAATGTGACTTCTCCCTCGGGGACTCGTCCCAAATTGTATTAATACATTCGTAAAAGTTTCTACTCTTTCTTTTAAGATTTGGTACTAGCTAGCTAGCTCTGATGTTTTAACAAGCTGCTTTTTTATCTCGCTGGCGAAGAGCTTTAATCATCGGCTATGTTTCATTTTGAAGGAAGCTTACGTACATATCCCTTTGTACGAAGGTGGATTGCTCAGGTCATATGACCGCAACCGTCAGGCGTGGTCTTGGAAAGCAAGTATGAAGGCAATGAAGAGAGATGGCTTTTAAGAGTGATTAGAAAAAATATATTTCAGCGCCAGCTCTGTGCTTGACCATCACTATTGATGATTCGGTCGTTCTTTATGTCATGCAGCATCGCGACATGTGTAAATGCCACCAGAAGTCTCTCCGATAAGACGAGAGTTTGCCAATTGAATAACTTTATTTGAAGTGACTAGCAGCCCAGAAGATCAAGCATGATTGCGTTTTGTGCGTGCATTCTGTTTTCTGCCTCCTGAAAAACAAGGGAGTATGGTGCCTCCATGACCTCATCTGTGCACTCTAGGCCCCTTTCTGCTGGTAGGCAGTGCATGAACTTGCACTGAGGTCCAGCAGCAGCCATCAACTTGCCGTTTATCTGAAAGCCGTCAAAAGCCTTATACCTTGACTGCCCCTCTTCTTTCTGACCAGCGTTCATACTCGCCCAGACATCTCCGTATATGACATCTGCACCTTCAACGGCATCCTTGGGATCGGATCTTACTTCCACGGTGGAAATTCCACATGCACGTGCGCGGTTCAGTAATTTTGTGTCAGGCTCATAACCTTCTGGGCAGCAGCACACAAAATGAATAGGATACACGGCTGCAAGCTCGAGCCAGCTATGTACAATGTTGTTGCCGTCACCAACGTACACAATTTTCTTTCCTTTTACCGACCCAAAGGCTTCCTTAATAGTTAGAGCGTCGGCCATGATCTGGCAGGGGTGATTGAAGTCGGTCAAACCGTTCACAACAGGCACTGATCCATACTCCGCAAGATCGAGAACATCCTGGTGCGCAAATGTCCTTGCCATAATTATGTCATTGTATCTTGACAGTACGCGTGCAATATCTTTCGTATCCTCGCGCCCACCGAGTCCAATGTCCTCCGGCCCAAGGTAAATTGCGTGCCCTCCAAGAAGGTGGAATCCAGTTTCAAATGAAACCCTTGTGCGCAGAGATGGTTTTGTAAATATCATACAAAGCGTTTTGCCTTTAAACGGCTGGAACGTCAAGTCATCGGAAGAGATCAAGTGCTTTATTTCTGCGGCACGCTCTAGCAACGCATCTATTTTCGCCTCGTCGCAGTCGTCGATGTGCAGAAAACTTGGAGGCGCTTCCTGCCTCTCCCTGCACGTTGAGACCTAGGGGGGAAGCGAGTAAGATGTTCTGACCCTGACGTGTTTTTGACATTTTAAGCGCATGGGTAAGGGCATAAACGTCCAACGTTGATGATGTTGTTTGTAAAGTATACCGATGCTTTGAAGACCACGAGGTCACAATATCGATAAAACGAACGCACCGTGCATTTGGTCAACACTTTGCCACGCCTTGAGCTTGCATGGCGGACGGAGAGGGCGCGGCGCGTGGCGGACCCGTCAACAAATGCGAGCCGATTCCACGTCGACGATGTATGCGCCACAATGGATACCATTTCTGCCCGTCGGCTGTGTTCTTCTGCAAAAACCTCGCGTCGAGGAGAGGTTTTTGAGGAGGTATTTGAAGAGCGGTATCACTTAAGTTTCGTACCATGCAAGCGTAATAATTAGGTATTTATGATATCATATCACATAGCTGTCCGGTTTTTTGGGGGGGGGGGCACCGGCGGGACGAGTCATCCTTGAGTTAAACTGCCGGCATTTAGCAGTATACCTTCGTATTAATATGATATATCGTATTATTAATCTTATTACGAGTATCTATTACGATAAACGCAAATAAATAAAGTATCCAAATAAACAATGGGTCTTACCTGGCGGCGGCGGTTTCGAGGATGCGACCTGCAAATGCCGGAGATGGGCGCGGCAAGCACGAGCACAGCGAATGGATATCGTCAGGACTAGACGTTCGAATCCTCAATGCCTTAGAGAAAAGGCGATACAACGCTCCAACAGCTGTGCAGTCTGAAGTAATTCCGCTCGTTTTGTCGGGAAAAGACGTCGTTGTCCGATCACACACTGGGAGCGGCAAGACGGCAGCGTACCTCTTGCCAATCATTCACAAAGTTATGAAGAGTACCGCACAATGTTTATTGCCGAATCCTAGAGCTATCATCCTTGTCCCTACTCGAGACCTCGCCAATCAGGTGACGAAGGAAGCATGTTCAATCACGTGCAAATGCGCCCCAACGCTGCGCACGGGGGGGCTCCCAGCATCTGGGTGTGCACCTGAATTTTTGCGGGAATTTGCCGGTGCTCCTCCGGAAATACTCGTCGGCACCCCTGCTCGCGTGGCTGAATGCATTCGTTCTTGCTTTTTCCCTTCAAATGCTTTGAATTCAAGCTTAGATCTTCTCGTTCTTGACGAAGCCGACATGCTTCTCTCTTTCGGCTACAACGACGACATCAAGTGCATTGCAGCTGAAGTACAGCGTGGATGTCAGAGCTTGCTGTTGTCTGCAACAACAAACGCGGAGCTGGAAAGAATCCAATCCCTTGTACTTCATAATCCAGTTCGCCTTAATCTGAACTCAGGCGGGTGCCATACACAAACCAGTGGTGAGGGTTGGCCTATTCGAATGCCTAGAATCGAACACTACATCATCAAAGTGCATACTGATGACAAGTTGCTATACTGTATGGCACTTTTACGCCTGGGACTGTGCGATAAGAAGTCATTGGTGTTCGTGTCGCATGCAGATACTGCTATCAGGCTCAGATTGTTCTTAGCCAAGTTTAGCATTTCTTGCTGTGCTTTACACCACGAACTTCCATACAACTCAAGAGCTCACATACTTCAAGAATTCAACCGAGGAGTATATGATTATATGATAGCCGTTTCAGATGACATGCCGGGACAAAATAATAACGGAGCGGTGTCAGGTGGTGGTAAACTCGTTGGAAAGCACTTAATTACGAAGGCAAGTGGGGCAAAGTTGTCAAGGCATAAGGACATAGATAAAGATTTTGGTGTGGTTCGCGGAATCGACTTCAAACGAGTGCGTACTGTAATTAATTTTGACACTCCCTCGGATGCATCTGCATATATACATCAGGTTGGGCGCACGGGTCGGGGAGGAGAAGAGGGAACTGCTATTACCTTTGTGTCTCCTTCAGATGTGGAAAAAATCAGGGCAATACAACAGCATATCCCAGATATTGATGCGAACAGCAAAGCCTTTGCATTAAAGCCGTTTGAAAAACTCGCTGTTCAAGACGTCGAGGCGCTGCGGTATCGCGCAGAAGACGTCGCTCGGTCCATAGGACGAGCAGCTGTGCGTGACGCTCGAATCAGAGAAATTCGCTCGGAACTGCTTAACTCGGATCGGCTTGCTGCACATTTTGAGGAAAATCCGGATGAGCTGAGTTTACTGAAACACGACTTTGGCTTAACAAAGCACGGGGGCGCGCTGCATTTGAATCATTTGCCAAATTATCTTCGCGGCGGGGGGGCAGGTGAACGAAATGTGGAAAAGGATCTCGGGCCAGCTCATCAATCTGATAATATTTTAGGCAAACAACAGGTGCTAAAAATTTTTGAGCCAAAAAAAATTGACGTAGCTGGCAAAAAAAGCGCTACGGAAAAGAGAAAGACTTCTCAAATGTAATCTCCGCGCGTTGAAAAGGAAGGCTTCGATCCGTTTTGAACAGCGAATACGGAGATGTCACCCGAATGTTTTGTTTCTGCGATTTTTGTTAAGAAACGAATCGATCTCCTCCACAAAAAAAATATTGGAAATCAACTCTTTCAAATTGGTC
>MDSX01020552.1_pt1 | contig 10094 bp, 20 predicted proteins | sample 811141 | NCBI WGS metagenome assembly MDSX01 (sample SAMN05326642, study PRJNA326480) | marine metagenome | isolation source: seawater | place: Atlantic Ocean: South East | collected 2010
CTAGCCAGGTTGCCGCACCCATAAGGGTACTCTTGATGCACGGACGAACGATATTAGTGAATAGAAGGAGCTGCAAGATTTCTTTGTGTCATAAATGTTGGGCTTCGTTGGGCAACTAAAATGTGGATATTGAATTCCTTTGGGGGTACTGCGTTGTAAGCCTTACGCCATGGATCAGCTTTTAATCATGGATGGAATGATAATTGGCGGACATGGATTTCATTAATTATTGTTTTTATATTCAGGCTTTTTAATCCAATTGCAGGCTAATATTTTGTGAATCCATTATTCATTCCTCTTCCTTTCTTAAATCATCTGTCTTCTTAGTTCCTCTGCTCTTGCTGGGTTCTCTATCTGCATTCTCCTGTACTCTGCCATCTTCTCTCTTTTTGCGTATTCATCCTTGTTTACTGCCCTGTCTAAATTTCTATCAAAGTTACTTGGTCTGAACAGGCAGGTTGGGTTTAACCACTTTGGTTCATTGGTGGTTCCTTTAAGTTCCTCAGTCTTATGTTCAATCACTAGGATCATATCCTCCATAGTGTGACCTTCCCTTAGTCTTGCTCGTATGGACTCAAGGTTCTTTGCACCTCTAAATCTTTTACCTGCTATCGTATTAAACTTATTCAGAACCTCTCTAGCATTCCTATTGATAACCTTGTCAGTCTCAGACTCTTCACTAGAAGCAATTTTAGATTCAGAATTTCTATTGTTCACATCATCATCTATATATCTTCTTTCTTCTTTCTTCTTGTTAGTGTCCGGCGATGTGTCCGGCAGTGCGTCCGGCGATGTGTCCCGCGATGCGTCTGGGTTCTCTTGGTACGATGACCAGTTTAGTACTGATATTACTGTCTTTCTTGCGTACATTTTGCGTCTGATCATTGAGTCCTTTTCCATCGTGTTGAAAATGTTGTTTACGGTGTCCTTATTTATGTCGAAAAACTCGGCAACTTTACGACAACTGCACACCAAATCACCGGGGCAAAGCGTCCTGTCTTCGCCAGCGATTCGCATGACATATGGCTTGTGAGATGCTTTAAGCAAAAGGTAACTCCAGACAGCTAGGAAAATATGGTTAGAGGCATTTGGATTATCCAACACCTTGCGGAAAATTTTGACATAGCCATTACTCACCTCTTGTTGAAAATTCTCTGCCAGAAGGTTCTCTTTTTATGCCAATCCTCTTTGTTTCTTGAGGATCTTCTTGCTGCAATATCTAGTTCCCTATCTGTAAACATAAACTTTTTCTCAATCCCTTTTTCCACCAGGATAACGAATTTATATTTATTGTTTGCACTAGAACGAGCATCTGTATTTACAGTTTCCGTTAGTTCTCCTATATCGACTTTCATAATAAATTAGGAGGTCGGGGTGTTAAATGAGAGGCGTTGACGGGAAAGCAATAAATCCGTCACGGTAGAAAGCACAAACCTTACACCTTGCCCAAGGCTCTCCCTTGGTTCTATTCCCCGACCAAATCTCATCTGTTCTCCATATGCCTTTGCACCTCTAATACTGCGAAGCTGGCTGAGTATGAATAGTGCCTCTTCGCTTCAATTGGGTTCATCTTTGATGTTAACGTATAAACCCAGCTATTTAAGGCTGCTAGTATGGTTCTCTTGCAGTTTGTTTCCATATAGGCCATCTCCTTAGCTATCTCCTTGTAAACGTCTTCAAGGCGTATCCTCGGCCTCATTCTGTGTTTCCTTTTGTTTCTCGTTCCACTCATGGCATTCCACGGCGAACAGGTGTAGTCTTTGATAGAGATTACCTAAGTATTCATCTACCGAATCAAATCCCAAATCACTCGCAGCTCTGCCTAGGTGTGGAATTTCTTTTTCTCTTATTGGTGTTTCTGGTTTTTTTGCCATCGGCTAATTCTCCAATTCTTATTAATGTAAAGTACCCGTAATTTCCCGGCTTCAGAGTAGACTGATCCACCATCTCATCGCCGCCTTGTTGTCCTTGAATAGAGTGCATAATCCTGTTCCTACTTTTCTTGCTATATCTTCGTCTTTTCTAAAATTGATTGCCACTGAATGATTCAATGCGTGAATACACTCATGCAGAAATGTGTCTGCGATTGCTTGGTTAGACATTGTTTTACAAATTACAATGATCTGATTGTCATAGTCGCACCACCCATCAGCTTCGGCTGCTTCCCTTTCGGTTGCTTCAACGAACTTTATTTTATAAGTGAAATTTAAAATCTTAACTTGTCTGGGGGGTCTTGGTTTATTCATAGATGATCTCCTCTTACTAATCTAAAAAAGTCATCACAAGTCATTCCTATCATCCACGGGTGGCGATCCTTGTGTAAGGCCGCTATTGCAAACTGTTCTGTCTTCTTGTCTCTGATAGCTTGTTCAACAGCATTCCATAGATGTGGTCTTGCTCCTGCTTTAACTTCAAAATGAAACAAAGGTAATGAAGCACATATGACATCAGGTACTCCTTCGCTTATCGCATTAAAATTGCCAGCCACTTGTGCAGTCCTATGAGCTGGGTATCCTTCATTGGTGCAAATACTTGCCCACGCTCTTTCATTCACTGCTCCTTTATTCCTAGAATTTATCATGTGATAACTCTGTATGTGTTTTCTTTTTCTTTCTCTTTTTCAATGTCTGCAAACCCGTCATTAACCTGTGCCCTAATAGCCTCTAACTCTTGAGTGATTGATTGGTTATCTAATTCAGTTAATCTCAATTCCAGTTGTAGAATCATTTTGTTAAGTATGTCCTTGTTCATAAATTAAACGTCCCGCCTCATTTTATGTTTACGCCGATAAGCCCTTGTGGGAAGGGACTTGAAGTTAGAGGCGAGACTAAATTATTCATTTTCAACAAATCTCCTTATCGCAAATCTAAAACAAAATAATCCAACCACTAGCGAGATTAATTGAATAAAAAACCGTAACGCTCCACCTTGTAGAGATTCTTGCATTTGGTACGGATCAGCGAACATCACTGCAAAGATTCCTATGACGATTCCTATGAGGAACATTATTGCCAATGTTGATACAATAAATACGATGTATGATATAATATATTTACCCATGTTATTTTTCTAAATTTGTAACTCTAACTTTTCCATGTTTTTAAAAATTCCTCTGGTGTTAATCCGCTCTCCTTGAACTTTCTAATCATAGGCCCATCTCTGTAGTCTGGATCAAATCTCCCTTGTAGAACCTTTAGTCTTACTTTTTTTGTAATCTGCTGATTAAGTGAAGCTAACCCCTGTATTCTTTTTCCATTAGGGCCAACCGTATCCTTCATTGACTCCAGCCCGTAGTGACCACTCTCACCGATTTTAGGTATGTCATCCATTTATCTGGACTCCAGCTTCTCTTCTAATTTGTTGATGGTGTGAAGACAGTCCCTTACGAACACCTCAGAATCTTTCGACGCTCTTACTGCATCTTGAAATCCTTTAGGGTGTCTCTTTATTAATTCGTGAGCGTTCTCGAACTTCGTCGTTATGCACCCGCTCGTCATTACCAGCGAGAGCATTAGCGATAGCGTCATCCACCATTGCATCCTTCTTTTTCCTCCTGACCTCTGCATTTGATTTTTTAACTTTTTGTTCAAAGAACTTTACGATCTTACTTAGTAAAGGGACTGCCTTCATAAAGGCCCATAGCCAGTTCATTAGAAACCGCCTGTGTCAGTGGGTGCAGGTTTAGGTGCGGAGTCAGCTTTACTTCCACAGAAACCACAGCTCTCAACGTGAATTATATTCTTAGACCGATTATCACCTGACTGTTTGTCTACCCACTTCTCCGTTCTTGTCTTACCTCTGAACCAGATCTGCTTACCTTTCTCAAAGTGCTTTTGGATAAACTCAGCATTCTTTCCAAACGCTTTAGCTTCTTGAAACGTAGGATCGTCTACCCAGTTATCTCCTTCTTTTTTCTGCTCATTGATTGCAATGGAGAAGGAAGTAATACTAAACCCATCTTTTTCGATAGTCTCAGGATCTCTAGTTAAGTTCCCCATCATGTGGGTCGAATTTAATGTTGCCATATCTGTTATTTTATTAGTTTTTTCTTACACTGAAGCCGATAAAACGACTCTCCCCGCTTCATTATTTTTTCTGCGGGAAATTCCTTACCTGAAAATATCTTGCGTAGTTTGCTTGATGATACCGTACAGGCTTCTAAAAATTTTTCTTTAGCTTTCTTACCGTACTCTTTTTCAAGTGCAGGTTTACAAGCCAGCCATGCTTCCTTTAAGTCAGGAGCAATTTCTCTTCCTCTACATTTAGAATGTTTATAGTTGGGCAACTCGTTTCCAGCTTTAATGTGTGCCACTCCAAGCTCTTTAACTTTCTTACTCCAGACTGAAACTAGATCTCCAATAATCATTGCCTTACTAAGATCTTCAGATGATTCAAATTTAGTGGGCAACCCAGAGGAAACTATTGAAACTATTTCGTGATTAACTGCTTCACACTCAGCGAGATTCTTGCACCATTGGCAGTTCTTATTTGCTCTTGGCTTCACACCTGGCGTAAGTCTCTTTGCTAGGATCTCCATGATCTTCGCTTTAGCTTTATCGTATGTAGTGTTCCAAGTGTAGTGGTACTTCTGATCTTCCCAAACTAAATGAAGTGTAGCGTTATTGTGATCTGTTATTCTTGGCCACTTACCATCTCTAGCTTCATCTAGTAACGCTAAAGCATATCCCTCTTGCTGGGCTATGTGATCTTCATTAGATCCCCACCCTGTCTTAAGATCCGAAACATGAAGTTGTCCATCAACCGATCCATGAAAATCAACGTGACCGAAGTATAAATCTTGAAAGCCAGCTTGTGATTCACAGTGAATGAATTCATCACCGTAAATACTATTAAGAGTATCAACAGAAAATTGTAACTCTTCGTCAGTTACTACTTTTAGTCCCGTCTTCATTAAAACCCAGCTCCTTGTTTCTTTGGGTGATTACTCTTTCTAAAAGCTCATGCCGCTGTGTTCCCCTTTCAGCAGCTTCACTAGTTCCTCCCCTGTTTGTGAACAATGCACAGAGTTCCCACTTACCAAAGTTACTAGGACTTTGTGGATGATGTGGTCTTTCTCTGTGCTGTGTATCAGGCATTGCTTTTGCTAAAAAATTTGTCCTGTTGTTTGTGCGATCTCTACAACTTGAGCAGCATTAAGAGGTTTCAATTCTTCGCAGTGTCTTTTAACAACAACACATGACCTTATGCCAATTTGATTAAGAATATCTGTAAGTATTTCATTTACCATTTTAGTAGATGGCTTAACTCCATTCTCTCTCATCTCTTTTCTGATTTCTAATTTGAGAGCCTGTTTGTTTATGAAATTATTAGGATGCACTAAATTGCCTCTCTCTTCTTTTGGCTTTGGCTTGATCTAACTTGTCACTTGTCTTAAGCCTGTCTTTCATTTCGTAGTATCCTAACTTCTTGTTGAGATTCTTGATTTCTCTTTTGAGTGCTTTAATTTCAGCCTGACAAGCATCTCCATACTCCATTATTATATCCCTAGTGTCTTGCATACTGCCTCTATGTTGTTGATTAATAATTGACGCTCATTGTCCTTAAGATCTCTGAAAGTTTGGCCTTGCTTGATGTAGCCTTTGCCTATGCAATACTTGTTAACTTTATCCTCTTTAGTACCAAATCTAAGCTGGCAGCTAACTACCCAAGCTGGAGGTGAAACCTTCTGAGGTGTAACATGAGCAGTAGTTCGAGACTCTTGAGGTTCTTCTGGGGCAGTATCAGGCAGATCCTCTCCTGCGTAGATGTAATGACCGAGTCCGAACAATGCTAAACACTTTACTAAACACCGCATTGTAGTGTCGCTAACCTGTCTTGAATTAGGATTCTTAATCGGGTTATTGCGATTATCCATTACAGGTAGCCACATTAACCTCCGAACATTCTCAATAATTACCTCTACCCATACGGTTGCAGTCCCATCAGGAAGGATCTCATACGGATACATCTTTGTTGCATTGCTTGGGTCTGAGAAATACTTAACGTCAAACTCTGTGTCGGGATAATTCTCCATAGCGATACCCCATGCCCATGCCCATGACAGGTATTTAAGCCCCATCTTCTTATCAATCTGATCGGTGCAATCAATTTTACTCAATTTACCCCATATATCTTTGTGTTTTGTTTCCATTTTATCCTGTGTATTTGCGTATATGATCTGGCCTAAACCGTAGAGTAGATCCAATTTTGTAGCCTTTAAGATTTCCTTTATCCAAATGCCTATATAAAGCGGATTGTGATATATTAAGAAATTTACAGACTTGCTTTGCTGTCATCATAGGCTCTGGTTCTGTACTGAAAGTGGTCATTCTTCAAAATACTTTCTTACAGCAGCCCTGATAAATTCTGATTTCTTTCCATTAAACAGCCTAGATCCAGCCGTAATTAGCTGGTCTGTATGTGGGTCAACAGCGAATCCCCTAATCCGATCTTTTAAAATTTTCTCTTTCTTTGTTTGCTGCACGGGACAAGTGTTACCATATCTTTTAATAACACCACAATATCTTTTTTTAGTGATGGTAACGATTCTTTTAAAGAAAATGTTGACACCTGATAAAAACCCTTTATTTTCGCTTCAGGTTGTTAGTATTTTTAAAAGAAAAAAAATGCACTTGAAAATCAACCACATATGAAAACTAAAAAGAAACAGCGACAATTTAGATGCACAGACACGCTATATAGTTTGGTGGAAGCTGCGTCTAAGGAAGCTGAAATGAGCGTGAATGAGTGGGTGTTATCCGCTATTCGTACCCAATTAAAGGAGGGTGTTCATGGAGAGGGGCTTGATGTTGATAACGTATCAGAGCTGGCAACGGCACAGGCGATCAATAATTACAGTCAAAGCAATGAAAAAGCTGCTGAAGTTTTAAAAGCGGCAATTGAGAAAACAGATAAAATATTTGAATTATCAAGGGAGAGGTTAGAGAGATCTCTACAATTGAAACGAAATCAAGAAAACAATAAAAAATGAATAGTTCAAGTAACACTCGCAATAAACGTATGGCTATCGCTATTAATAAGCGGTACGAACATAATAAGATAAAAAGTAAGAGAAAATTATAGTACAAAACACAAAACATAATGACAGAAGGTCAACAAGAAGAACAACGGATGGGGTTTGCAAAAGTAACGCAGAATCAAGGATGCTCAGAAATAAATGCAATTGAACGCAGTGATGTTATAGAATCAAATGCTGAGTTACGACATAGTAGAGCTGAATGCACCCACTCACATCGAGAGATGCGCTGGATGAAACGCTGGATTGCCGCCGTAGCCGCAGCTATTGTCGCAGTTATTGGTGCAACATGGTACACAACGAGTTATGTTACCCATTGGTACGGGAATCGTGTGTATCCCGAAGCCCCGCCGACTGCTGCCCTTATGGATGAATTGGCTGCACACAAAAAATTAACGGCATCACTCGTGGCTGAATTCGAGAGAATGAAAGAAGCGACAGCAACAACGAAGAGAACAGTGTTTTGGTTCGACAGAAAACGTCAACACAACGATTTAAAGTTCGCTATAGTGGATAACAAATACCCAGCCGGATATGAAGTCTGGGAGGATGGTGAACTCATTGAGCGGTGGCATTGGAAAATTGAGGGGAACCCTAAAACGGATCAGTACGGCGATTATATATTCAGATGCGTTTCAACGTACAATAAGGAAGGTGAATACTCAGGTTTTAAACAATATGTCATGGCAAATTATCCTGACGACGAGGGTTTTATCATGCCAATTGACAATGCTCTGGAGTACACAGTGAATATAAAAAAGAACTGGCTCAAACTAAAGTCATACGACAAGGACATGAATGGGATGGAAATTATGTGGAAGGACGGAAAGGTACTTCATACCTATTTACATGAACGGGATTTTATGCACTCAAAACAAGAAGGAACTGATCGCGATTTGTATTCAATTATTCAGGAACCTGATCAGTTAACATACATGGAACACCTGTCAAAAATGTTTCCGTTCATTCAAAATGATGTTCTCGAACCGTTCAAAAAATCTATACGTTATGAAAAAATCAAGGCAGCACAATCGGCTTTAAACAAAAGCAAAGCGGCGGTTAAAAGTGTTAGGAGGAAGGGGTAAATGGCTCAACCGTGGATTAAATGGGTGCGAGGTTCTAAACAAGAAAACTTGATCGCAGAACTACTTGGTATCAAATATAAAAAAGAAGGCGGCAAATATAAGGTTCGTTATTGGACAAGTACGATTCACAGAAATGCGTTTCGTAAAGACAATGCCAGAAAACACCTTCCAGTATTAGACAAGTTCATTAGAGACAGAATTAAAGAGTATGAAGATCATCAACCTGTTGAGCCAAAAGTAGCCAAACAATATGAATCCGATGAGCTTCTAACTGCTAAACAAATACTCAAGGATTGGAAGATAACAACTCCCCTATTAACATTTGTTAAACAGCAAGCAGAACAAGAGTTTAACACGAACGGAAAAACACAAGACATCTCACCTAAAGAGGCGTACAAACAATACCGTGTATCGAAACCTCTGGCACACAACTCAATTCCCGCTGCTCAAAAAATATTCAAGGATGTGTTCAGTCCATTTTTCGACATGGAAATGCGGAGAATTAATTTTACTGATATAGATAAACAGTTGATTGCTCTCTGGAAATCTAATGACTGGTCTGTCGATACATTTAATAAACGAGTCACGGGTACATCAGGTTTTCTAAAATGGTGTCAGTCTTCAAAAAGGCGATACATTAGCATGAGTTGGCCTGTTAGCTCATTGGAACGTATGCCAGAGGAAGAATATGAAACATTAGCTGGCGGCATAACCAAATATTTCACACCTGACCAAACCAATGATTTACTACATTCTGCAACAGGTCGAGATACAGACAAATATCAATTCGATTATATGCCGAATCTCGCAACCCAATTTTTTGCAGGGCCGCGACCTTTCGAGACATACCGTCTACCGTTGGAAAATTTCAATATGGAGGATAACACGGTTAAACTGGTTAAATCAAAACTAGGAGACAACAAACATCGTTTAGTTAAATTAAAACCTAACCTAAAAGCCATAATTCTCCCCTACTGGGAAGCTCAAGGAGGAAGAGGTTTAATGTTACCGCCAGAATTAAGGGTAAAACTAGAACCATTGTTCTATGGGCTGAATGCTGAACTTGCAAAAACAGGTAAAATTAGAAACAAAAAAGCGAAGAGGGAATATGACGAATGCCTAGCTTCTATCGGTGGTACGTTTAGTCAGGCATTTAAGCGAATGGCCGAGCGGCTCAAATTAGATTGGATTCGTGACGGATCTAGGCACAGCTATGGCTCCTATAGGTACAATCAGTTATTCCATCAAGATAACTCCGATAATTTTATATCAACAAAAAACACTCTCAAAGAAGAGATGGGTACAAATGTTGAGAACCTGGAAAAACATTATGTTGGTAGCGGTATTAAACTAGCTGAGGTTAACCAATATTTTTCTGTGGGATTGTGATGGTAGCTGCGAGTGGAATTGAACCACTGACCTGAAGCTTATGAGTCTTCCGCTCTAACCAACTGAGCTACGCAGCCATCGAAGAAGGGCAATTTAAACACACTTGTCAATCGTTCTCAATCCTCCCAAATTCCAGATCTAGGGGGGATGAAAGGGGGATTTCTAAAAACTGGTCAAAATTGCCCCACCTTAAACTACTGCCTATAAGATAGTTAGATGCCTTTAGACTTCTGGCCTCATAATCCAAAATTCTTGTAACTATAAACCACTGATAATCAGCAACATAACCCTCTATGTTTTTTTTGTGATTATGTCATTTACTCCCATTTACTCCCATCCATAGGGGGGATTTAGGGGGGATTTTAAGGCAGGGTTGGATGACACTCCCAGCACCTATCTAAGATAGTATCTCTTTTGACTAGGAAGTCTGCTCCCCTCTCCTCTTCGTACCCTACATAATGAACAATGAGCTGCTGCTTGTAGACCTTGCACAATGCCTCCTGAGCTTGATCCTTGGCCCTGCTAAAACTGGATACTGTAGGATAGCGAACAACCCCTAACAATAGTGAGGGTAATTAACAAAG
>MDSX01035458.1_pt1 | contig 10093 bp, 7 predicted proteins | sample 811141 | NCBI WGS metagenome assembly MDSX01 (sample SAMN05326642, study PRJNA326480) | marine metagenome | isolation source: seawater | place: Atlantic Ocean: South East | collected 2010
CTTAATAATAAGCTTTAATTGTTATGGGGCTACTATATCAATTTCCCCTTCTAGTGATCCTTATTCAGAAATACAAGAAGCTTTAATCCTTGCTGAACCTGGTGATATTATTCATTTAACTGAAGGTTTATATGAACTTGAAGACAGTTTATCTATAGATATCCAAGATATTATTCTTGAAGGAGAAGGTATTGATAAAACAGTTCTTTCCTTTAAAAACCAAAAATCAGGAGCACAAGGACTTTCTGTAACATCTGATGGCGTAATACTTAGAGATTTTGCAGTTGAAGACGCAAAAGGTGATGCTATTAAGGTTAAAGGTGTAAATGGAATAAGTTTTATTAGAGTTAGAACCGAATGGACTGGCGGCGTTAGTACGGAAAATGGAGCTTATGGATTATATCCAGTTGAGTCTAAAAACGTATTGATAGATTCTTGTGTTGCGATAGGCGCCTCTGATGCTGGCATTTATGTTGGTCAATCAGAAAATATTATTGTAAAAAATTCTCGAGCTGAATTTAATGTTGCTGGTATTGAAATTGAAAACTCCTACTATGCAGATGTTTATGACAACTATGCAGTAAATAATACTGCTGGAATTTTAGTATTCGATCTCCCTGATATACCTCAGCAAGGTGGCCATCACGTAAGAGTTTTTAGAAATAAAGCTGTTAATAACAATACAGACAATTTTGCTCCTGAAGGCAACATAGTCGGTGAAGTACCAAGAGGAATGGGTATTCTAATTCAGGCTAGTTCACATGTTGAAATATTTGATAATGATATCGGGGATAACGATACTATTAATATTGCAATTGTTACCTATGGCTTTGAGACTGATGATGAAAATTACTATCCTCACCCGAGATCAATTCAAATTCATGGTAATCGATTTGGTAAGTCAGGTTATAACCCAGATTTAGAGACTGGTGAACTTGCTAAAATACTATATGAGCTTTCTGATGGAGATATGCCACATATTTTCTGGGATGGGATTGTTCCGTTACCTCAAATACTATTTGGTCAGCCAGACGAGGATAAAATTATTTTAGGTGATAATGGAGATGCTTCATTTCTAACAATAAATGCTCTCAAATACATTCTTCCATTCTTTGATCCAGTTGATCAAAATTATGATAACTATAGAGGAAAAATTAAACCTCTATCTCCAGTGGTTTTTAGTGACTGACTTTAAGAAAACATTAACGATTATATTTTTTGTTCTTTTTAGCACAAATGTAACTTTTGCGAGCGTTAATGATTCAATAGTCCTTCAAGATAAGACTGCCAAAAAGCTATCAGACTATGGTTTTTTTTCTGATCTTGTCGCTCAATATCCATCCAAAGATGTACTGCCATACGAACTTATAAGTCCCCTTTTTTCTGACTATGCTGATAAATTAAGATTCATATACATGCCTTCAGAGGGATTTGCTGAATATAGGCCTAATGAAGTTTTTGACTTTCCTGAAGGGACTGTTTTAATTAAAACATTTGCTTATTTAAATAACCATGAGAAATCAAACTTAAATAAACAATTACTTGAGACAAGACTTTTGATTAAGAAAAATGACGAGTGGAAAAATGTTAGCTATATTTGGAACGAAGAACAAAGCGATGCATTTTTAAGCGTCGCAGGTAAAACCATAACAACACAATTTGTAAATAATGAGGGTGATATTCAAGATGTTAGATACAGAGTCCCCAATATCAACCAATGCAAGGAATGTCATCAATTAAATAAAAGTATTAGGCCTATAGGACCTAAGCCTAGAAACTTGGATAAAGAATTTTCCTATGAAGATGGGGTCATGAATCAATTGGATAAATGGCATAAACAAGGTTGGATTAAAAAGGATATAAAAGTAAAGGCTATGACTGATTGGACTAACACACTAGCTTCAATGAATAGCAGAGCAAGATCCTACTTAGATATTAATTGTGGGCATTGTCATATCAAAGGTGGCTCAGCAGATACTACTGGTCTTTATTTGGATTTTGCAGAAAACAGAGAAATACACTTAGGTTTTTATAAAAAGCCGATTGCAGCTGGAAGAGCTAGTAATAATTTAAAATATTCGATTGTTCCAGGTGAACCAGATAGCTCAATACTTGTTTATAGAATGCACTCTCTTGATCCTGGAATAATGATGCCAGAATCTGGGAGAGCCTTGGAACATAAAGAAGGTACTGAGTTGATTAGAAAGTGGATTGAAAATCTTTAACTCCTCTTTAAATTTGTCTTTATGACCATACCTATCTAATATAACCTCTTATTATGGAGAAAAAATAACATGTCTAAACATTCAGCATTAAATACTTTTGGCAGATCAGCCAATCCAGCTTTCACCAGAGGTTTTGAAGGTAACTCAGAGAGCCTCCCTTTAAGCGAAAGAATGACACTTGATGGAACTGTTAATAAAACAGGAATACTTTTAGGTCTTTGCTTTGCAGGAGCTGCAATTGGATGGAATATACCATCACTTGTTCTTCCAGCTGCAATAGTAGGTTTTATTCTTGCAATGGTTACTATATTTAGAAGTAAAGAAAAGGCAGGATCAACAGCACCTTTGTATGCGTTAGCTCAAGGAATAGCTCTTGGAGGTATAACTTTAATGTACGAAAATCAATTTGATGGTATCGCTATCCAGGCAATAGGTCTTACATTTGGTATTCTTGCATCTTTATTAGTTTGTTATAAAAGTGGCTTAATTCAGCCAACTGAGAACTTTAAACTTATGATTTTCGCAGGTATGGGGGGCATATTAATACTTTATTTAGTGAGTTTTATAATGAGCTTCTTTGGATCTGGTATCAGTCTTTTATCACCTACTAATAGTTCTTTAATGAGTATTGGCTTGTCCTTATTTATAGTTTGTATTGCCTCTTTATCTCTAGTTTTAGATTTTGATTTTATTGAAGATGGTGCCGAAAAGGGTTTACCTAAGTATATGGAGTGGTATGGAGCCTTCTCATTAATGGTTACATTAATTTGGCTTTACTTAGAAATACTTCGTCTATTATCAAAAATCAGAAGTAGATAATGAATTCAATAATTTTTGGTGGTCTTGCCATCTTGTCTCTTTTTGTTTTCTTTAACTTGGGGAAAATAAAAGCTTCAAAAAAACAAACTAATAGGGATAACAGGATAAATAGGTTTGGAAATCAACCTTCAAAAAAAAATATTATTGAAGGACAATCAAAAGAGGTGGATGAAGATGAAAAACATGACACATAAATATATTTTCTTATCTATATTTGCTTTATTTTCTATACAAGTTGTTATCGCAGATAACAATTCTAATGTTGCTCCAATTATTCAACCAGGTGCTCCAGGAGAAATGTCTAAAATACTTGACCCAAATATTGCAGCTAACATAGCTGGTGCAAAATATGTTGAAGCAGATGTAAAGTTTCTTGAAGGAATGATTGTTCATCACCAACAAGCCATTCTTATGTCTAAGCTTGCTAATAAAAGAACAAATAATGAAATAATCGTTGATTTAGCTAACAGAATTGATGTTTCTCAAGAAGACGAAATAAATTTTATGGAAAGCTGGCTTCAATCTCGTGAAGAAATAAAACCTAATATGTCTCATGATCATCATATGCATATGGAAATGGCAGGTATGGCTACTCCTAAGCAACTCAATGATCTTGAAAATTCAGAAAGTACTGATTTTGACAGATTATTCCTTCAATTAATGATATCCCATCATGATGGTGCTTTAGAGATGGTTGAAGAATTAAAAAAATATCCAGGATCGGCATATGATCCATTATTAAGTGAATTTGTTTCAGACCTAATTAACGATCAAGGCGTCGAAATTGAGAGAATGAATGCTATAGCCGTAAATTTATCTGATGATCCAAGATCTGGTTTATCAGCTGGTTTATTTTTTGCAGACGAAGCAATATTAAATCTTGAATTAGTAGCATCGTTAAAGAAACCTACTGGATTTTTTGATCCAGAAAATCCAGGCTCGAAAGGGATAGAAGATCCAACAAAAGATGTTGACGAAGATAAAGAGCAAACAACATTAGAGAAGTCCAAATCACTCAGATCTCCTATTCTTAGTTTTGCTAATACTGATATGGCATTTAGAGACGATCTTCTAGTTGCTGGTAATTATCATGGTTTTAACATGTACAGAATCGAAGATGATGGAATTCCAAATCTCATTTCATCAATAGTCTGTCCTGGTGGACAGGGTGACGTTTCAATTGTTGGTGATTTATTAATAATGTCTGTTGAGCAAGTTCGAAGCAGAATTGACTGCGGCTCCGATGGAGTTGGAAGAGATGCAAGTTCTGAGAGATTTAGAGGTATAAGAATTTTTGATATCGCAGATCTTGAAAATCCTAGACAAGTAGGCGCCGTTCAAACTTGTAGAGGTTCGCATACTCACTCTGTAATATCAGGTCCTACAAAAGACGGAAAAGTAATCGTATACAACTCTGGCACATCAAGTGTTAGAGATGAAGAGGAAATGGAGCAATGTATTGGTAATGTTCCAGGAGATAATAGAACTGCTTTGTTTAGAATTGATATTATTGAAATTCCTATATCTGATCCATCTAAATCTAGAATAGTTAGCAGTCCAACTGTATTTGCTGATCCTGAAACTGGTGCCCTTGGTGGTTTATGGGATGGAGGAGATCACGGAGATGATACGCAAGATACAAAAAGGACTGATCAATGCCATGACATTACGGTATTTCCTTCAGCAAATATTGCTGCAGGAGCTTGTTCAGGAAATGGAATTCTTTTTGATATAACTGATCCGTATAATCCACAAAGATTAGATGTTGTTACTGATGTTGGATTTGCTTATTGGCATTCAGCCACATTCAATAATGATGGTACTAAAATAATATTTACTGATGAATGGGGTGGCGGAGGTCGAGCAAGATGTAGAGCATGGGATCCTTTGGATTGGGGTGCTGATGCCATTTATGACATCGTAGACAATAAACTTGAGTTTAGGAGCCACTATAAAATGCCTGCACCACAAGTTGAAAGTGAAAATTGTGTTGCGCATAACGGCTCAATAATTCCAATACCAGGAAGAGATATTTTTGTTCAAGCCTGGTATCAAGGTGGCATATCAGTAATGGACTTTACGGATTCTACAAACCCCAAAGAAATAGCATATTTTGATAGAGGTCCTATAGATAAAGATATTCTTATTACTGGTGGTTATTGGTCGGCCTATTATTATGATGGGTATATTTATGGCACAGAAATCACTCGAGGCCTTGATGTATTAAAACTGGTTCCTAGTGAGTATTTAAAACAGGAAGAAATAAATGCAGCCTCGGAGGCATTTCCAGCATTAGGTCCAAATGTTTTTAATCCTCAGCAACAAGTACCAATGATGTGGCCTGAAAAATATTCAGAATCAACACTTTGAGAGTGATTACGCTTTGTAAACAACTATGCTTGTAGCTATTGATTTTGGAATTACTAATACTGACATAATTGTATGTAAAGAGAGTAAAAATCAATTCTTTTCATTACCTTCTGAAGAAATAAACGAAGACTTTATAATAAATATATTTAACTATATTGATGTAAAAATAAATGAAGTTAAAAAGATAGCAGTGACTGGCGGTAAATCTAGTGATCTTGATGATTATTTCAAAGAAATACCTCTTATTAAAGTAAATGAAGTTCAGGCCATTGGGTTTGGGGCGCGAGAAATTTATGGAATTAAAGATGAATCTTTTTTAGTCACTAGCGCAGGAACTGGAACAGCTTGTGTAGCCTTCTTTAATGAACAATTTAATCATCTGGGCGGGATATCTGTTGGTGGCGGGACTCTTAAAGGATTATCTAATTTAATAATAAAGAATAATTCTGCTGAAGAGATTGATAATTTGGCTATTCAAGGTAACAGAAACAATCTCGATGCCCTAATTGGAGAGGTTGTGAATGATATTGGAGCCTTACACCCAGAAATAACTGCTTCAAATTTTTCTAAAGCTGCGCAAATAACAAATCAATCAGATAAAGATATTGCTGCGTCTATATCAAATATGGTTGGTGAGGTTATTGGTACAATTTCATATTTAAATGCCCTTCTCATTGGAGTTGATAAAGTATATTTTGTTGGAAGAATGTCTTTACTTCAATCAGTCAAAGATGGAATTGATAAAAGACTCAACTTAGCCAAAATTCATGGTGTTTATGAAAGTAAAAGAGAATATGCTAATGCATTAGGCGCGCTTGCTTATTTAAGGGCTAATCCTTAAAATCTCTACAGGAGAATTATATGTTAGAAGAAACTGCAGCTATTGTTACCGATAAGTCGTCAATTATCACATTTGCTGTGCCTGTCTTTTTTCTAATGATAATTATCGAGTACTGTTATGGTAGGTTTGTAGGTAAAGATACGTACAGATTGAATGATACCTTTACTAGTATCTCACTGGGTATGATAAGTAGATACCCTACTATGTTGAATCTTGGAGTTCAGAGTCTTATTTTTGTCTATATAGGCAAGTATTTAAATGTTGGCCTTTTATCAATGAAGAATCCTCTTACATGGATAATAGCCTTCCTTTTATATGATTTATCATATTATTGGATGCATAGATTGCATCATGAAATAAAAATTTTATGGGCAACTCATAGTGTTCACCATCATGGAGAAGATTATAATCTTGCAACAGCATTAAGACAGACAAGTACTGGATGGTTATGGAAATGGATTTTTTATATGCCAATGATAATTCTTGGAGTTCCAGGAGAAGTCTTTGTAACTGTTGCTGGTATTAATCTGGTCTATCAATTTTGGGTTCATACAGAACATATAGGCCATTTAGGGTTCTTAGAAAAGATTTTTATTACGCCTATGAATCACGGTATACATCACGCTAAGAATAAAGAGTACATAGATGCCAATTATGGTGGTGTTTTTATTATTTGGGATCGAATGTTTGGCACTTATACTGCAAGACTTGCAGACGTAACACCTGTTTATGGAACAGTGAGTGCCTTAAAAAGTTTTAATCCTATATGGGCTAATACTCAAGTTTATACAAACATGATTAAAGATACTATTAAGACTAAAAAGCTTAGTGATAAAATTAAAATATGGTACTCAAGAACATACTGGAGACCTGAAGATTGTATTGAGGAAAAAGATCCAAAAGAATTCTATATAAAATATGATCCGATCATAACTTCAGATATCAAAGTATTTTCTTTCTTCCAAATGCTTTTCACTATAATAGTTTCAGGCTCGGTTCTGTTTTTCCTTGCTCAGTTTTCTTATAATGAGATAATAGCATTTGCTGTTTCTATCACTCTTCTAAGCTCTCTTACTGCAACATTACTTCAAGGTAAACGTTATATGTATGTTGTAATTGTTGGCTTTTCTATTTTAGGAATTTTTAGTATTGAATTTTTTGGAATTTTAAACAGTACCTTACTTCCAACTCAGTTATTGATGAGCCAGTTTTTTGTAAATATATTTGTGGTTGGCATGTTGTATCTGTATCAAGGATACAAAAATTTAATGCCGCTTAAAGACAGAAGAGTCCTATAAATCTAACCAGATGTCTCTTTTGCAGGAACGCCTGCAACGGTAGTATTATTAGCTACATCCTTTAAAACTAAACTTCCTGCAGCTACTACAGCCCCTTCTCCAATTGTTATGTTTCCAAGGATTGTGCTTGCAGCATAGATTGAAGCACCTTTTGAAATATTAGGATGTCGTTTTCCAGATTCATAACCTTTCCCACCAAGAGTTACTCCCTGAAATATTGATACCTCAGTTTCAATCTCAGTTGTTTCACCTATAACAACTCCAGTAGCGTGATCAATCATTACACCTCCAGCAATCTTTGCAGCTGGATGGATATCAACTCCAAAAACTTCTGATGCTCTATTTTGAAGAAATAAAGCCATAGTATGTCTATCGTTTTCCCATAAACAATTAGCTGCACGATATGTTGCTAAGCCTAAGAATCCTTTGTAAAAAAGTAAGGGCGTAGAAATATAATTACAAGCTGGGTCATTAGCTTTAAAAAATCTTAAGTCTGCTTCTAGTGATAGCTCAATATCATCACAATCTCTGTAGACATCTAGTATAAATTTCTTAATATCCATAGCTGACAATGCATCACTGTGTAATTTAGATGCAAGAATGGAAGCTACTGCTGCAAGTAGATCTCTTTGAGATAGTATTAGAGAATATAAAAAAGACCCAAGCGAAGGCTCGGCATCAACTCTAAGATGTATCTCATGTTGTATTTCTTTCCATAACTCTCTGTCCATAGTATGAGGATTATAGTCGTATTATCTGATTTGAGAAATAAAGATAAATATTTGGGTGATCTTAAATCACCCAAATTTAAATTTTTTAAGTATCGAAGCGATCTGCATTCATGACTTTGTTCCAAGAAGATATAAAGTCATTTGTAAATTTATCTTTAGCATCATGTGAAGCATAAACCTCAGCCAAAGCTCTTAATTGCGAGTTAGATCCAAAAACAAGATCTGCTCGTGATGCAGTTCTAATTCTTTCTCCTGAAACTCTATCAAAGCCTTCATATGAGTTACCAGTTCCATTGGGTTTCCATTCTACTGACATGTCTAATAGAGTACTAAAATGATCATTGGTTAAAGTATTTACATCATCTGAATATACGCCATAACCATTAGAACTAATTCCTAAAGATCTCATTCCACCAAGCAATACAGTCATTTCAGGAGCTGTAAGGCCTAATAATTGTGCTTTATCTAACATCATTTCTTCAGGTGAAACATTGATACCTGATTTATGGAAATTTCTAAATCCATCAGAATGTGGTTCTAGAACTGCAAATGAATCTGCATCGGTTTGATCTTGAGAAGCATCACCTCTTCCCGGCATAAAAGGAACTTTAGATCCAGTTGCTATTTCAATTCCAACATTACCAGCTAAAACTATTACATCTGCAATTGATGCACCTGTTTCATCGGATATATTTTCATAAACACTCAAAACTTTTTGAAGCTGTTCTGGCTTATTAACTTCCCAGTCTTTCTGAGGCTCTAATCTGATTCGCGATCCATTTGCACCACCTCTCATATCAGATGCTCGATAAGTAGAAGCACTTGCCCAAGCTGTTTCAACCATCTCTTGGATTGTCAGGCCACTTTCTTTTATTTTTCCTGAAACTGAATCAACGTCATAGTCTGTTTTTCCAGATGGAACAGGATCCATCCATATTCTTTCCTCATCAGGAACTTCAGGACCCATATATCTTGTTTTAGGTCCCATATCTCTATGAAGCAACTTAAACCATGCTTCTGCAAAAGCATCAGCAAACTCTTCAGGGTTTTCATGGAAATGCTTAGAGATTTTTTTGTATTCAGGATCTTCGCGAAGCGCTATATCGGCTGTTGTCATCATTGTTGGTACTTTTACAGATGCATCTTCAGCATCTGGAGCTAAATCTTCATCTTTTGGATTTATAGCATGCCAAACTTTAGCACCTGCAGGAGTATCAACGAGTTCCCACTCATAACCAAACAATAAATCAAAATAACCATTATCCCATTGAGTAGGATTTGCAGTCCAAGCCCCTTCAAATCCACTAGTAATAGTATCCCTACCCTTACCTGATGCATAAGAACTCAACCAACCTAATCCCATTTTTTCAAGAGCTCCACCTTCTGGTTCAACACCGACATTATCATCTGGACCAGCTCCGTGACCTTTTCCAAAAGTATGTCCACCAGCAACTAGTGCAACAGTTTCATAATCATTCATCGCCATTCTACCAAAGGTAGTCCTAACATCATGAGCACTTGCAAGCGGGTCTGGATTTCCATCAGGGCCCTGAGGATTAACATAAATTAAACCCATTTGAACAGCGCCTAATGGCATATCTAACGACTCTCTATCATCATTACTTTCGTATCTATTATTTTCAAGCCATTCTTTTTCTAGTCCCCAATGAATATCTTCTTCAGGAGCCCATATATCCGGACGACCACCGCTGAAACCAAATGTTTTACCACCCATAGATTCTATAGCCACATTACCAGCAAGAATTAATAGATCTGCCCAGCTAATTTGCTTACCGTATTTTTGTTTAA
>MDSX01071715.1_pt1 | contig 10092 bp, 10 predicted proteins | sample 811141 | NCBI WGS metagenome assembly MDSX01 (sample SAMN05326642, study PRJNA326480) | marine metagenome | isolation source: seawater | place: Atlantic Ocean: South East | collected 2010
ATAACCATCAGGATGTCCAACTACATTACCCTTATATAAATCCATTTTTTTTAACAAACCATATCTTCCACGACGGTTGCGTATAAGTTCACCATCTTTTCTCATTGCTTTTAGTCTTCTACCTAAAGCTCTAGAAATTTTTAGATCTATAATATTAAAGGCTTTAGCTAGTTCGTTGCGTGTTTGAGGTCTTCCAATATCATCTAAAAATTTAATAATTTTTTTACGATCTGGAAGTAAAAAATCAGGAATTGTTTTTTTATTAGGCACTATCTAAATTGGTTTTATAAGGACAATTAAGTTTAAATTTTTGCGTTCGTTTCATTTTTTTTATCTCAATTTCACGCTTTCTTGCAATACTGCTATTTTTGCATTTTTCTTTATAAAATATTTTAAAAGGGCCGCGACCTCTTGTATATTTAGCGCCATGGCCTTTTTGATGTGCGTCAAGTCGTCTTGTTAGGTCTTTAGTAATGCCAGTATAGAGAGTACCATCAGAGCATTCTAAAACATAAACAGTCCAGGTCATTTACACAAATGGATTTTTCAAGATAATTGTTTCATTTCTCTCAGGACCTGTTGAAATTATATCAACTGGTACATCAACAAGTTCTGAAATACGATTGAGATAATCACAAGCTTCCCTTGGTAAATCATTATATTTTTTTATACCAACAGTAGATGATTGCCAGCCTGGGTGCTCTTCATAAACAGGCTCACATTTAGAAAAATTTTCAGCATCAACTGGAGGAGTGGTTAATAATTTGCCCTCGATCTTATAACCTGTGCATATATTTATTTTTTCTAACCCATCTAGAACATCTAGCTTAGTAACACATAAACCAGTCAAACTATTGATCTTAGCAGAACGAATTAAAGCAACTGCATCAAACCAGCCACATCGCCTCGCTCTTCCTGTTGTTGCTCCAAATTCACAACCAACTTTTGCAATATGCTTGCCTATATCATCATTTAATTCCGTTGGGAAAGGTCCTGAGCCAACTCGAGTAGTATATGCCTTGGTAATACCTAATATATAATCAAATAAACAAGGACCAAATCCTGTTCCTGTTGCAGCACCACCTGCAGTTGTTGAGGATGAGGTGACAAACGGATATGTACCATGATCTATGTCTAACCAAGTACCCTGTGCACCTTCAAATAAAATGTTATTTTCTTGAGTATGTAAATTAGTTAAATGCTCAGTGACATCAGTTATCATAGGTATCAAAGTCTTCGACAATTCAAGTGCTTCATCAAATGTTTTCTGAAAGCTAATTTCATTCGACTGGTAATATTTTTTTAGTAAAAAATTATAATAGTCGAGTATTTCTTGAAGCATTCTTGCGAAACGATTTTCATCGGTTAGATCATCAACTCTTATCGCTCTTCTTGCAATCTTATCTTCGTAAGCGGGACCTATCCCCCTACCTGTTGTTCCTATTGCGTCTTTTCCTTTATGTTTTTCGCGTGCTTGATCAAGCGCTATATGATAGGGCAATATCAGTGTGCATGCGGGGCTTATTTTGACTCGAGAATGAGCTGATATCCCTGCTTTTTCTAATACGTTTAGTTCTTCTACTAGTGCATGGGGGCTTAAAACTACGCCATTACCAATTAGACATTCAACATCATCATGCAGAATTCCTGAGGGTATTAAATGTAAAACTGTTTTATCTTTATCAATAACAACTGTATGTCCAGCATTATGTCCTCCTTGATATCGCACAACTGCTGAGACAGACTCTGTTAATAAATCAACAATTTTTCCTTTGCCTTCATCACCCCATTGGGTGCCTAGCACAATAATATTTTTTCCCATATCTATTTTAATATATTATTTTTTATTATCTTTGATAATCCAGTCATTATTCTCATGAATAAGTGACAGACTACAATTCATTTCAACTGCGGTATGTTTTTGGCCTTCTAGCTCTTGTACAACAATTTTTCCTTGCTCCCTTAAATCCTTAATCTTCTTTTTAAGTGCAGGATCACTGTCACTTGGTGCAAAAATTCTAGTTATTTTTACCTTCTCACAATTATGTAGCTCTAAAAGTTGTTTAACATCAGCACTAAACCCTGTTGCAGGCCTAGCTCTTCCAAAAGCTCTACCTATATCATCATAACGACCACCAAAAGCAACACCTTTACCCTGATCCGGCACATATGCGGTATATATCATTCCAGTATGGTAGTTATAACCCCTCAATTCTGCTAAATCTACATTAATTGATAAATTAGGTTGGTCTGCAATAGACTCGGACACAGCTTTGATCTCGTTAATATGTTTTTTTACTTCAGGAAAGAATTTAGCAATTGATTTAGTAGCATCTTCTAGTATTGACACGTCTCCATGCAAATCAACCAAATCTAATAAAGCTTTACTACTATTATCATTGATTTTTAATTTCTTGTAGAATTTTTTTAACTCATCTTTTGCTTTTCTTTTTACTATTTCAAAAACCTCCATTTCCTTTTCAGGAGTCAACTTAGATTCTGAGATTAAAGATCGAAAAATTCCAATGTGTCCAATATCTATACAAATATTATCAATTTCTAATGAATTCAATGTTGCTAGCATTAGTTTGACTATTTCTATATCACTAGACACACCAGCATGTCCAAACAGCTCAGCTCCTAGTTGAAGCGGCGAACGTGAATCACCAAAACTATCGCTACGACTATGCAATACGGAGCCTAGATAACAAAGTCTTGTTGGCGTATCTTGTTTCATTAGATGCGCATCTATACGCGCAACTTGAGGAGTAATATCAGCGCGAACTCCCATCAAACGACCGCTTATCTGATCTGTTATTTTATATGTTTGTAGATCTAAATCTTCTCCAGTTGCTGTAAGTAGTGATTCTAAATATTCAACCATTGGAGGAATCACAAACTCATAACCCCAAGTTGTATATAAATCAATGATTTTACGGCATATCTGTTCAAGCAATATTGCCTTAGGAGGCAAAATCTCATCAACACCTTCAGGTAGAAGCCAACGATTATTTGTATTCATAGAGGTAACTTAACGCACAATACACAAAATAAAAACACCAAATAGCATACTAGTAATGCCTAAAAATCTTATTTTTTGGTTATCTAACTGAGATACCAAACTAAACACTTTCCGCATGCCATTTGGATTTAAAAATGGCATGAATCCTTCAAAAATAAATACCAATGCTATAGCTGTTAAAAGATCAGAAAAGTTAATGTCAAACAATTATGACTACCATTTAGCATACATAACTATAAACGTCATTTTGATTTATTGAAATACTTAAAAAAATCAGATTCAGGTTCTATTAGTATTACATCATTACCTTGATTAAAACTATTTTGGTACGCATTCAAACTACGATAAAACGAATAAAATTCTTCATCTTTATTAAATGCAGCAGCGTATACCTCTGTCGCTTGTGCATCACCCTCGCCTCGAATAGTCTCAGCATCCCGATAAGCATTTGCTAAAATAACTTCTCGCTCCCTGTCTGCGTTAGCTCTAATTCTTTCTGCTGCCTCTGACCCACGTGCACGAAAATCTTTTGCAACTCGATCTCTTTCTGCACGCATTCGTTGGTAAACAGAGTTACTAACTTCTGCTGGGAGATCAATCCTTTTTGTTCGAACATCAATAACTGAAATACCAAGCTCATCAGTCAAGTTTGATGTTGTTGACGTCACAACATTTAAAATTTGAGTACGCTCACCAGCTACAACTTCCTGAACAGTTCTTTCGCCAAATTCATCTCGCAAGGCACGATTGATACGTTGCTCTAGCAATGTATTTGCACTCACTACATTTCCTCTAGTTGCGGTATAGAATTTCTCTATATCTGTGATGCGCCACTTAACATAGTAATCAACGATAACGTCTTTCTTTTCCTTGGTAAGAAATCTCTGGGGTTCTTGATCAAGATTAAGTAAGCGTTTTTCAATTTTTTGAGCATAATTTACCAGAGGTATCATAAAGTGAATACCTGGCTGATTATCAGAACGTTGTATTTCACGAAATTTAAAAACAATTGCTTGCTGATATTCCTTAACTGTAAATATTGAGAAATAAGCAATTATTATGATTATAAAAACTGGAAAGAAAATTTTTGCATTGAATGGCATTATCGTGATCCTCTTAATCGACTATTTAAATTATTTTGTAAATTATTAGTCGATGATGGTGTTTGATTTTCAAGTAAGTTGTTAAATGTTGAGTTCGAAGTACTTGGTTTTTTATTGGTATTATTATCAATCAATCGATCAATCGGTAAATACATCAAGCTATTGCCATTATCATTATCAATTAAAACTTTATTTGTATTACTAAATACTGATTCGATTGCATCCAAATATAGTCGCTCACGTGTTACTTTTGGAGCACGCTGATATTCAATTAATAATTGCTCAAAGCGGCTTGCCTCACCTTCAGCCTTAGCAATAACACGCGCTTTATATCCATTGGATTCTTCGCGTAGTCTTGCTGCCGCACCACGTGCTTTTGGAATAATGTCATTTCTGTATGCTTCTGCCTCATTCACTAAACGTTGCTCGTCCTCTCGAGCTTTAATGGCATCATCAAATGCAGCCTTAACTTCCTCGGGTGGTTTTGCAGGTTGCATCTCAACACTTGAAATGTAAATGCCCGACTCATAGTCATCCAAAACATCTTGTATAAGAATTTGTATCTTCTGTGCTATCTCGCTTCTACCCTCTGTTAGGACAAAATCTAACTCACTTTTTCCGATTACCTCACGTACTGCACTCTCTGTTACTTGACGAAGTGTTGGAAACGGATCAAAAACATTAAATAAAAAGTCTGTTGCAGTGCCAATTCGCCACTGAACTGCAACTTCGACATCAACTATATTTTCATCCTGTGTAAGCATGGATGCTTTATGTGTTATTGAACGCACTTGGCCTACATTCACTTTGGTAACTTTTTCTATGGGACGAGGGAGACGTATATTAAGACCGGGGTCTAATGTTGTTACGTACTTTCCAAAACGAAGCACAACTCCCCTTTGTTGTTGATCTACCAAATACGTCATGTCAAACACAAGCCATGCAATTAGTAGAATAATCACAACGGAAAATGGAAAAATTGATCCACCACCTTTGGATGGTTTTTTGCCAAATATTCCGCCAAACCCTCTTTGCATCCTTCGGACTATTTCGTCTAGATCAGGTGGTCCTCCATTACTACCATTTTTACCCCAAGGGTCTTTATTTTTGTTGCCATCTGGCGGCTCATTCCAAGACATTAATCAATACTCCTAAAATTGTTATTACCCATAAAACTAACTGTCAACGATTGAAATATCACGGATTATGCCTGCGAGTACTCAATATTTGAAATGTCTAAGTTAGCTTCCTTACATAATTTATGCAATTTAAATTCCTCTAATTCTACTTCTAAAAGCCATCCGTCTTTGTTATCGGTGTCTTCCCTTTTGACTGCTCCAATATCAAAAAGTTTTGCTCTTAGTTGTCCTGCCGATATTGGCAGCTTTATGTAATGCGGTTTTTTGTGTTGATTTAGGTGTTTAGTGATAGATTCAAGCAGAAAATTAACCCCATCTCCGGTTTTTGATGATAACCAAACGCGAGTTAATTTGTTATATTTTGAAACCTCAATACGTTTTTTTTGTGCTGAATGCATGTCTATTTTATTGTAAACCTCTATTTGAGGAACATTTGACGCTCCAATCATTTCAATCACTTCATTTACCTCATCGATGCGACTTTGACGTCCGTCTTGTTCAACATCGATAATATGAACAAGCAAGTCTGCTTCCCTAATCTCATCTAATGTTGCCTTAAATGACTCAATTAATTCATGAGGTAGGTCGCGAATAAATCCAACAGTATCTGTCAAAATTATGTCGTTATTGTTTTCAATCTTTACTCGTCTTAATGTTGGGTCAAGCGTTGCAAATAATTGATCAGCAGTTTTTATCTTAGCTCCAGTCACATAATTGAATAAAGTTGATTTTCCGGCATTTGTATAACCAACCAATGAAACTACCGGTATATCTCTTTTTTTACGTTGCTGTCGACTCTGAAAGCGCTGTTTCCTGATCTTTTGGATGCGCTGTTTTACTGATTTTATTCGTTTTCCAATTAGACGACGATCTGTTTCAAGCTGCGTTTCCCCAGGTCCACGAAGACCAATACCACCTTTTTGTCGCTCTAAGTGTGTCCAACCTCTAATAAGTCTTGTTGTTAAATGTTCTAACTGAGCAAGTTCGACTTGCAACTTACCCTCATAGCTTAATGCACGTTGTGCGAAAACATCAAGAATTAAACCTATTCTATCAATAACTCTAAAATCAAGAAATCTTTCTAAATTTCTCTCTTGTGCTGGGGTCAACGAGCAATTAAAGATTATAACATCTGCGTTTGATTCTAATGCAGCTGATCGAATTTCATCCGCTTTACCCTTGCCAATGAAAAATCTTGAGTCTGCTTTTAATCTTGATGCTGTTATTGAACTAACAATTTCCAATCCTGTTGACTCAACCAAGTGATAATATTCGCTATATTCATCGTCTTTCCTGAAATTTTTAAAATCGACGTATACGATTAATGCACGATGTATAAAAGCAGATTTAGATTTCAAACGATTTCCATAAATTAAAATATATTACTCAGCTTTCCTCATCAGTTTCGTCCTCAGGGCTCATAAGCTTTGCCGATATATTTCTTGTCGGCACAATTGTTGAAATTGCATGCTTATAAACCAACTGACTTACCGAATTTTTTAGTAGAACCACAAATTGATCAAATGACTCGACCTGACCTTGTAGTTTTATTCCATTCACTAGAAAAATAGAGACTGGAATGCGCTCTTTTCTGAGACCATTCAAAAAAGGATCCTGTAATGAGTGCCCCTTACTCATAATTATTTCCCCTTCCTGCCTTTTTATTATGAAAAGCTTGTTTGACAGGTTTTATATATCTTTTTGGCAAGTATATTACAAATGTGAAAAATTTTCGGTTAATTATTGAAGATTATCTAAAATTTCAGTAAATATTCCGGAATCATAGGGATTGTAGTAATTCGCATTATCCTCAGTTTTACACCAAGTAAGTTGTCTTTTTGCAAGTTGCCGTGTTGCGGTAATTGAATACTCCTGCATCTCATTGTAATTAAATTGATTATCCAGATATTTCCATATCTGCCTATATCCAACAAGTCTCATAGAAGGTAAATCAGGTGTTAAATCGCCGCGATGGTACATGGATTCAACTTCCTCTACAAAGCCATTCTCAATCATTGCTTTAAAGCGTTTTTCGATATGTTGGTGAAGCAGTGTACGATTTTCCGGAAACAGGATAATTTTTTTAATGGGGTATGGAAAAATCTTTTTTTCTGGTTTTGCGATTAAATCAGACAATAAACACCCAGTTATTTCGTATACTTCAAGAGCTCTTTGAATTCTTTGTGTATCATTTAAATTTATTTTACATGCTGATTTTGGATCTATAGCAGCTAATTTATTATGCATTTGTTGCCAACCCAATTTTTCTGCCTCTTTTGTAATTTTTGCTCTTATTTGATAATTTGCCTCCGGCAACTTATCTAGGCCTTTTTCTAATGCACGAAAATACAACCCTGTCCCTCCGACAAGAATTGGTATCTTACCTTTGTCATGAATCTCGCTAATCGCTGTATACGCATCTTTCTGAAAACGTGCTGCGGAATACACCTCTGATGGATCGCAGATATCTATAAGTCGATGTGGTGCTATTTTCAAAAGTTGTTGGTCTGGTTTTGCCGTGCCGATATCAAGTCCTCTATATACCATTGCTGAGTCAACACTAATAATCTCTGAATTTATTTTTTCATGCAAAAAGACAGCTAAATCAGTTTTTCCAGTTGCTGTGGGGCCCATGATGAATATGACAAAAGGTTTTTTCACTATTTAGCTCGTGATTAGATGCAAAGACTTAATTAAAATAATCTGAGGAATTAAAAATAAATACTACGTTATGTTCCACTATCTCTGGGAATAATAATTGTCTGTCCTACGTAAACAAGGTCTCCTTTTAATTTATTATACTTTCTAATTAAATTGGGACTTATTTGATACCTTTGAGCAATTGTTGAAATCGTCTCCCCTCGCTCGATGATATGTTTACGTTGTGATAGTAATGTGCCCTCTGGGGCAAAATCTTTAAAATACCCCTTTAAACCACTCAAAATTGCAGCACACAGGTTTTTGCGATGTTTTGAGGTTAATAATTTTTTTTCCTCAATTGGATTTGAGATAAATGCGGCCTCAATCAAAATTGAGGGTATATCAGGTGATTTCAGTACAACAAATCCAGCTGACTCAACATGCCTTTTATGGACCCTTCCAACTTTTCTTAACCCTTTTAAAATACGATCTGCGACATCAATACTCGCTTCGAGACTTGCTGTTTGAGATAAATCCAGTAATACCGATGCAACCAGATCATCTTTGCTATCGAGACTCACACCGCCTACTAAATCTGATGCATTTTCTTTTTTTGCCAACCACTTAGCAGCTTCACTACTCGCTCCCTTTTTACTTAAAACATAAACTGAAGAACCTCTTACCGTAGAATCAGTAAAGGCATCAGCATGAATTGAAATAAATAAATCAGCTTTATGATCTCGAGCTTTTTTTATTCTATTTCTAAGTTCCACATAATAATCACCTTCACGTATTAAAACCGCGCGCATCCCCCTCTCTTTATTAATTACATTGGCAAGACTTTTTGCAATTTTTAATACAACATCCTTTTCATAAACCCCGCTTGGCCCAATAGCGCCTGGATCTTCGCCGCCATGACCAGCATCAATAGCAATAATCACATCCCGGAGCTTTCCTGATGGTTTCACCGTCTTTTGAGATTCTTTTTTTATTTTCTTCTTCGCAATTTGTTTTGGTTTTTCTTTAGCCTCAGTATCAAATACATCGATTACAAGTCTATGGCCATAGTGTTTATTTGGTTGTAGTTGGAACATTTTATATCGGATGGGTTTTTTTAAATCTAAAACGATGCGAAGATCATTTTTATTTCTTACGCCAGAGCGAATCGCCTTTAGAAATTTATCTATGCCTTTTGGTTGGTTTTTTATCTTTTTTATTGTGGAATTTTTTAGATCAATCACAGCGCGATGCGGCTGATCTAGGGTAAAAAGCTTATATTCGATGGGACCACTAGTATCAAAGACGACGCGAGTGCTATCAGGTGCTGCCCAGACGCGTACACTATCAACAGTTACAGTTTTTGCAAAAACTGATGCAGGCAAAACAAGAAGACAATAAAGCAATATGGATCGCATATTTCTATTTCTCAATATTTACCTATATATTGATAATTCGTCTGTTATGACAATAATTTCAAGATTTTTTTAAAAAATCAACCTATATATTTGTTTTTTATAGGTTATAGAAAACGATTCGAGGTTACGATACAGGAAATAAGAAAACTAAATTGAGAGATTCCCTATGATAGAGTCGCCAATCTCTGAAAATGCGCTGATTTCAAGTGCTCGCCCCTCATTTTGATATGAGAGACTGATGAGAATATCGGCATCAGGCAACAAATCTCCGCCTCTCTCAGGCCACTCAAAAAAACAAATTGCACTGTCATCGCAGTAATCCCGAATCCCAATATACTCAAGCTCATCTTCATCATTTATACGATATAAATCAAAATGATAAATAATATAGTCATCAATTGAATATGATTCGACAATTGTAAAAGTTGGGCTTTTTACATTACCTGTGTGACCGAGTCCATTGAGTGCGCCACGAACAAGTGTTGTCTTTCCTGCACCAAGATCGCCCTTTAGATAAATCACCTCACCGCCTTTCAAGTAGGACGCTAATTTTGAACCTATTTCCGTAGTTTCAGTTTCATTCTTAAGCGGTATTATCATTCCGGATTTGCGAGTTCGCGTAGATATGGCATCAGATCTGTCGCTATTATCCCTCGCTCTCCCCCATCAAATGCCGCCATATCTGCAGCACGAGCATGCATCAAAACACCTAGCTGTGTTGCCCTCTCAATATCAATACCTTGTGCGACTAAACCGGCTATCACGCCAGTTAG
>MDSX01049784.1_pt1 | contig 10089 bp, 8 predicted proteins | sample 811141 | NCBI WGS metagenome assembly MDSX01 (sample SAMN05326642, study PRJNA326480) | marine metagenome | isolation source: seawater | place: Atlantic Ocean: South East | collected 2010
GCGCGAAGAGGTCGAGCAGCTCGGGCAGGCGCACGGGCGCGTCGCCGCACACGGTGAGCGTGATCGCGACCGTGGCCAGCCCCGCGTCGCGCCGGTGCGGCAGCGGCGGCACGGGCGCGGCCGGGTCGTCGAGCAGGTCGACCTTGCAGTCGACGATCGGCAGGAGCGTCTGCGGCCGGTCGTGCTCCTCGCACGACGGCTCGGCCAGCTCGGCGGGCGTGACCACGCCGCACAGGTGCCGGCAGGGGTCGCCGCGGTGGCTCTTGGACTTGTACAGCACGCGCAGCTGCTCGTTGGTCTCGAGCGCGAGCGCCAGGTTGTTGGACGGCGTGGCGAACGGCTCGGCCGCCACGCCGAGCGCCGCCTCGGAGGTGACGGTCACCGTCTCGTAGTCGCCCATGGCGGTGCCGCGCGCGGCCTCGCGCGCGGCCGCGTGCGCCTCGCGCATGCTCTCGGCGATCTCCTTGCCCGCGCGCACCTGCGACTCGCCCACGACGAGCTTGGCGCGCAGCACGATGAAGCCGCGCGCCACGCCCGTGAGCGTCACGTCCAGCGAGCCGTCGCACGCCGAGGTTGCGCACCGGTGCTTGAGGGCCTCGGCGACGCGCGTCGTCTGGTGCCGCCCGCGCGTCGGCAGCTTGCCCGTGGCGACCGCGTCCAGGTGCGCGAGGCCCTCGACCGCGCCGGGCACGAGGCTCGTGGACGCGTCGTGCGGCGTCGCGTTGCGCACGGCGCGCGACCACACAACGCGCGTGTGGCCGCTCGCCTCCTGCAGGTGCCTGGGCGGCATGCTGGCCGCGTGGACGGTGGTGTTCGCCGCGTCGGCCGACGAGCGCACGAGGCCGGTGTGCATCGTGGGGCGCCCCTCGGCGTTGCGGCACCGCCACGTCACCACCTTGGGCACGCGCTCCGGCGTGGTCACCACCAGCTCGGAGAGGGCCTCCGCCCGCTTGACCGCGTTGCGCGCGGAGATGTCCACCAGCAGCGCGTTGCGCTCGCTGCTGAAGCCGGGCGGCGCCTGGCCCGTGAGCGTCTCGATCGAGGCCTGGTTGGCCAGCGCGCGCGACTGCGTGATCATCAGCTTGAGGATCGAGGCGTACTCGGAGCCGAGCGCGGCGGACCAGTAGTCGAGGATGCCGCCAGAGACCTGCACGACCCCCGAGCACGGCGGCCGCTTGCGCTTGAGGCTGAGCGTCTGGCTCTCGCTGCGCATCTGCGCGTCCATCTCGTCCTCCATCTGCGTGAGCTCGACCGCCTCCGCCTCCGCCTCGTCGGCGTCGGCGATGGCGGCGCGGGCCTCGGCGTCGCGCGCCAGGAAGGCCTCCTGGTCACGCGGCCGGCGCTTCCTGGTTGCGGACTTCGCCTGGTCCATGCGCGCGCGGCGCGTCACCTCGGCGCGCGCGTAGTTGGTGAACAGGTACGCCACGGCGACCTCGTGGTCCGTGACGGGCGAGGCCTGCACCAGCTTGCGCAGGCGCGGATCGGACAGCATGTGGATGAGCAGGACCCACGAGGCCCACACGTTGACGCCGTCGGTGTTGTCGCAGATCTTGTTGCAGATGGACTTGAGCGAGTTCACCTGCTGCGGCACGAGCGAGCGGATCATGCCGGCCTCGATCTCGCGCGTGGCAAACTCGCGCATGGTGGTCAGCAGGTTGTGCGCGCCGATGCGGATGGGCAGGGCGTGTGGGAGCAGGCGCGTCGAGCTGGTGACCACAAACGCGCCCGTGGGGAGCGCCGCCGCGCCGGCGACGAACTGGGCCAGGTCGGTGGCCGTGGTGGCGCCCGGGTCGGACGCGTTCCCAAACGCCCGACGCGCCACTCCAAGCGCCACGGCGACGGCGACCGATTGCGAAGCAAACGCGGCGCTCAGGTCCTGCAGGCTGTTCCGCGTCGTCTGCTGGCCACCGCCCTGCGTCTTCTTGGCCTTGTGCACGACGCTGGCGCACACACTGTTGCTGCGCATCCCCGCGGCGGCCAGCTGGGCGCCGCGCAGCGGCAGCACGGTCTCGTAGCTCAGGAAGCAGCTCTCGCGCGCGTTGGCGTCGATGGGGCGCTGCAGCGAGAACACGTGCGAGAGCTGCGCGGCGGTCCGCCCCGCCGAGCCGGAGAAGTCGCCTCGCGAGCCTCCGCGTCCGCGAGGGGCCATCTCGGGCTGCTTGCCAAGCCGGGTCAGGTTGAGCGCCTCGAGGCGCGTCGCGAGCGCGGCGCTCGCCTCCCACGCGCTCTTCTGCGCCGCGTCGGAGGGCGGCGGCGAGCGTGCGGCGCGGCTCGCGCGGGCCGTCTCGGCCACTATGGTGCCATCGCCGTCGTCCGCGTACTCCGCGTACTCCGCGTACTCCTCGCCCTCCTCGCCCTCCTCATCGTGTGCGGAGGCCGGGTGGGGCGGGGGCCGGGCCGGCGGGGGGCGGGAATGGTTGAGCGATTCGTCCGGCACCGTCGATTGCACGTCGTCGTCGTCGCTCACCGCATCGGCCATCGCACGTGTGGGGGGGTACAAGTTCGCTTACAATTTGGCTTACAATTTGCTACAAGACGCAAAATGGGGACACTTTTTGAAGCTTGGCACGTCGAGCCGAACCAAACCCCCTAAAAAATTTCTAGAAATTTTTTAGGGGGTGCTCGAAAAGCACCCCCCTCCAACTATTCGAGCACCGACGCCGGCTTGCAGCAAACTCATCTCGACCCCTCGAGATCGCTTTCTTGTTTTTTGACCCCCTACTTTTTTTAGGGACCCGTTTTAGGGGGTGCTTTTCGAGCACCCCCCTCAACTATTCGAGCACCCGCGCTGGCTTGCAGCAAACCGATCTCGGACTGGGAGATCGTGTGTTGGGTCCCGTAATTAGCACCCATAATGGCGTGGAAGTCGGACTTTGCCTGTTGAGTGCTAACAAAACTTGGGTGACCCAAGTTTTTTTTTCAACTCGCCGTGGGGTAATCCTGGTAATCCCGGTAATCCCGTTTGTTACGATCCTTTGGCAACCTTGCCCCCACCACCCGAACGCCCTCGCCTAGGCCCTCCGGGCGTGGCGTCGCCCGCCTCGGAGGGTGCAACGGACGTCGGGGGCGTTGGCGAGTCGCTGCTGCTGCCGCCAGCGGGCGGGTCCTTGCGCTTGCACGCGCTGCCGCTCAAGGCGCCCCCCGGGACGCCCCAGTTGCCCGCATCGCTCACCCACATGCCCTCCTTGGCGATGGTGTCCAGCTCGAGCACAAACGGGATGGCGCCCGCGACGCCCTCGTCGCGCTCGACCTGGTTGGCGATCAGCCGGTACATGTCGTGCGGCGACAGGACGAACGACGCGGTGTTGTCCTCGGTGACGCCGAGCTGCTCGAACACCTCCGAGCTGCTGAGCATGTCCGCGGCGAGGCCCGCCATGTTGACCATCTGGCGCGCCTGGGCGCTCCACAGCCGCTTCATGTAGGGGTAATCGTGCTCTTCCTGTTCCACCAAGTCGCCCCCTTCATTCTCCTCGTCGGGGACCATGACCGTGTGGGTGACGGCCGACTCGCAGAAGACGTACTCCAAAAACGCCAGCGCCTCGGTCGAGAACCACCCGTTGACCCGTTCCACCGCCTGCGCCTGGGCCTCGTCGTCCTCCATGAAGAACCGCGCCAGGCTGCTGACGAAGATGCGCCTCAGCTCGTCGGGCTCGTAGTCGTCCATGCGCACGTAGTTGGTGAAGCGACTCTTCAGGCCGTCGTTGAACGCGAGGAACTCGTTCAGCATCCTGCCCTCGTACCCGGCGGCGATGAAGGTCGTGTTGCCCTTTTGCAACTCCAGGTGCGTCAGCAGCTCCACGATGGCCTCCTGCGAGTAGGGGTTGTGCACCTTGCGGCCGTCCGGCTTCTCGTCGATCACCGTGATCGAGTACGCCTCGTCCAAAAAGATGACCCGCTCGAGGCCGTCGGAAAGCGTCTGCTTCGAGCGCGGGGCCGTCTGGCCCTCGTACTCGGCGACGAGCGCGGACCGGTCGATGGTCTTCACGTCGGAGTATACGTACATGCCGAGCGCGCCCAGCGCCTTCCCCAGCGTATTCGCCAGGCGCGTCTTGCCCACGCCCGCGTTGCCCATGATGATGAAGTTGAAGGACTTCTGCCGCGCGACCGCCGGGTTCTTGACGAAGGCGTTGAAGTGCATGGCCACGGCGTTGAGGAGGTCCTCCTGGCTGGGGTACTCGGTGACGAGCGTGTCGATGGCGACGGCCAGCTGCTCGCACAGCGCGTTGAAGGCGGCGCTCGACGGGTCCCCCCGGTTGCTGGGCCGGTTCGGGTTGGGCGGCGTTCCGGGGGTTGCCGAAGCAAACTCGCGCTCCTTGGCCCGCGCGGCGTCCTTGTTCTGGTTTGCGGTCGCCACCATGTCCACGTAGGCATTGAACAGCTTGATCTTGTCGCTCTCCTTGATGATGTCCCAGGTGGGCGTGTTCGGCGCCACGAGGGGCCTGCTGCCCGCCATGTAGGACCCCAGCTGCCTGGCCATCGCATCGCGCGCCCTCTCGACCTTCTCTTCCAGCGTGGCCGCGAGCGCTTGGTAGTGCGCCACCTTGTGGTCCATCGTGTCCATCACGGAGTCGCGCCACCTGACGCGCAGGTCGGTCTCGGCGCGCGCGTTCGTGTCGCGCAGGGCCGCGGCGAACTTATTGAGCCACTCCTTGTCCTTGACGGGCAGCGGATCGTCGGCGCCCTGCCGCGTGGCCTGTCGCGTGATCCTGACGGGGTCGATCGCGGTCTGGTACTTCTTGTCGTCCGCGACCTTGCCGCTGTCGCGCTTCCAAAACTGGAACGCCTCCGGCGCGCCCGTGGGGTCGCCCAGGCACAGGGCGTCGAGCGCCGGCAGGTGCTCCATGGTCCACCACTTGATGGCGCGACGAGGGCGGTTTATGATTTGGCAAGCCAAGCGCCTTACGCTAGAGTGGGGCGCTAGCGCACGCGCAGGGGAAGGGTGGCGGCGGCGCGTGTGCGAAGGGAGTTGCGGGGGCCATGTCGGTGCGCACGCTGCAGGACTGCGCCGAGCACGTCAACATCCGCGGCACGTCGGTGTCGCTCTCCTTCGCCGCGCCCTCGGTGCTGCACGTGACCGTCGTGCACAAGTTTGGGCTGCCAAACCGGCACGGCATCATTCCGTGCGACAAGTACCTGCTGCACCTGCGCTTCGACACCAAGAACGACTCGCTCGTGTACGTGTGGGCCTCGCCGGTGGAAGAGCACGAATACTGGAACTGTTTAATAATGTAGTCCCGGACGTGTACAGGCATGGGTGGCCGCGGCGACATGGTGGACGGTGGCACCTACATACGCATCGGGTATGTGGACGAGAAGGCGACGATCTTCGTGCTCCGCGTGACCTTCGCCTTCCTGGCGGCCGCCTCGCTCTTTTCGCTCGTGGCCACGCTCACGTACGTGCACGCCGCCAACACCGCCGCGACGTACGTCGCCGCGCTCTCGACCATCATCAACGCGGTGGCCGCGTGGCACTACAACGAGATCGTCAAGATACGCGTGGGGCAGAGCATCAGCATCGAGTCCGAGTGGGCGATCGACGCGTTGAGGCACAGCGACTGGGCCGTGACGATGCCGCTGCTGGTGCTCAAGCTGTACGCGCTCATCAACAACCCGGAGCACGACCTCATCCTGGGCTCCGTCGACGGGAGCGCGCTGAGCGCCACGGTCATGATCCTGCTCGGCGCGTACACCCGCCTCGGCCTCGACGAGCTGGTCGGCTACGAGGGCATGTCGCGCTTCGACTTCACGATCGGCCTCGTGCTGTACGCGGGCAGCGTGACCTTGCTCGTGCTGCTGCTGATCGACCTGGTTAACGCCTACTCGGGAGTGGAGAACACGACCCTCTTCTTCGCCTTCTTCCTCGTCTGGCCGTGCTACGCGCTCGTCGCGTTCACGGCGGCGTGGTTCCGCCAAGGCGGCGACGCCTCCCGCTACCCCAAGTACATTGCGCTCGCCAAGGACCTGTCCTTTGCGGCGCTCGACGTCTTCTCCAAGGCCGTGTTCGCGTGGCACACGTGCAGCGCCGCGTTCGGCGTCCAGGTGCTCGGAAGCTGATGAGCGAGCGCTAAGAATGTGGCCATCTGTGCGTGTGTGTGCGGGTGCGTGTGCGTACGCGGGTCGCGTATTTTTACCAGCATGTATTTTCCCACGCGCGTCGTAAAGGCGCGCGTCTCGGTGTTCAAAGCCATGGCGTCGCCCAAGCGCGTCTTCGCGATGATCACGGCCGCGCTCACGTTTCTCACCTTTGCGCGCGTCGTCGTGTGCCTCGTCGAGGCGTACGTGGCCGTGCGCTCCGAGCGAATGCACGACGAGGGGCTGATGCAGCTGTGCAACGACCCCTTGTCCGAGGCCGCGGCCGCGCCCGACCTCCGCGCGCTCTGCCTGCGCAAGCGCGCCGAGCGCGCGGCGCCGATCGTGCTCAAGGCCGTGCTGCGCGCGGTCACCACGGCCTTCTCGGAGTTTTGCGAGGTGTTCAGCTCGCCCTCGCGCGTCGCGCTCCTCGTCCTCTTCTCGATCACGGGCATCGCCGCGCCCATCGTCAAGGCGCTCGCGGCGCTCTTTGTGCAGAACATGAAGAAGCGGCGACTCAAGCGCAGCGGCGCCAAGTACGCCACCTCCGACTCGGAGGACACCGACGACGAGGAGGGCGAGGAGGAGGGGCACTACCAGGTGGTGGAGATCTCGCCGCGGCATTCGTACAACACGCGCAAGAGCCTCATGCGACGGCTCACCATGCCGCGGATGACGTCGCTGATCTAGTAGAAGGCGACACTTGCAACTTTTGTAAAGTGTGTACGGGCGGTGCGTGCGCAGCAGCAGCACGGTCGCGTTCCGAACACACGCCCTCGAACGTTACAAACATGGATCTCTCAAGGTCGCAACAGCAGCAGCAGGATCAAGACGCGCTCGACGTCATGGTGGCGCACATGCAGCACGCATACGCGAACGGCCTGTCGCAAAAGGAGGCGGCGCGCCGCTTTTCGGAGTGGCTGCACCCCGGCGAGACCGAGGCCGAGTTTGACGCGCGCTGGGATGCGGACCAGTCGGACCGCGACGCGAACGCGATCATGACGGCGGCCCACGACGCGCGCATGGCCTCCATGACGGAGGAGGAGCGCGTCGCGTTCGTGGACGCCAAGGCGGTGGAGCGGGGCGTCCAACTCACGCCCGAGCAACGGGCGTGGGCGCTGGCGATGATCCGCCCGCCCGTGGCCGGCGCTCCCGTGGGCGAGTGAAGAACCTTGCAACTTTTGTAAGTGGCACACGTGTGTGTGTGTAACGTGCGGGCCGTAGCCGGTCCACGGTCGCGTTCCGAACACAAAGAGAAATGGTGTTTATCCTGCGCGAGCTGCCGATCGAGCTGCGGCGGATCGTCCTCTGGAAGCTGCACCACGCATGCATGCGGATGTCGCCGGCCGAGCTGGGCGTCGTGCGCCTGGTCAGCGTGCGCCTGGCGGCGACCTTTTACAAGCGCTGCATCATGACCACGATGCTCAACCGCTACAAGCCCTTCGTGTTCCTGGGCGTCGAGAACGAGCGGTGCCGCGCCAACAAGAAGTACTACGACCTCCACAGCGACTTCCAGAACCCGTGCACGCTGCCCAAGGAGAGCCTCGACCTCAAGGACTTTTGGGCCATTCAGGCCGTAAAGCGGATCAGGAGCAACTTGGACCTGATGCGGCTCGAGCTCATGCACATGCAGGTGGACTGTGGCTTTCGGAGCTTCACCGACCCCGAGGCCCTCGAGCGCAAGCTGCTCGACCACCGCGTCAAGGTGCACAAGCACCTCAAGGAGCAGGAGAAGCGCCTCCTCTCGCTTGGGTCCCGCAAGCCGGAGCGCAGCGAGCACATGGACGACGCCACGAATGACCTCTTCCCGCGCCAGTGGGCGTGGATCTAGGGACGTGCACGTGTGCGTAACGCAACGAGTGTAAGGTTTGCGACTTGTGAATTGGCTGACACTCGCGTTCCGAACACGCGATGGCGACGACGTCCGACACGTCGCCGGCCACGAAGACGACGGTCCCCGCCAAGAAGGCGAGCAAGGTGTCCAGCAAGCGGGCGGAGCCGACGCACCCCATCAGGGTCGTGAACGTGATCTACGTGGGCAGGGACTGGGCGCCCAAGTTTCCCGGACAGGTGGTTCGGTACGACGACGAGGAGATCGCGGCGTACCCGCGCCCTGCCCAACTGCAAACGATCCCCATCGACGACAACGAGGCGCTGCCCTACTGGATTCACGAGTTCATTGATGAGGCGTACGACGACGTGGTGGAGGACGAGTTTTGCGAGGACGAGGGCGGCGGCAAGTCCTTCCATGACGACTTTTGCGCTGGCGGTGGGCTCGATCTCCCGTGGCAGACGCCAACGGACGCCGTGGACTGGTTCGAGTCCAACCTGCCCAAACGGTGTGCGGGGGGAATGTTCAGGCTGGCCAAGGAGCTCGACCTGAACTGGAGTCGCGTGGAGGCGCTCCGCAAGCTCGAGGAGGTCGACGACCACGAGCGCTTGGAGGAGAAGCTGAAGTCTTGGTACGAGTCCAACGCGTACAAGATCAAGAAGCGCATGCGGCGGGCGCTCCTCGCAACGTTCTGTCCCGATGCAGACAACGGCAGGCTGTGCGAGTACGGGTTGCACGACCTCTACAAGAAGAATCGAGGCGTGATGACGCTCGCGACCATCCAGATCGATCTGGACAAGTGGTCCTCCCCCGAGTCGCGGTAGTCTCTTGCAACTTGTGTGTTACGCATTTTACGAGCGCCCGAATGTGCCGCTCGTCCAAGGACAAGGCGGCGTACGCGCGCCCCTACTGGAACGCGGCGACGCGCTACGGCACGCTGGAGGCGACCACCACCTTCCACGAGCAGCACGACAAGCGCGACTACCGCTACTCGTACGGCCGGTGCGGCGAGTTTGTGCGCCAGGACGGCAGGCGCGGGCTGGCGCTGGGCTACCTGACCAAGGTGCGGTTCACGCGCTTCCTCTCGATGCCCCTGGCGACGGAGCTGACGGGCGTCGACCTGACGCGGCCCGGCCGGAGCGCCGAGCAGGCGGCGCGCGTCGCCGTGGTGGCGGAGGAGTTCTTCGAGCTGCTCGTACGGTACAGCCGATCGCACCCCTTTCGCGACGGCGACTACGGCAACGTGGCGCGCTCGCGCCAGCTGCAGGACGGCTCCTTCTGCATCTTCACCGGCTTCGTGGAGGCCGTCGCCTCGCACAAGCTCACGGCGCTGCGGGAGACGTGGAAGGCGCGGTACGCGCCCGATCGCGAAGCAGCAGCGCCACCGTCGCCACAAAGAGCGCCACCCCCAACATCGCCGCCGCCAGTGCCAGCACCACCGCCAGCTCCGCCGCCGCCACCGCCACCTGCCGATCTTGACCTAGATCGCCTTGAGGCGCAGTTGGTGGCGCACCTAGAAGCACCATCGGAGTGCGCGTCGCAGGAGCTGGGGGCCTCGGGGTGCTGCGTGCGGGCGCAGACGCCGCTGTACGTCGTGCAGCTGACGGTGTCGGGCCGGCGCGCGTCCCGCGGCGTGGCGCGGCTTAGCGCCGTCGCAAAGGGCGCGCTGAAGCGGCGGCTGCGGGTGGCGGCCATGTGCTCCGTGCCCGAGGTGCGGCGCGCCTTCCAGCGCGCGCGGTCTTCAAGTGGTTCCCTTAATTAGGCGCGCCGCGCGCGCTCTTAGAAAAAGAAGCGCGTGGGGAGGGGTGGTCTTGCGGTGTCGCGCGGTGCGGCATGCAGGCCCTCACCTTCCACTCCGTGATCGGCACGGGGAAGGCGATCAAGAACCCCAAGCGCAAGGTCCTGGTGTACGAGGACGCCGAGCTGGTGGACAATCGGCGCGTGCCGCCGTTGCGAAGGCTGTGCCCGTGCTTCTCGCTGTGGTGCTGCCTGCCGTGGGTGCTGATCCTGTTGGTGCCCAGCGGCGTCCTGATCTGGGACGCCACGCGCGATCCCAAGCGCATCGAGCTGCCGCCGCCCACGATGCCGCCGTCGCCGCCGCTCCGGCCGCCCTCGCCGCCCCCGCCCATACCGCCCTCGCCGCCGCCCTCGCCGCCGCCGCCGCCGCCGCCGCCGCTGCCACCGGCCGA
>MDSX01034936.1_pt1 | contig 10086 bp, 28 predicted proteins | sample 811141 | NCBI WGS metagenome assembly MDSX01 (sample SAMN05326642, study PRJNA326480) | marine metagenome | isolation source: seawater | place: Atlantic Ocean: South East | collected 2010
GTGTTACAGTATTGGCAGGTGTACAAGTCTCGTACATAAAGGTTAGCTTTAGAAAATCTAGGCTTTTGCCGTCGACGTTGCATTTGTTTCAACATCATTACCGCAGGTACTCTTGTTTCCCAACTCTCTGAACGCACCATCCAATCGTCATACCATTCTAATACTGTAACTTTATCAAGCCATAGATATGTAATGGCTTCTTTCCATTGTATGGCCGATAGGGGGAGATATGATACGGGCTGTGCATCTGCATTCAATAACAGGGTGTGCGACACGAAAGTAATCCTCTTTGCTGTACTTTTAAATATTTATGCGTCGGTATCTATCATGTTTATGCAGATGGCTTGTTGTCCTGCTTTGAAGTATCCTGCACCTTTGCCTACATCATCAGCTAGTCTTTCTCTTGCTTGAAAACATTCTGTCATTGAAGTATGTAGGGTTACAGGTTCAACATAAGGAGTGGCATCGTAAAAATATATGAATACAAGTGCCCACATCTTATAACTGGCCGCTTAGTTTTGGGCCACCATATGGTGCAAAGTTTCTACCGTTCATTACTAGGCATGCTGTGCCGTCACCATACAACTGTAACATTGACCATGTGCCTGTTTCTTGGTTAGTGAAGAACATCATACCGCCCATAAAGCCTTGTCCGCTTTGTGCCGCAAACGACATTCCTTCTCCCAAAAATAACAAATCTTCTTTGTATCCTTTAATGACATCCATCATCTTTGGCAACACATCGCAAGGTTGTCGTACAATAAAACTCTTTGCTGTATTTGGATTTCCATTGTCCTGTGCGAAGGCAGTAATGTTTGACGTCATACTTGCTGTTGCTACCGATGCGAAGACAATGATAGTTAGTATAAATTTTTTAAGCATATCATTCTCCTTGATGTTATAATCTATTCACGTAGTATAAAGAACAACCACGTGATAATCAGAGGTGGCTGTCTTATTAATAGTATTTATAATTAAAAGAAATTTGCTATTGTTTGTTGGCTACAAAGGTCAACTGCCATTACCCATTGGTCAGTATTATCGTAGTTGAATATAACATCATCATTAGGCTCTGCAAGTAACCACATACTCTTATTAAAAGGATGGTCTCCATTAAGCTCTTTATCTAATTGTCCTGGTCTCCACGCACACATTCCTTGGAACGCTCGCCAATACACTGGCTCATTGCCTGTAGACATCTTATGAAACATATGGGCATCGCTTGAAATAGCTAGTCCTCGATTAGTTTGTGTTGTGTTAGAACTTTGCCATTCATTAGTGTGCAATATTATTACAGCTGAAGGGTTAACTGGGCCACCGGCATGCATCATAGGATTCATATCAGGAAACATTATGCCACTGTGATCACAAAATCTTGATACAGTTCCAAAGGGTTGATTTAACCTAACACCAAATGTACCACCTGGTTGATCGTCGTGTAAATAGATAACGTTTTTGTGAAATGGTGAGTCTTCGGGAAAGTTAGGATTAGCTATTAAAAGTTTTCCAACTCTGGATGTCATTACGCTGTTCCAAAAACCGTTCCGCCAATTACCTGTGCGTCAGCTGATTTGCGCATTGTATGCATAAAGCCAATGTTAGTTCCTTTACCATATGCTGCTGGATTGTTAGCAGTAAAGTTTAACCAACCTTTGTCCATGTTAGGAAGATAACGTATCAGAGCACCTATTATTTGTGCGCCTGTGTTGCTACTCATGTTTGAAAAGTTTTTGCTTGGGCCTCTGTCGTATCTTGTTCCTGTTACTGCTTGGAATTGATTTTTCTGTGTTAGTACTGCTTCGATACTGTTAGGGAATCTACTGCTTCTTACTCTGTTTAAGATAACTGCTGCAACTGCACCACGTTCTTGACTGTTTCGACTTGCTTCAGCTGCCGTTGCACGTATTAACATGTTCATTTCTTCTGCGCTAACATCTTTGCCAACGAACTTACTTACTACTTCTGTTGCTTTGTCTAAGTTGTCTAAACTAGCAAGATCACCTAAGTCACTTATACTACCGCCGCTGTTGCCAGTTGATGTTGGCTTTGAAACTGCTTTTGCTGTTTTTAATGATGCCATATCCTTTGCGCTTACTTCTCCACTAGCGCCTTTTATATTGTTATCTTTCTTAAACGCTGCTACTGCTCGTGAAGTTCTAGGACCGTACTTGCCATCAATGCCTGTATTACCTACTGAATAGCCTAGGGCTTCTAATTTAGTTTGTAATGCCTTAACAGCTTCCATATCCTCTTTTGGATAAGGTGGGCCAGCTTTAAGTCCAGCAGTATCTATAACTGGTGGTAAATCTGGTATACCTATAGCAGTTGGATCATTACGTTGATTTCGACCTCTAGGATCATTTGCATCTGGATCTATTATTTCAAATATTTTCATTAACTATAATCCGGTAACGGACCTCCGTAGCTCTTACCTTTAATTTTCTTGCCGCCAACTGTTACACGCTTCTTGCCAACCTTGTGTGACTTCTTACCGCTGCGTGTTCTAAGTCCTTGACTACGACAACTCGCCAATGCACTTGCGCCTAATTTACTATTAGGTCGTGAACTCCTGCAAAGCTCTTTCGATGCTTTCCACTCTTCAATGTCGTCTTCAGACGTTATTACTTCATCAATTCTCATGCAAGTATTTAGCAGAGAACGTTCGACAGTTAACGATATTTGTCTGCTGCGTTTTCGTATGAGTTTTCGTTAGACTCGTCACATAAACGAAATGTTAAAACATTACGTGGCCCTGCTGTCGTATTAATCGACACTTGACCTGACTTTTCATGAAACTCAATCTTTGTAATCTGAGCTTTTTTGTCGTTATTACCGACAAGTATTGTTTGTCCTAACTCTAGGTTAAGGCTAATGTTTCTTAAAGTCATGTTATGATTCTCCTTCAGGATTGGAAGACGATGATATCTTCATAAGTATTTATTTCTCCAAAATCACTTGACAGCTAAAATAAATCATAGTATACTATTATCATATTAGGCAAAAACAAATAAGGCATAGACAAATGGGTTACTTAGAAGTTATAGGCGTCATGTGGGTAATAACACAGGTGTTTGGTAATGAAGTATTAATGATATGTGTATCGGGGTGCTTTTAATCAAATGTTAAAAACAATTACAATTATATCCGCACTATTATTAGTAGCTGGATGCGCACAAACACCACAACACTGGAATAGAGCACACGGGGAAGAATATAAATTCTATCCGTACCAGCCTGGTTCATCTCACATAGTTGCTGAAGAAGGCAGAAAATGCTGGCTTGAATCTAACCGTGAAAACTGGGATCAATGTAGTTAAACATTTTGGTTAAGAACAGGTTGACATCTACAATATAGATGCTATACTGTATATAAGTTAAACAAATAGGGTAAAACACATGGCAACAGTAACAAAAGTAATGCACTCAGATCCAAGTCACGCTTGGCTTGCAGTTAAACTGAGTGAGATTAGGATGCTAGGCATCCAAACACAAATTTCCCAACACTCATACGTGAAAGGTAAGACAGCATACCTTGAAGAAGATAGTGATGCACCTAAGTTTATTAGAGCAATGAAACTTAAAGGCATTGACATTGCTATTAAGGAAGGCAGTCAACGCGAGCGTAGTCCAATACGGTATTTTAAATCTTACACACAGGAAGTTTAATATGACCGAACTTGATATTCAAAACGCATTAAATGGCTTTGCTGATGCACCATCTGCTTTTAGGATGTGGTGTAACGATAAGTGGATGGAACACAAGGACGAACTGTATACATGGGAGCAAAGGTTTCCAGAATACGACAGCACCTATTACTTTAGAAAGCATCGTTGGATGTTGAAAAAAATGTTCAAAGAAGGACAGAAGGAGAAGAAAAATGACAGCTGATGCATTTATATTAATTGCTTACGTATTAGGAACAGCACTTGGTTGGCATATGGGTCGACACGCAGGTATCAAAGAAGGCGTTGAAAACTGTATTGACAATCTTCTTGACAAGGGCTATCTAAAGTTCAAAGGCCACATCAACAACCCCGAGATCCTCAAGCACGACGAAACTTAATAGTTTTTGGTAAGATAAAGGTTGACGAATCGTATATAATCGTATATAATTGTATATAATAATTAGGCAATAACAAAAGAGGCAAACATGGGACCATACAATCTACATAAACAATTAGAACGCAAGGCATGTGTCTTAAACGTTTTAAAATCTAATAACTTAAGTGCGTGGGCTAGAAACTATTGGGGTAACGTATATGATACTATCGCAATGGACGAAGCACGTTACAATGATCGAGTAGTAGCAACATTTAAAACATCAAAAACAGGAGTACACTATGAGTAAGATTGGTAATTGGGTATTAGAAATGCAAGAAGATGCGGCATGGTCAAGCAAAGATGTGTTTGTTCGTAAGCATGGTGTGTCACAAGGCGCAGTATGGGACGAAGTTCAACGTGAAATGGAAGAAGATGCTCCTACTCCAGAAGACTATTGGGGTGCATTTGAAATGGAGATGGACGACGGTGCCTAAGTACAAACAAAACTATTTCAAACCTGACTTTGAGTTTGCTCAAGACTTGTTTGAAGGCCTAGTGTGGAAAGAGCCTAACTCAAAAGGCACAGACACATATGATATCACACTAGAGCCCAAAGGCTTTACTTGTGACTGTCCTGGCTTTACTTTTCGTGGTAAATGCAAACACACCCTAAACGTAAACAATCGAATCAAGGAAGCAGTAAATGGCGAAGTACCTGAATACTACACCCTTTAAAGGCATTAGCACTAGTTGGACACAACCTTATTTGCCTACCAATTACAATCCGTTCTATGAGCCTAGCCCAGAGCATGTGGTTACTGTAGAACTAATTAAACTAAATGAAATCGACAAGCAAGTAGAAGCTATGACGGAATACCCTGAAGCACTTGCACTAATTAACGGAGTAATCAAATGAGTGAATCAATATTTTTAATTGCTGTAGTCAGCGTATGGTATGGTCTAATAATTGGTGCTGTTCGATCAACACGAACTCCCAAAGAAGATCTTAGCTGGCGCAAACAGCCGCCCTTGTTACGCAAACCAGGAGTAGGCCAATGATTAGGATTGCATTAGGCGTTTTTATAGGTGCCAGTATGGCAATGATGTTTCCCGAAGCGGCAGCTAGCATGTATGAATTGATCCGTGGCACACTCAACGAAGGTGGACAAGCGGTAGTGGAGGCCACACAATGACCGACAACACATTCATTGATATCCTAGACATCACTCCAGGCACTAGTTATGCTTGTAAGTTCACAGCTGATCACTTGTTGGATGCTAATGGCAGTATACCATCAGAGCATGCAGAAGCAAGCTCACTCACACTAGGAGAGTATGCAGGCTTTGGCATCATACTCACTCGTGATGTTGAAAACAAGTTAGTTGAAGTACAGGATCAAGCCAGCGGCAAGAAGTTTGTAGTTGCTTGGGATGCATGTAGAGAAGTTGATGTAGTTGAATGGACTACTGAATAGTTGAAAGGATGGCACAATGGCAAAGAAAGCCCCAAGACCCCAACAGCGCAAACAGCAGACTCGCTCAACCGCCTACCAACAACCCACAGATGACGATACTCCCAAGAGTGTTCCCACAAAGAACAAACCCAAACACCGATCGTGGCGACAGTTGTTGAATGAATAAATACTACTATAATGTACAGTGCCACAAGGAGCTCGGCCGTGACTGAATCAGATAAAACACCCATTTACATCGTAGACCGATCAACAGAAGAACTAATACACGCCGCATTAAACGCAATGGTGTGTGTGAGCGACTGTCAAGTTGATGCAGCCTCAGCTGAAGCAATGTTACTGCTGGCAGACGAACTGGCCCTACGCTTTGGCATTGATCGCTTTGAAGTAGTAGAGACTGTACACACTGATGACAATGGCGATGAAGAAATAATTTACACCCCCAAGTCAGGTTCAATCATACCCGACGAAGATGAGGAAGACACAGATGAGCCAACACAACATTAAACTAGACGAAGGCACCAAGGGCCTAGTAGAAGAAGTACTCAACATAGCACAACGCACTGTTGACATACAGTACGATGACGAGCTGGCAGATTCAATGCAGGAGTTGCTTGCAACTGTCGCAGAAATTTTTGAGATCCAATGTTCAGTGCAAATGGACACAGGGCAAATAGTGCCCATAACAGACCGTCCAAACCTAGAACTAGTCGCAGACAATACCCCAACAAAAGTATAGTGTTTATTAACAGCGCATAACTCATTAAATAATCGATGAACAACTTCACCGTGTACACTCGCCCCGATGACAGTGCTAAAGCACACAACGACGAATACTGGGCTAAAATATTCCAAGATGATCCCTGTGACGATTGCTCACATTGGCTAGGAAAGATATGACCACAAGAAAACAAATTCTAGCTAAACTCAAGCAACGACTCACTCCAGATGAAAGAGAACGACTACAACAACATCTCTTTCACTTAGAGCAAGAATACAAACTCAAAAAAGCACAACAAACTAAAAAACAATCGTAATACTCTTAGTAGTAGTATAGTAGACTCTTTAGACTATAGTAGTAACTCTCTTAGTAGTGCGTACAGTATAGACTATAGTAGTAGCTACAACCACACACACGCTTAGGCCCCGCTGTTAGCATTCGGTATTGTGCGTGAACACATTACACACATTCAAAGGCCCCGCTGTTACATGTTGGGTTTTTGGTCTAGAGCATAGGCCCCGCTGTTAGGTTCTAGCTTGCTTATAGTAGTAGAGTAGACTCACTGTATAGTAGTAACAACAGTGACTCAAGTAGTAGATCATTGGTAAACGAAGGTGATTTCAAGGGTTGATGTGAGGATGGAAAAGTATTTGAACTATGCCTTCCTCGCCCACGAGCAACTGTCTAAGAATCTTGCTTAAAACCGTAGAAAAATGCTAGAATATTGTGTGAAAAGCCACAGTGACCAGTGCTTAAACACCATTGCAATCCACTGTAATCCACCTTAAGACCATGGTATAACCCCTTGATCTTGCTGGGAATTCTGGGGCCAAAGGCCCCTCACTTGGCTGTATACTACTACGCTGTAAAGACTCACTACTACTATATACTCAATGCTCACTACTATGTTCTCTACTACTATAGTCTAAAGGGACTCTGAAGACTATACGCTGTATTCCTCAATACTCTCAATAGCTTAAAGAGACTCAATACTGTATAGGATCAACTCAATGATGTAACCTTTTGAAATCTTTGGATTTTTTTCTCGAAATTTTTCAATGTGTTATAAGTCGTTGAAAAGATTGGATATTTTTTCTTTTAGTTATCAATGGGTTATAAGTCGTTGAAATCATTGAGTTTTTTCTCTGAGGGGTTAACCTATTGATTTTATTGGAGAAATTACTCTAGTAAGAACAAGAGGTTATAGAAGAACGGCGGACGAAAAGAACTGTTATAAATCAATGACTTAGCGGGAGGGGCAGGCCGTTCGAAAAAGTCTAGTGATATCAAGAGGTTAGCCGAGGCCGAAAATCTAGTCGTGTAGAGTGTTTGTCTTCTACTTGGGGAATTCAGTAGCCCTAACCCTAGTTATTTTGTTTTTGGATTGCCCTCCTTGTTGCCTAACTATACTAATAGTATACAGTCGAACACTCTCTATGTCAACCTTTTTTTTACCATTTTTCAGAATTAATTTGGATCTTTTTGCATACGTATGCAAGAGAACCATCAGGCATCGGGAGCGTACTTATATTATAACATCTTTCACTAGGGGTGTCAACCTCTTTTTTACCAAAAAAAAATTAATTTAGGTGTTGACAGTCATACTAGACTGTGTTAGTTTGAGCATACACAAACACTTAACAAGCTAGGAAAGCAGATGGTAAAGTTTACATGGATCCTTTTTACAATTGCATTTGGTGGAGCAGGAGTTGCTCTTATGTATCTAGGGGAGTTGATGCTAGGATATGCAATGTGTGTTGCTGTGCTAGGATGGTTGTTTGTTGCAAACAACACAGGGCAGCTATTTGAAGACGAGGATCCTACATACGATGAAGATGACGCAGATTATTAAAAAAGAGGTTGACAGTGCAGCACTTCGGTGCTATACTGTTTATATAAGTTAACAAGAGAGGGCAATCAAATGTTAATAGAAAAAGACACAAAAGAAGCAAATTGTAAATTCTTTGCTGTAGCAGACATAGATGCTAGAGCAGCAGCAGCCTACGCAGCAAACCTACAACTTTTTAACAGTGCGCAGCATACAACTAGAGTTGAACTTGTAGACACTATAGTCAAAAGCATGTTTGCAGGATACGCAACTGCATATCAAACTAGCCGCGCAGCAACTTCAAAACGTGCAGCGCACACAGAGGTCAAATACTTCCGTGTTGTAACATACGCAGCAAAGCAGCACAAAAAACTCAAAGCAGCAGCAGTGGAGCAGCTTGCAGCACTAGGCCTAGACTTAGTATATAAGCCGCGCACAGACAGTTATAGTGTGCATGTAATTTAAAAAAGAACTTGACAGTATACGTGTTAGAGCGTATACTGTTAGTATAAGTTAACAAGAGGGCAAACGAAATGACTGAACAAGAAATTAAAGACTTCCGCGCACAAGCCAGCTACCTCAACGCAGAGCAGCTCGAACGTGCCGTTGCTAATCGCATTGTGGCAAACGCAGAACACATTCGCAAATATGGAATCACCCTAGCAGAAGGTGAAGCGATGGAACGGTATATGAACGATTAGAAAAAAAGATTAAATTAGGGGTTGACAACAGCCCCTAATTCATGTATAATGTACATAACAATTAGGAAATGAGGGCATCATGAAACTAGCATATTGTGATTATATCGCAGACCGTATACAGAAGTTGGTCTCACGTGAGATTGGCGACAACGATACACTGCTTGAATCAGTCGGGAAGGTCAACTACGACTTGCACCCAACCGAGGGATACTTTCAATCAACCAAGAAGACCATCACCTGTCATGATACAAACGGCAAGGCCTACGTGGTTACGATTGAAGAAGCACCTTTTTTAGATAAAGATTAAATTAGGGGTTGACAACACGGCATAGTCGTGTTATATTATAAGAGTAAGTTAAACAAATATGAGGGCATCATAAAATGGACTACAGAGATTTCGCAATTGAACTAACCGAGGACATGGGTTTCTCAACAGAAGATATGCTAGTGGCTTGCCTCAAGTATATGTCACAAGACGATGTGAAGGATATGCTAGAAGCAAATGAATATCCTATGAGCTGTGAAGAAGACGAGGACTTGGAGGGTGAAGAAGACCTACTTGCACGTTACCCAAACGCAATTGAACAAGTAGAAGTTTTGAAGCGTGACTACTTGGGAGGTACTAACAATGCCTAACTGGTGCACAAACACAATCAAAATCGTAGGCGATGTAGAAACATTGTCGCAACTCAAATCCGTAATTGAAGCAGGCACAGGCTTGCTACAAGCAATCGCACCAATGCCAGCAGAGCTAGAAGGCACAACTGCTCCTAGCGATTCTCCTAACTGGTATGACTGGTGTTTGGCCAACTGGGGTACTAAATGGGATCCCGAAGTTCACCTAGAGTTTATAGACAATGGTGATGGCACTGCTATTGTCGAAGGATGGTTTGACACTGCATGGGGTCCACCTATTGAAGCAATGAACACTCTAGCAGGCGACTGGGACTCATGTTTCATCGAACTGTTCTACGAAGAAGGTGGTATGTGCTTCGTGGGCTATTGGGACAGTGAAGGTGCTGATGATCACTACGAGTATAGTGACTTCACTAGCAAGAACATCAGAAACAATGTCCCTGGATACCTAATAGACCAGTTCGCACTAGATGAACGCTTGGAAGAGTATGAGCAAGATGAAGAAGAGGAGACTGCTGATGCTTGATGCTCTACTAGACGATATCCAGGAAGTGCTTAAGAAGTATTCAGGCACTGACTGGGAGATCATGGACATTGACTTCGCGGATGGCGGAGCAGTGTTCACAGTGTCAGCAGGACAATTAGGGGTTGACAACGAGGACGATTGATAGTATATTATTATTAACA
>MDSX01005992.1_pt1 | contig 10085 bp, 10 predicted proteins | sample 811141 | NCBI WGS metagenome assembly MDSX01 (sample SAMN05326642, study PRJNA326480) | marine metagenome | isolation source: seawater | place: Atlantic Ocean: South East | collected 2010
AAAATAAGTGACTTAGAGGGTAAATTAGAATTGGAGATAAAAACGTCTAATGCGCAAGTTGAGATAAACAAAAAACTAGTTGAGGTGAAGAATAGTTTATTTGATGAGTTAGAGAAAAAGAAAGAAGAGTTAGACGAATCGATTGAAGATTGGGGTGCTGATGTGACTACATTAACAAACAATTTAGAAACAACAATAGAAGAGAAAAATAAGATTGTTAGTGATTATGATGTTAAAATTGATACACTTAATCTGAAAATTTCCGATTTAACTAATGAAATTTTACAATTAGAAAAAGATTTAGAAAAGAAGACTGACGATAAATATAAAAAGTTTTGGGAAGATGAGATTGAGTCTCATGACAAAACAAAAGAAGAAATAAATGTTTTAAAAGAAACTATAAACCAACTAAAGGGTAATACTAATAATGGTGATGACATTTATGGTAGTGACGAAAAAGGTTGGTGGGGTGGTGGATCTAATTTAATGGGTAAAAAATAAAAATATGGAAAAAACTTTAACTAAAGTGCATGTGCCAGAGAAAGCACATATTAGAGTGGATTGGGAGGATTATCCAGAAAATAGAACGGTTGAGGCTAAGAATAGAGTTAAATCATATTTCTCAAAAAAGTATGGTGTTCCTACAACATCAATAAAGATAAACTTTATACCAATTATTAAGAATAAAGAAGGTAAGGTAATCGACATTAGTGATGGTTTAATTGAGAACATTATGGATGAGGAATACCAAAGAAAGTTATTCTCAGAGTGGTTAAAGAGAAACCAAACCAACGTAGATTTCAAAAGGTTATGTAAATTAGATGATAAGATTAATGAAGTATTATTTGATGGTGAGGTAGAAGATTATAGATATCGAAGATGGGAGTTAAAAAATTTATGGATTGATAACTTTTTATCGTATGGTGATAACAACACATTAGATTATACTAAATTAAAGGGTTTAAATGTTGTTAAGTCGGAGCCAGCAAATCAGGGTGGTAAAACTATATTCAGTATTGATGCTTTATTATTCTTGTTTTTTGGTAAAACAACAAAGACAGATGTGGCACTTGAAAATTTTAATCAGTTTAGGGGTAAGAATGAGGTTACCGTTGGTGGTTTAATAACCATTGATGGTGAAGATTATATAATTGAAAGAAAAATTAAGAGAAAAGCTAAAAAGGCTGGTGGTTATAGTGCAACTAATGCATTAGATTTTTATAAGTTACTTGCAGATGGTAATAGAGAAAATTTAGAAGGTGAACAAAGAAGAGAAACAGATAAGATGATTACTGAAACTATTGGTTCGTATAGTGATTTTATGACTACTATAGTTGCTACTGCAGGTAATTTAGAAAGTTTGATTGGGACTAAACCAACTGAGAGAGGTAGGTTGTTAACTAAGTTTATTGGTTTAGAGGTTATTGAACAAAAAGAAAGTATCAATAAAAAGATGATGGCTGATTTTAAGTCTTCTATGAAATCCAATGTATATAATTTAAAAGACTTAAATGATGATATTATTGATCACGAAGAATCAATTTCAACTAACAAAGAAAATATAGAAACAAATAAGGTATCACTTACTAATAAAGAAGACGAAATAGACTCTGCAACAAAAAAGAAAGATAAGTTATTGGCTCAGAAGGTAGACATTGATGATGAGGTAGAAGAAGTTAATCCACAAACATTGGAAAATGAGATTGAGACACTAACCAACGATGGTTTAAGTAAAAAGAAAGACTTAGAAGAAACTTTATCGTTAATAAAAGAGATTGGTGATGTAGATTTCGATGAAGATGTGTATAATGATTTGGTTGATGTTAAGAATGAATTAAAGATTTCTATCGGTGGGATTGAAAAAGACATAAAGTCAAAAGAAAAGTTAGTCAAAGAGATGAAAGAAGGTGAAATTTGTTCTCTATGTAAACAACCATTAAAAGATGTTGATCATACCGAACAAATTAGACAATTAGAGAGTGAGGTAGGTGAAAAAGAGGTTGAATTAGAAAAAGAAACTAAAAACTTAGCTGAGGTAACAGAAAAAATTACTATATTAGTAGAAACTAAAGAAAAATCTGATAAGAATGATAAATTAGGTTTAGTTAGAGATAGACTAGAAGTAGAAATGGAAAGTTTGAGAGTAGACATAAAAGAAAAAAAGGGTATTCTAAAGATGTATCAGAGGAATATTAAGTCTATTGAGTCTAACAGAGAAGTTGATAGTAAGGTATTAGGGTATACACAACTTTTATCTAATCTTAACATAGAAAGGGATGACATTAATAAAAGTATCTCTGACTTAGAGAATGAAATTAAAAATAGTGAAGGTGTTATATTAAATAATAAAGATCTAATAAAAACTATTAAAAAAGAAACCGAAGTTCTTAAAATATATGAGGTATATCATAAAATGATTGGTAAAAATGGTATTTCTAAATTAGTTTTAACATCAGTTATACCTATCATCAACTATGAGTTACAGAGATTATTAGATGATGTGTGTGATTTTGAATTAGAACTTAGTATGAGTGATAAAAATGAAGTTGAGTTCTTAATAAATAAAAATGGTGTTTCTAAAAAACTAAAAAGTGGTTCTGGATTAGAAGCTACGGTATCATCATTAGCACTTAGATGTGTATTAGGTAGAATATCCACACTACCAAAACCAAATGTCATAGTATTTGACGAAGTTTTAGGTAAAGTGGCAGATGTAAACTTAGATAATGTAAAACTATTCTTTGATAAGATTAAAGATATGTATGACATTATTTTATTTATCACACATAACCCAATTGCACAGGATTGGGCAGACAAAATTATTACTGTGGTGAAGAAAGATGACATTTCGTCATTAAAATTAAATTGATTACCTTTGGGTATTATTATTGTTTAACTTAAAATAAAAAAAAATTGTTATGAATTTGAATTTGAGAGCATATTGTGTTATAGGGTTAGGTAACGTTAAAGACTTAACTAAAATATTGACTGAGATATCAGAAAATGATGTTTCATTTGTTAGTGGTACTGGATTAATAATCGCAACTTTTATGTCAACTTGGAACATATCTGAAATAGAGGATTTAATTAACGGTGAAGAAAAATCTTATATTATGTTTGAGATGACACCAGGTTTTTTCTCAGCAAATATCAGAGACAAACAATTTCAACAGACACTATTTGGTGGACCAATTGAGAATAGTGAGTTTTATAAAAATATTGAAGACACATTTAATAAGTTAAATGATATGGATATTTTTAAAGATATTGATGATGGTATTGTCGATGAATCGGATGACTACATGACCATTATGGATTTTATGAAGAACACTAAAAAAAGAGAAGAAGAAGAGGAGCCAGCTTTAGACGATATATTAGATAGAATTAGTGAGGTCGGTTTTGAAAATTTAAGTGACAAAGAAAAAGTTTTATTAGAAAGGTATTCAAAAAATAAATAGAAGGTAGTTTTGAATATCTTAAAAAGTTTCGTAACTTAGTAAAAAATTATATATATGAGCAATAGATTTATAAATACAAAAGAAGATGGTTTGTCCATTTATTTTAAGGATGTAAGAAAGAGTGAAACAATTTCAATTGAAAAGGAAGTTGAATTAGCTAAAAGGATTGAAGAAGGTGATCAAATAGCACTTAACGAATTGGTTAACGCTAATTTAAGGTTTGTGATTAAAATTGCTAAAGACTATCAGAATCAAGGTGTACCCTTAGCTGATTTAATCTCTGAAGGTAATTATGGTTTAATAACTGCAGCAAAAAAATTCGATCACACAAAGGGTTTTAGATTTATATCATATGCAGTATGGTGGATTAAACAAGCAATAAAACATTGTCTCAATGAAAACTCTAGAACTGTAAGGTTACCTGCAAATATGGTTAACAAATTATCTAAATTAAGAAAAGAGGTAGATGAGTTTGAAAAGGCGAATCAAAGAAAGGCTACGGATAGTGATGTGGAATATGTTGAGGTACCTTATTGTAATTCTTTATCGTCACCAATAAATGATGATGGTGATGTATTGGGTGATATGTTATCTGACGATATTTTTGGTAAACCAGATGAAATTATTTCTGAGAATGAGAATGTAAGAAAGCAAATAAATAAATCTATGGAGGGTTTATCTGATAGAGAAAAGGATATTATTTATTGTTATTTCGGTATCAATGGACATCCACTAACATTATCTCAGATTGGTATGGAGTATGGGTTAACTAAAGAAAGGATTAGACAAATTAAAGAATCTGCAATTAGAAAAATCAGAAATAATACTGATGGTGTATTTGAATTTTTAATGTAATATCTAACATAATAGTAATTTATTAAGGGGGTTTTTACCCCCTTTTTTTATATACTTTTTTATATTTATTCATTATCATTATTACGAGTATTTATATAAAAACATTATTATGAAAAAAATTATTGAATTAATTAAGAAATACAAAGTCTATATTTTAGCCGCTTTGTTAATAGTTTTCTTTTTTAAATCTTGTAGTAAATCAAGTAACATTAAAAAGTTAGAAAGAACAAATGTAGAATTACAAAGTAAAGTTGATTCTTACGAAAGTAAGATTGATAGTTTTCCTGAGATTTTAAGGAAAGAAAAATTATCCATTTATTTGAGTTTAGACGACACTATCTCTAGAGTTGATAGAGGTCCACAATTAATGGGATTACATAAAATGATTAAAGATAGTGTTAAATCACTGAAAGACTAGTTATGAAAAAGATTTGGAATTGGATATTAAATAACCCCAATAGGGCGATGTTCCTAATACCGATATTATTGGTTGCAGGTATTTCTATTTCACACGTTGTAACTTGGTATGATATGGCAAACCCAATTAACTGGGCGGTATATCTATCAATTGCCATTGAGGTTGGTGCGATGACTGCTTTGGTTGCGGCTACAAATAAAATTAAAGGTGGTGTGTGGTTTATGTTTGGATTAGTTACATTCATACAGATGATAGGTAACATATTCTATTCTTATTACCAAATAGATGAAACAGGAGACTTATTTCAATCATGGATTGAGTTGACAGCACCTGTATGGGAACTAATGGGAACTGAAACAACTGATATCGTTGGTATGAAGAGATGGTTAGCATTCTTAGAGGGCGGTTTATTACCACTTATTTCATTAACATCATTACATTTCTTTGTTACTTATGAAAAAAATGATGAATCAAACGGAGTAAAAAATACACAGGTTGATCCAAACGAAGGTATTACTTCAGAAATGAAAGAAGTAATAGTTGCAGAAGAAAAAAGGCAGAACGAAGAGTTAAAAAAAAAAGTATCTGAAGTAGAAAGTACACCAACAGAAGAGACTAAAGAAAAATCTCAAAAGGCGAAAAATATTGTTGAATCATTTGGAGTAGATTATGAATTTGATGATGAAGATTCCAATGAGAATCCTTTAAAGAATGATATTGATGATGAATTTTTAGAAGGTGTTGATTCTATGGATAATATAGATGAACCTCAAGAAAAAGAAGACGATACAGATGAATGGGATGAAGATCATGCTTTAGATATGGTAATGAATGAAATGGTTGAAGATTTAATGGAAGAAGAGAGTGTTGATACCATTGAAGAATTAATTGAGGTGTTAGAAGATGAATCTATAGTTGAAGACATTGAAGAAGAAAAAGAAGATGATTCGCCTACAACAAAACAAGATGTTACGATAAATAACAAAGCACCTAAAAGAAAAATGGGTATTGATAGAATCAGGTAATGTTTATTGATGAAAATACATATGAATTAGGGGAAGGTAACTACTATAAAACAGAGTTTACTAAGACAAAAATTATTATTGGTAATAGTAACAATGTTGATATGAAACATGTGTATGGTTGGCAACACAGAGTTATAGGTGAATATAAAAAAACTTCTACGTTTAGTATAGACAGAAAAGGTAATATATTTCAGCACTATGACCCAAACTATTATTCTGATTTTGTCGGTGATAAGGCAATAGATAAAAAATCAATAACTATAAGTTTAGAGAATCAAGGTTGGTTAATTAAAGACATTTTAAAAGATAAATTTTACGATTGGGTAGGTAACCCATATAAGAGAAGGGTTAAGGTTTTTGAGAAGAGATGGAGGGGTCAAAGTTATTGGGATCCTTACACCCCTAAACAATACAAAGCCACTTTAGAACTTGTGGAGTATTTATGTAAAGAATACGATATTCCTAAAAAGGCGATAAGACACAATACTCAGATAGATTCTATGCAATCATTTGATGGTGTATCTTATAGGAGTAATTACCATAAAGAAAAGACTGACTTAACACCAGCTTGGGATTGTAAAAAAATTAAAAATAAATTAGAGAAATGAAAAATATGAACGAAGATCACACTAGAAGAATTCTAAAAATAATTAGAGAAGGTAAGAATACAGATGAAACTAAATTAATAAAGGAACAAGAGGAAACTCTTGAACCTACTGACGAAATGATGCCTACGGATGGTTTCGAAACTGCACCTGTTGAAGATGTTGATGATGAAGATTCTGGTGAAGATAGGGATTTAGATACTGCAGAGTTAAAAGAAGAAGAAGATAAGTTCAGACAGACTGTACATAACAGAGTTAAGTTTAATAATTTTAAGTTATATCCTGCATCACAAAATGTTGAATGGGGTGGTGAGTTTACAGATACTAGAATAGAATGGAATTACTCTTTAGATGATAGTAGAGGTGTATATATTACTTCTGAATTACTTCAATTAGATGATGATACTTTAGATGTTATTAAAAAATTAGTGGGGTATTATAAGGCTTGGTCTGATGATTGGGCAACAAGAATTGCTGAGGAGTATAATAATAAAATCAGAGATGAAGAGAATACAGAAGATGATGGTGAAACTGCTAAAGATGAATTAGGTGGTTTTGAACCTGGTGATGATTTACCAGATGAAATGCCATTTGCGTAAAATTAGTGATTATGTGGTTAGTATGGAAACTTATTGAATATCTAAAAACACCTAAAGGACAAAGGAATGCGTTATTTATTGCATTAGTTGTTGTTTTAGTTTTTATGTTTAGATCTTGTGGTGGTAATAGTGTAGATAAGTTAAAATATGAACAAAACATATCATCATTGATGGATAGTGTAAGAACATATCAGACTAAAAATGGTTTTATGGTAAGTGAAAAAATTGCACTTATAACTGAAAAAAAAGAATTAAAAAAATATAATAGTGACTTATCTAAAGAGATAAAATACCTTAAAGACAACCCTATAGTTGTAACTAAAGTAGTGACTAAAATAGTACATGACACAATATACATTAAACCTGAATTAGACACTAACGGCATTACATATAACGCAGATAGTACAATTAAATACACACCATTTAAATGGAATATAGATACTTTATATAATGAAGGTAATTATAGAAAAATTGGTGGGGTATATACTATATCGGTAGATACGAATCTAAATACTAAGACAAAAGATTTTGTTATTTTAAATAATGAAATAGGTTTATCATTTACAACAGGTTTAACTGAGAATGATGATGACAAAGTTGAGATATTTATAACTTCTAAATACCCTAATTTTAAGTCAGTTAAAATAGATGGGGCATTATTCGACCCTAGAGAATCAAAAGTAATAAAAAAGTTTTTTCCACCTAAGAGATGGGGTGTTGGTTTATATGGTGGTTATGGTTTATACGTTGACCCTGGTAAATTCACTGCAGGTACTGGAATAACCTTTGGGGTTGGAGTTTCTTATAACCTATTTCAATGGAGAGGGAGAAAATAATTTTTATCAAAGAATAGATATTTATAAGTATGGAAGATAAAGGTATAAGAAGAATTATTAAAGAGGAGTTAAATAAGACTGATGAAAATAAAATTGGTGTTATGATTCGTAAAGAGATCAAAGACGCTTTTGGTAATGATTTGGAAAGAAAAGTTAAAGGTATTGTATCTAAAGAACTTAAAGGAAAACCTTTTGAAAAAGAGGTTGTTAAAATAAGTAAGGATGTCTTAGAGCAATTGTATAGAGAATTGTGGATGAGACGTGCTATGTGGAAAGCAGCAATTAAATAGTGTATGAAAAAGTTAAATGAAGATATTACAGGTGATTTTAAACTTGCAGCTGCGACAAGTGGTGTTGATGCATTAAAAAACATTAAGTTTGAACAAGAGGAAATTGAAGGTGGTTTAGCAGATGATAAATCTGTAAAAGATATTGCTAAAAAACATAATGTTAATATTAAAGATATTGTCGATCAAATCAAAAAAGGGACTAAGATAGAGATGGAACATACTGATGATCCAAAAGAAGCAAAAGAAATTGCAATGGATCATGAAATGGAGCACCCTTATTACTATAGTGCTTTAGAAGATATGGAAAAAGAATTAGAAGAAGGTTCTTTATTAATGAATTCTATTATAGGTGAGGAAGAATTAGATGAGGCTACTGGTGGTGCTAGTAGTGGTGCTTTTGTTGGGCCTATGAGTGGTAAACCTATTAAAAGAACACTTTATAAAACTGATGTTCCAGTATCGAGTGCTGGTGGTATGACAAAACCTATTGGTAAGATGATGTCTTTTAAAAAGAAACAGCTAAAAGAAACTAATGTATTTACTAAACAAGAAATTATTGATGAATCTTTAAGTATGGGGGATATTCCTACTTATGATTCTCCTGCAGGATGGGGTAATAATGAATTTATGGGTACTAAAGGTAAAAAAGGAAACGCTGTTCAGAGAAAAGGGAAAAACTATAAGAATACTTATAAGTTTGGGAATAATGAAGGTAGTACTTTTGTTAAGGTTAAAGATAAGTGTAAAAAATTTCCTTATTGTAGTCAAGGTCCGGATGCAATTGAATTATCTAAATCAATACCAGAGGGGGAAGATAAGATGAAATTACCAAATAGAAATGATATTAAAGAAGGTTGGAAAAAATTTGTTGAGGTAGCTAAAAGAGAAGGTAAAGAAACCACAATGGCGGCTAAGATAATTAAAAAATTATTAGTTAACGAAGATGTTACAGAAAAGGAGTTAAAGTTTGTTAAAGAACAATCTGGAGATATCCTTAAAATTTTTGGTGTAGTTACTATGGGGGTTATTTCTAGTGCTTTACCTATATTAGTAGAAAAAATATTAAATAAAAAAGGTTTAAGTATCTTACCAAAAGAGAGATCATCTATTTTAGATGAAAGAGAGGAATTAATAGAAACTATAAGTGAAAAGACAGGAAAATCAAAAAAATATGTCGATTCTTTAATTAAGAGATATTTATAAAAAAAGAAATAATGAAGAAATCAATTTTAGGAAAAAATATAAAAGTCACTATGGTTAGTGAAGAAGCTAAAGCTAAAGGTTTAGCAGATACTGAAAAAGTACAAAAAGAATCTGGTAAGTTTAATAAAGAAGGTATGGAAGCTTACAATAAGTTAGCGGATTTATATGATTTTGATAATGGTGAAGAAGACGCATTAGAGAATCCACCAAAATACACTAGAGATGACTTTGAAGAGGAATATACTATTGCTAGAGATGCGGGTGGTATGAATTCTATTGATTATGATAATGAAGACACTGAGGTGTTTAAATCATTTATGGAAAGAATTGATAAATTAAACGATACATCTGAATACGATAAAGAATTTGGAACTAAAGATGGTTTCGGTGAAGGTGAAAAAGATAATGTATATGATGAGAATAAAGAAAACTCTGAAAAATACAAAAAACACAGAAAGGAATATCAACCAACACCACCAGTAAGAGCTATACACGCTGAAGAAATTAAAGAAAGTAAAACTATGAAAAGATTAAATTTTAAACAAACATTTAAAGATGAAACACATATGATGTCTTTAATTAAAGAAGACTATAAAACAGATGGTAACACATTTCTAATGACTGATGGTAATGAAACTTACAAAGTTAGATGGGAAGGTGATAACACTTTAGGTGAAGGTGTAGTTTTACAATACCAAAACAAAGAAAGAATTAACGAAGATAAAGAGAACATGAAAAAGTTGTTTAACTACAAAAAATCTGATGTTGTGGGTAAAACAAATAGCTACATCAACGA
>MDSX01098509.1_pt1 | contig 10085 bp, 9 predicted proteins | sample 811141 | NCBI WGS metagenome assembly MDSX01 (sample SAMN05326642, study PRJNA326480) | marine metagenome | isolation source: seawater | place: Atlantic Ocean: South East | collected 2010
CGAAGATGTTCAGCCGCTTATTAAACAGATTGAAAAACTGATGCCGAAGAGCGGTGCCAGTCCACTGAGGGTCATCAAGACCCAGGCCGGTAAAGTGTGGCAAATCAAGCTACGCCGCCCTGATCCCCCAAAAGTATTGGGTCCAGATCTTGAGACGACACACCCACATCCACTTCAGGACGGAGATATCGTGAGAGCTCAGATGGGTTTGATGTCGTATACCAATCTTGGCGCAGGGGTCGTTGGGTATCTAGGAGATATTCAGTTTTTGACGAGTGCAGATCAAAAGGATGTCTGATGTCAATGCGTAAGGAACACCACGTCACTCATCAGGGCATATATGCTTAAACAATCCGAAGGAGAGACGACATATTCGGGAGGCAGTCGAAGCAAAACTCAACTATGGGCTCAGCACACCCGCTCCACGAAGAGTTCGACCTAACATCACTTGTTGGCACAACAACTCAGCCCACTCCACCATCACATCTTACGCTTCTGATTGGTAGGCTTTCAGATAGGCTTCTTTCGCAAGTTGGAAACACTCGGGTGGGGCTCTCAGGATCCCGGCTCCAATCTGACCGACGCCTCCTTTTCCCGCGAGTCCAGCATCGATCACTGGCACAACATTAGTCTCCACTACTCGAAAGACATCGATCCCAGTTGGCGTGCCACGATATTGCAAGTAGGGTATGCGGTAGTGCTCGTTTTCGCCAACTGTGATGTCGTACATAGATTCGTTTAGTTCGACCATGACTTCGGGAGATCCTCCTTGGTACGCCTGGAGTGGAAACGCCGCAGCTTGGGCAAATCCTCCCAAGCCGATGGTCTCCGTTATATGACTTTCACCGCCGACCCACTCCACATCCTCATGTGAAAATCCATCGAACAGTTTTACATCATCTGCGATTGCTGGCGGGCCGCGAAACCAGCCATCGAGACCGCTTACGCGAATTGCAAAGTCCCGACAGTTAATGGTCATCGCACTGACAACACTGGACCCTGCCACCCCATGAGCGCCGTCGGCGGTCGCCTTAGCCGCCGCCATAGAAAGTCGCAGAAAAAAATAATCGCTCTGCTTTAAGAAATGGAGGGTCTGCTTAACCTTGTCGCCGTGTTGCGAAGAAAAGTTGAGTAAATAAGGTGTTAATTCCTGGCTAAACAACAGTGTCGCAGCGGTATTTCGGCTATGCATCTCGTCACCCATGTGCAGCGCCCGTTTGATAATTGGTTTCAATGCGATTCCAGATGCATCTCGTACCGCGTCAGCGATAACCGGACCTATCACATCTCTTATGAAGTCCAAGCCCTCTCGTACTTCTTCGTCATATACCCCGTAATTGAGTCTCCGCCGAGATTCACCTTCATAAAAATTGCAAAATCCACGATTACCAAAGGTCCGGTTCTCCACTACAAATACCGGCATAGACGCCGTATAAATTCCAGCGACGGAGCCTACACAGCCGTGCTCATGACAAGCGCCGATCTCGATCTCGCCTGAGGCAAATTTCGCCTCCGAGTCCTCGGCATCATTGGCCAATCCCTCATAGATCGCTCCATAGATGAGCGCATTGCGCTGCCCTCCCACATAATCTGACCAATCGAGGGGTGCGCCAGACGTCAGGATCATGTTTGCTGCCATCCCCGGGACCACCTCTCCCGCTGCGGCAACATCTACCAATACTGGATCCGCGTCATTAAGTCGTCGGAGGGCTTCCACGTTGGCCAAGTGGCGTGATTTTTCCATCGATACAGACCTCTAATTTTTGTGAAAAATCGTGGTAGATGAGCGGTCAATTCACAACAATCGCAGATAACGCTTTCGCTCCCATGGTGTCACTTCCAAACAAAATTCGTCCCATTCTCTGCGTTTATACTTTAGAAAAGTGCTGTGGAACGCCTCTCCGAAAACTTCTTTAGCGAGCTCATCGCTCTCAAACTTCTGCAACGAATCACCTAGTGTTCGCGATAGTCTATGTATACCCGCTTGCTCAAGTTCCTCATCGGTCTTGCTGTATGTATTAAACTCCACAGCGTCCCCGGGATCGAGTTTCTCTCTAATTCCTTCAAGGCCTGCAGCGAGCGTCATCGCAGCACCTAAGTAAAAGTTACATGCGCTATCAGCTTGTCGGACTTCGAGGCAATATCGATTCATTGGCAAACGACATGTCAAGGTACGATTATTGTGACCATAAGCGCTATATACCGGCGCCCAAGACATTTCCCGCATGCGGCCATACGGCTCTATTCGTTTATATGAGTTCACCGTGGGACACAAGACAGCAGTAATAGCATCGGCGTGACGCAGGACGCCCGCGGTAAAATAGTAAGCGAGCTCACTATAGCCTCGACCATTCCGGCTCTTCTCTTTATTCTTCGCCTCAAACAAATTCCGGCCGCCCTCTCGATCAGCAAGGCTTACATTGAGATGAGCGCCGGATCCGAACGCATCAGACCAGGGCTTAGGCATAAAGGTCGCAATACAGCCGATACTCCGTGCTACGTGCTTCGACATCAACCGGAAAATCAACATCCGATCTGCCATGGTTAATACATCTGTATAGCCAAAATCGAACTCATACTGACCATCCCCGCCCTCGTGATCGAACGAATAAACACCCCAACCGAGTTCATTTAAATACTGCACCATGGGCTCGAGAAAGACATCTGCCTGCATCGTGGTTTCCACGTCATAGCCACGGGTTGGTTCGTTTTCCAGATCGTCTGCAACAAAGGGTAGCCAATCGCCGTCAGCTTCCCTGAGCACATAAACTTCCGGCTCCACGCCCATGTTCATCATAAACCCTAAATCCTCTGCGACTTGAATTTGTCGCTTAAGTACGTGACGACAATCGTGGTCATACGGTTCATCATGGAAGTACAGATTGCTTGCTGCCATTGCGTAACGATGATCCCAAGGCAGTACTACAAATGTCGACGGGTCAGGGATGCTGACACACTCATCCTCATTGGGGCCTAACTCACCCATACCCTCCAATGCACCCACGGTATAGAGCTCAGAGCCATTTATCATTTCATCAAAGTATTCAATGGGTACTGCTTTTGATTTAGGCACTCCGTGAATATCCACGTAAGCTCCGAACAAATATCTTACTCCCGCGTCAATCAGATGTTGTTTGGTCACTTCAAGCTTCGGCACGATTTATCTCCAGCGAACGCAGTGCGCGCGCATCATTTTAGCCCTGTAATAACACAACGTCGTTGGGTTGGACATATATCTCGACAGTGTCGCCAGACTGAATAACGTTTTCCACCGGAATTCGTAACAACAGTTCTGTGTCGTGATCTGTTCCAGCGAATCCACGACAACGGCGATGGGAGCCCTGAAATACCGCCTCCGTGATCTCAATATTCCCCAATGCAATACTGCTGTCGGCGTCGGAAGTTCCAATCTTGATTTGTTCTGGACGAATTGAAAGGCGTATCACATCTCCAGCAGACCCCTCTCCCTCAAGCTCAATGTCTCCTAACTTGGTCGAGATCTTGATGTGGCCGTTGTGTACAGTTGCGATCATCCCTTCAAGAATATTGCTCTCACCCATAAATGTCGCAGTAAACAGACTTGCAGGCTTCAGATAAATTCTGTCCGGTGAGCCGGCATCCTCTATCTTCCCGTTATTTAGGACCACTATTGTGTCCGCAATACTCATGGCCTCGTCTTGGTCATGGGTCACATGTACAAAGGTAGTTCCTAATTGCTTTTGAATGCGCACGAGTTCTTCCTGCATCTGCCGACGCAGGTTTAAGTCCAATGCACCCAGTGGCTCATCCAGCAGCAACACCGAGGGTTCTACTGCAATAGCGCGGGCTAAAGCGACTCGTTGCCGCTGCCCCCCCGATAGCTGATCAATAGACCGATCACCAAAGCCTTCCAGGCCGACTAGTCTCAAAGACTCTTCCGCGCGACGAACTCTCGCGTCCTTAGGAATCTTACGCATCGCAAGGCCAAAACTTACGTTCGAGGCTACGCTCATGTGCGGGAAAAGCGCGTAGTCTTGAAACACGGTTACTGTAGGACGAAGCGCTGGAGGTACTTGGGTAACATCAGCGCCTTCGATCAATACCTGGCCCGAACTCGGAGTCAAAAAACCTCCTAGCATGGCCAAGATGGTCGTCTTGCCGCTACCCGAGGGGCCAAGCAAGACCACAAATTCCCCGCGGGAAATTGAGAGATTCACAGCATCGACAGCCACGACATTTCCAAATGTCTTACGTATGGATCTAAGTTCAACCAAGGTATCAGGCATTATTATTTTCTGCGTCGAGTACTTAAAAAGATGGCAATTGAGACCATCGTAATGGAAATCGCAAACACCACAGTCCCGGCGGCATTCACCTCAGGAGTAAGACCCGCCCGAAGCATCTCGAAGATAGTGACTGGCAAAGTAACATCAAAACGACTCAATAGAAAAGCGATAATAAATTCATCCCAAGACAAGGTTGCGGCAATGCAGAATGCAGCAAATAGAGTCGGGCGCATGATGGGTGCGGTTATCAGAGTAAGGGTTTGCACATCGGTTGCTCCAAGATCGCGAGCAGCTCGCTCGATGTTCTTTTGATGATCTCCCATCTGGGAATAGATAATCGCAAAACAGAGTGGCAAATTAATAATCACGTGACCAATGCCTACTACAAAAAGCGATCGCGAGACACCTAGCAAATTGAACGTAACTAGTAAGCCCATGCCGATAATCAGATATGAAACTGTGATCGGCGCCATCAACAGATAACGTGCTCCTCCAGAGAACCTCATTTGTTTTCGCGCCAGAGTATGGGCTGCGAGGAAGCCAAGCAGGGTCGCGACGACGGACGATAGCGTCGCAACAACTATTGAATTCAATAAAGCTTCCATCAAACGTCGGTTATCGAACATCCGGTCGTACCACTGCAGGCTCGGCCCTTGAAACGGAGGAACAGGCAGTAAGCCGTCTTGAAACGAAAACAACACCAACACAACTACTGGCAGATAGATAAACAGAAATGCCAGTGCCATGTAGCATCCGGATGGGACTTGTCGTAGCCAGGACATCCTAGACGCGTTCCATCTTGAGATACTTCGCGAACGCGAAATAGGTAATCGTTACCACAACCATCAAGGTCATACTCATCACCGAGGCCATGGGGAAATCTGCGGCGCGGCCTATCTGCAACATGATGGCCTGGGGGATCAACAACTCGGTGTTACCGCCCAGGATCTGCGGAGTGATGAAATCACCGATCGTGATCACAAAGGCAATAAATGCTCCGACTGCAATACCTGGAACACTCAACGGCAATGTAATCCTCAAGAATACCTGGAAATTAGAGGCTCCAAGGTCGGCAGCTGCCCGACGACATGACGGGTTTATTTGAACTAAGTTTGCATAAATTGTAAGTGTCAGCAGCATAGTGAAGAAATGTACAAATCCCAACACTGTCGCACCACGGTTATAACTCATGGACAGAGGTTCTTCGATAATCCCAATACCTTGAAGGACGACATTAATAATTCCATTGTCCGACAATACCAACAACCAACTGTACGACCGCACCACATACGAAGTCCAAAACGGCAACACTGCTAGAACCAATGCGAAGCGCTGCCAGCGTTGAGGGACTCGATACGCCAAAATATGGGCAAGCGGATACGCTAACACCACACTTACTATCGTGGCCACCAATGCGACCTCTATGGAATTGAATAACGCATCGACCAGATAACTTTTGGTAAAAAACTTTTCATAATTGGCAAGCGTCCAGGTTGCCTCCAACTTCCCACCAATCCGCTGCCAGAAACTTACCAGCAACATGATGATAAGCGGCACGATAAAGAAACACACAGTGATAACGATAGCGGGAACTATCGCCCATTTAGACAAATCAAAGCCCCCCCGGATGGGGGGGCCTGTGATCTCAGTCATAGTATAAAAAGCGAAAGATTACGATTGCACAAACTCCATCCACAGGTCTAGCATCGCCGCGTCGAGATCAGGTTGGGGCAAGAATGAAAGGTGGGATTTTGCCAAAAAGCCAGGCTGTTCATCCCAGCGCAGAATCTGCTTCTGTGCATCGGTCAAAGCCGCCTTCGAGTTGGTTGGCATAGCCCAGTAACAGTCGGATGTGGCCAGCAAGCCTTGCCCTTCTGGACTGATGACCCACTTTACAAACTCATTTGCGAGATCCTTCTTTTTAGAGTCTTCAAAGATAGCGAGCCCTTGCGTCCATATCAGACCGCCGTTTTCCGCAATGGTCCATTGTAGCTCGGGCCTCTCCGTAGTCAGTACTGACACGGCAAACTCTGCGCCCGCAACAATCATGTCGACATTACCACTCACTAGCGCATTCTGTACTCCGACAATGTCGCCAATCAAAGAGACCTGTGGCTTCAGTTCCAGCAATTTTGGTCGAATCTTATCCTCAAGATTCTGCACATTGACATCGCTTGGTTTCATTCCCAAAGAAATCGCAATCATCTGGATCACTGGGAAGTAATAGTCGTACACCGCCATACGACCCTTATACTCCGTGTTCCACATCACATCATTGCTACTCATATCGGCTCCGTTGACCTTAGAGTCGTTATAAGCAATACCGTAATAGCCAAACTTTTCTGGTACTGAGTAGAGCTTCCCGTCTACGGAGTTATACGGCGCGTTGCGAATCTGCTCAAACAAATCGTTCCATGGATAGTCATTCTTATTGAGCGGTGCCAACAAGCCCTGTTTGGCAACCTGGGGCACGTCAGGCGCATCAATTACAAACACATCCCAATCCCCTGGTTGGGATTGCTCGATGATTGAAAGAGCTGTGCCAGTACCTTCATAGGTTTTGACATTTACGCGAACATTGTGCGCCTGTTCGAAAGGCTGCAATAGTTTGGGATCAGCATGGTCACACCAAACTAGTACATTAAGCTCATCGGCTCCCCAGCTCAACCGTGGTCCCAGCGCGCTAGCGGCAGCCACGCCGCCGACCGTGCCAAGAAACGAACGTCGACTGATTGGACTTCGTGTAAACAGATTAGTCATAGTTTTATCCTCTCCTGAGTAGTGGTGTTGTGTGTGGTTTTTATGTTGTTACCCGAACAAATCTTATGGTCCTGGGTCACTGCCCCCCATATTAATTGTGTGTCCAGCCTGGACGGCGCAGCGACTCATCTAATGTATTTCCATTAAGCTTTGCGACCCCTGCCATGATTCTGAGGACGACGCACACTGCCATCCGCGATGTAGAGCCACTGACATCGAACATTGGACACAGCTCAGTGACGTCAATAATGCTGGGACCACCAGTCTCACCGAGTCTCGACGCGATTTGCATAATTTCTCTTGATTCCAATCCGCCTGTTTCCGTTGCTGTGACCCCTGGAGCCACTGAGGAATCCATTACGTTAAAGTTGAAACTAAGATATTGGCCATCTGTTCCACCCCAGACACGCTCAATAGTTTCATCGATCACTTCTCCTACGCCGCGTTCCAATACTTCAGCCATGGGGTGAAATCGGACCTGTCGACTTTTCGCAAGGTCAATATGATCTTTCGGGTTAAACGAATTGCGCGCGCCGATGTGAGCGACATTCTCAGGGGCCAGATTAGGCAATTCCGTAATACGCGCCATCGCACAAGTGCTGACGTTGCTTTCTCCTGCCCATGAATCGGCAAAGTCGAGATGTGCGCCCAAATGCATATAACCCATTTTCTTCGAGGCACCTAAATGATCCGACAACGCTTTCGACGCTGGTATTGAGATCGAGCGGTCACCGCCGCAAATAATCGGCGTTTTTCCGGCGTCGAGAGCAAATTTGACCGCGTTGTAGATGCGCTCACGAGCCACTTCGGGGTTGACTCTTGGCATTGAGATATCCCCGCAGTCAACAACGGAGCCGTTCAAATCAACATTAAATTCAAACCAGTACGGAAAGTAATCTAAAGATGCAACCCGAAATTCCCGCGGACCGTCTTCACAACCGGGTTTACCAACATTACCCTCATCAAACGGAACACCGATGTAGGCATAGTCGCAACTAGCCTCTTTGAGTTCATCACCAAACACGGGGACGAAAGGGGCACGTAGAAATGACAACTGGCCGGGGGTACGATAATTATCGGCCTCTGTACCGCCTAAAGGCGAAAACAGATGGTTAAACGCTTTCACGGGATTCATTCTAATACTCCTAATCTATGCCGTATGCCTGATGATCAAAACCTAATATCGTTAAGTCGCACTACTAGGGTGTCTCGCCTCGCGCACGTAATGCCCGTGCACGGCTGCCCAGATAGTGATAGATCAGGTTGCACGCGAGTTTGGTGCTTATCTGGCTAGTATCAAAGACCGGTGATAACTCTGCGAGCTCAAAAACTCCAACGTCGTACTCACCAGCTATTCTTGCAATCTGCAACGCTTCACGCGACTTCAAACCATAACTTTCGGGGCAGCTGGTACCTGGCATACAACTGTGATCGATAGAGTCCGTATCCCAAGAACAATAAATCGTCTCGGTATCCCGTGATGCCCGATCGAAAATAAACCGCGTACATTCGTCCACTCCTTTTTCAACCACCTCAGACATGGGAACTATTGGAATCTCGTTATCAATCCAAAAATCCATCCAGTCCTTAGGATTCAGGCCGTTGCGAGAGCCCATGTGCGCCATGTTCTCCCCACTACAGTTTGGAAGCTTTAACGCCATGGGTGGTCCGGAGGCGTTCGTAATCTCGATTCCGCCCCAATCAACTGCGGCATCAAGATGGCAATCGATATGTAGATATCCCATCTTCGCCTGTGGCTTGTGGAGTGCGAGATGATTGGAAAGAGCCCGAGCACCCGGTATCGGGACTGAATGGTCACCGCCCACCAAAATAACCCTCGCCCCACCTTCGAGACACTCACTAATGTAGTCAACCATGTACTGCTGAGACTTAGCACTATTACCGGGAACAATGGGTATATCACCACAATCCACGACGTTAAAAAATGTCATCAGGTCGACATCGTACTCAAACATATAGGGGAAATACTGTGTGGACGCCTCACGTATACCTTGGGGCCCACTTGACGTACCAGTTCGTACGATAGTGCTCAAGTCCCAAGGCGCCCCTAGGAAGCAGACCTTTGCCCCCATTTCTCTGATCTTCCCGCGGTCTGGAGGGCAGTATGGCGCTCCCATAAAGGTCATGATCCCACCAGCTTTGACGGGGCCATTGTGTTTAGTGGGCGACCGTACATGAGCATCAACTTCAGTCTCCTGATGAGGCCCCTGATGCTGATGGGGAACAAAATTCCAAGGGTTGCAGGGCTGCGTGCTCATAATGTTTATTGGCAAGATGTTTGTTGGGTAGGGTAGTCAGCAGAAAGGTGTGTCCTTGCAGCATTCTCGTCCGCTGCTTCTAACTCTATAGATGTGAGCTGCATCTCACGCCCGGTAACGACTTTAGGCGTGGGGAACCCGCAATCTGGACATCTAAAATTGAAACGTCCGCTTGGAGTTTTGACAGCATTGCAAGTGTGACAGAACACACTTAATGGCACCTCTTCAATAACCAACTCAGCGCCTTCGCAGCGACTGCCTTTTGACGCGGACTCAAAGCAAAAATACAGTGCGCGCGTCATAGCTGAGAGTTCTCCCAGGCGACAATTAATCCGTCTCACTGGACGCCCACCGTTCTTAAAGGCGTACTCGTCAACCATTTCGATAAGGCTCCGGGCTAGGGCAAGTTCATGCATGTAAGATATGCAGTTATCCGTTCTGCACTAAGTGGTCGGGAGAGATTGGCACTGCTCTGTGGTCATGCATTTGCTTAGCCTGATTCTCAATCCAGTCACACCAGGCCTGGACGCCAGTACCCTGCCGCGCGGAGATTCTTATGACCTGAAGATCAGGATTAATTCGCAGAGCCCGCTCCACTGCTTTGTCTGCATCAAAATCAACATGGGGCAGGAGATCAATCTTCGACAAAATCATAACGTCAGCGGCAGCGAACATATCCGGATACTTAAGCGGTTTGTCGTCACCCTCGGTAACAGACAGGATGACTACCTTGAATGCCTCCCCGAGATCAAATGCAGCAGGACATACCAAATTGCCCACA
>MDSX01074497.1_pt1 | contig 10084 bp, 8 predicted proteins | sample 811141 | NCBI WGS metagenome assembly MDSX01 (sample SAMN05326642, study PRJNA326480) | marine metagenome | isolation source: seawater | place: Atlantic Ocean: South East | collected 2010
TTAAAGATTAGATATGATGCTCTTATAGTCGGAGGAAATACAAATTTAGGAAATTATACTGAAACACCTTTTTTTGATATGGAAATTTCTGCAATAAATGACTTACATGATCATAATTTAAATGTTGTCTATTGCCCGCATCCAAGAAATGCAAAATATATTAATGAAGATATTCTTCCAAATGGAGTGGCTATTGAAATGCTTTATTCTGTAATTCATTCAGCTAAAGTCATCATAGGAGGAGATAGCAGCGCTTTAATTTCTTCACATTTACTTGGAAAAAATGTCTTAATTTTCAATGAATTTTGGAATATATTACCTAAAAATTTAGCTGCTCTTTTTAAGCATAAAGAAAAAAACACCTTTTCTGCAGATCAAACACTTAAAATAATAGATCAACAAAATGAAAATATAAAATTAAGTCAAGAAATAAATACAAATTATTTAGATATAAAGAATTTTAATAAGTCGCAAAAGTTAAATATCAAATAATAAGAATTATGATTAAATCAAAAATTGTAAGTTTAACCAAACCTCATGAATTAACTTTTAAAGACAAGATTATTGATGATAAGCACTTGGAAAGTGAATCAATTCTTTGTGAAACGCTTGTTTCTATTATTTCTCCGGGAACTGAAGTTGCTGCATATACAGGAATCCCTCCCTTAAGGCCAGGAAATCCATATCCGAGATTATTAGGTTATTGCAATGTTGCTAGAGTAATAAAAGTTGGCGCTAATGTATCATCAATATCTGTGGGAGATAGAGTTCTTACTGGCTCCTGTCATTGTAGTCACTTTGTTATTTTAGAAAATGATGTTTTTTCAGTCGTACCCGATGCTCTAGAAAGTCGACATGCAGCATGTGCCTATTTATATCACTTGGGTTATGACGCTGTAATTAAATCTGATCTTAAATATGGAAATTCTGTGGTTGTTTTTGGATTAGGTGTTTTAGGTTTAGGAGCTGTTGCTACATCATCCAGAGCAGGAGCAAAAGTTTTTGCAGTTAGTGATCAACCTATTCCATCAGACATTGCAAAACAGTTAGGAGCAAAAGAAGTTTTTAAGCGTGAAAATTTTAAAGAATTAAAGAATCTTCTAGGGGATCGTCTTTCTGATATTGTTATTAGCACTTCAAATAGTTGGGAGGACTGGGATTTGGCATTACAAATTGCTGGAAGAAATAGTTATATTGGAGTTATTGGATTTCCTGGTAGAGGGCTAAGCCCACCAAAAAATAACCCGTTAGATAGTCAATATTTTTATGATAAACAGCTGAAAATCCAGGCTGTTGGGCATGCACCAGAAGAAAATGATACAAGAAGGTTTCTTAAATTTAATCAAAAAGATAATCTTTCATTTATTCTCTCAGAAATTGAGCGCGGACATTTAAACCCTGATTTGATTATATCTGGTATGTTTAATTGGGATAAATTAGAAGATGCGTATAAGGGATTAATTTCAAGAGATAATTCTCCAGTAACATATGGGTTAGAATGGAAAAAATAAAAAGTGCTGTTATTGGTTGTGGTCGTATGGGCGCTTTCCCTAGTGATCTAATGAAAAAGTATGGGCCAAATTGCTGGTTTCCATTAAGTCATATTGAAGCTCTGAAAGAATTGAAAAATGTATCGGTAGAGAGTATCTGCGACATAGATTCTTCTTTGTTAAAGAATGCTTCAGAAAAACATGACATAAAAAATATCTATGACAACTATAATAAGCTATTCAGTAATCATAAGATTGACCTTGTTTCTATAGCCACAAGGACTAAAGAGCGTTTTGAAATAATTCAAGCCGCTATTGAGAATGGAGTGAAAGCTATACATGTTGAAAAACCACTATGTAACTCAATAGAACAACTTAAAGAAATAGAGAATATAGTTTCTCATAATAATGTTTGTTTGAGCTACGGCACCCTTCGTCGTTATCTAAACATATATCAAAAAGCAAAAGATTTGGTCGATTCAGGAAGGTTTGGAAAGCTACGGCAGATTCAAGTTAACTTTGGTGAGAGTGCGCTTTTCTGGACACATCCTCATTCTGTAGATATTATTTTATTTTTTTCTGGAGATAGGAAGCTTGAAGCTGTTCAATCGAATCTATCAAATGTAATATTATCTAGCAAAAAAAATGTAGAGTCTGATCCTTTAATTGAACAAGCGTCAATGTATTTTGATGAAGGTTTAGTTGGAACTATATCTAAGATACCTGGCATGGATGTTATCTTAGGATGTGAGAAGGGTGTTATAAGTATTGATTCTAATGGAAGTCAAATCTTAACTAAAATGGAGCATCATGGCTCACCATATTTTCAATATTCTGAAAATTTAATAACTGATATCTCTTCTGGTCCCCAAGGCACATATTCAGCAATCTCTAATCTAATTAATAATATGAATAACAAAGATTATAAAAAAAATGAATATATTTTTCTTGGACAAAGAGTACTGTTTGGATTTGTTGATTCGCATTTAAATAATGGAAAGTTAATTGAAATAGAAAGTATTTCTGATCAAATCTCAGTTCTTGGTAAATCGGGCAATTTGTATTCATAAACTAAAAAAGAAATAATTTAGTTGTTTTTTTTTATACATAAGCCTTATAGTTCATTTATTGAACGCTAGACTTTTTTTAATTAAATTAATATAGAGGTATAAAAATTGATTAAAGGTATTCAGTACTGCACCCGCTGTTGTATGCCTGAAACTACTGAAGGCATTGACTTTGATGAACTTGGAATATGCAGGGCATGCAATTCTTCAGAGCAAAAAATGCATGTTGACTGGGATGAGCGCAAAAAGACTTTAGAGTCTATCTTAAATGAAGCTAAAAAGAATGCTGCAAGTCAAAACCTTGGTTATGATTGCATTGTTCCAATAAGCGGAGGCAAAGACAGCGTATACCAATTGCATGTTATTACTAAGATTTATGGAATGAGGGTGCTAGCGGTAACTGCATCTCACAACTGGTATTCAAAAGTAGGTTGGTACAACTTAGTGAATGCTCTTGAAGAATTTGATGTAGATCATATGATGTATACACCTGCAAGATCTACAGTTAACAAAGCAGCTTTAAGAAGTTTATCAGCCATTGGTGATGCATGTTGGCATTGTCATTCTGGAGTTGGGTCTTATGTATTACATGTTGCAACAAAATTTAGAATACCTCTTTTGATATGGGGAGAATCAATAGCTGAATCCTCGGGCCGTGCGTCACACTTTGAACCTGTCAGAAAATTCGATAGAGATTATTTCTTAAAAGTTTCTGCAAAAGTAACTCCTGCAGAAATTGCCCAAGATGATAAAGAAAAACGTAGTTATCATATGTTTGAACCACCCACTGCAGAGGAATGTGAAGCTGCTGGTATTAAGGGTATTCATTTAGGTGACTTTTTGTTTTGGGATGAGGAGAGGCAGACTGAGTTTATTAAAGAAAAATATCATTGGCTTGAAGACAAAATTGAAGGCACTTACAAGGGTTATAAGAGTGCTGAATGCATAATGCCTGGCATGCATGACTATACCAATTATCTTAAGCGTGGATTTGGAAGAGCTACTTTTCATGCCAGCATGGATGTAAGGAATGGTCTTCTAAATCGAGATGATGCTATTGAAATTGCTGAAGAATATGATCAAGTTGAGCCAGAGGTTCTTAACTATTATCTAAAAATAACTGGTCTCAGTCGCGAGGAATTTTATGCAACTATGAAGTCTAAACAAAAAAAAGTCTTAAATGACAAGTTGATACCTGTAAAAAATTTAGACAATCAAGAGATAAAAAAACCTTTTGTTTTAGAGCTTATAGAAGATATGAGAAACAATAAAAAATCATAGCAATGAATATCCAACAAACTAAGGATAGGTTACATTCATTATCTATTACCAATAATCAATTCCATCATATGGTTCATATACCCAGCACAGATGAACTTGATGAGTTCAAGAAAAGATCGTTAAGTTTCTTTGGTTTGGAATCACAAAGTTCTTCCAAGAAACCTGAACTAACATTTACTGTCAAAGATATTTTTAATACCGAATTATTTCCTACTGAAATGGGTAGCAAAATCTGGAAAGGTTTTAACGCCGGTAATAATGCGCGTGTTATCTCTATGGCACTTAATGCAGGACATACATTCATTGGAAAGACTGTAACATCTGAATTTGCAGTTCATAAACAAACGAATGCTATAAATCCATGGGATTCAGATAGGCATGTAGGAACATCTTCTTCTGGAAGTGCTATTTCTGTGCTTCTTAAAGAATGTGATTATTCCCTTTGTACTCAGTCAGGAGCTTCAATTTCACGCCCATCATCATATCTAGGCATTTATGGGGTTAAACCAACATTTGGCTTAGTACCTCGTACAGGAGTTCTCAAAACATGTGATCCATTTGATACAATTGGATTCATGACGAAAGATATTTCTAATTCATTAGAAATTCTTAGAACAATATCCTTAACTGGCAACAATTACCCAAAAAACAAATTTATAGAAGACAAAGATCCAACCTTATGTAAAGTAGGCTATTTCGATATTGAAGAAATTACTTCGGTTGTTAATGTAAGTTCATCAATGGCATCTGCTTATGATCGATCCATTTTAAAACTTAAAGATTCTGGAGTTAATGTTTTAAAAGTAACAATACCAGATTTTGTCAATTCTGTTCATAAATCTCATGAGATTATTTATTCAAAGTCATTGGAATACTACTTTAAAAACGAACTCGAATTGACAGATGATGTATCTAAAAGTTTTAAAGAGTTTGTTCAGCGAGGATCAGTATGGTCATCTGATGATTTTATGAAAGAACAACGCAATCAATTAAAAAATATAAGGACATTTAGTAGCTTTATGGATCAGTCAAATATTGATTTTATATTGTCACCAGCTGTTCATGGAGTTGCGCCATTACTTGAAGAAGAAGAGCTTAACGATTTATCACTTTTATGGACATATCTTCATTGCCCTAGCGTTACTATTCCTGTAGATAAATGTGAAGAATATTCTTTACCATTAGGTTTAAATCTCTCAGCAAACAGATTTAACGATATTAATCTTATAAATTTTGTGAACGAATACTTTAGTAAAAGACCTTATGATTTTTCTATCATATAAGAAGTCTTTAAGTATAAAAAATTTGAAACATTTACTTACTAAAAAATTAGATCGAAGATCATCATTCCATGACAAAACAATTATTATTAGTTAATATCTTATTGAACTTAATCTTATTAGAAGATCGATAATGCTTACAAGTTCATCTCCATACACTCCAGAAATAATATTAGAGGCTAGAAAAGCTATGAAAAAAGATTGCTTCTATTTAATTCCAAATGCTTATTCACAGGAGTTCTGTGATGAATTGAAGAATAACATTGACCAAATCAGTTCTGGATTAGGCGTTGAAATAAATTACGAAGGAACTGAAACCAGAATTTGGTCAGCTCAAAAAAGATTTAGCGCCGTAAAACGCTTTAATGATGAGGGCGATAAGTTTATTTCATCAGTTTTACAAGAGCAAATGAAATCAGGCACAGTTCTTGCAATAAAGAATACCCCACTCCCTAACCAAGATAAAATAAATGTTAAAGGAAGATGGCATGCTGATAGCTTTAATTCACAAGAGAAGATTTTTCTTTTTTTATCTGACACAACTGAAGAATCAGGCCCGCTAGAATTCATTCCAAATACCCATAAAACCTTTTTTAGATTACGAAAAGCTTTAGAACCTGGATTTTTCTTTAATCATTTTAATATGTTATTTAAAAAAGGAAATATGCGGCAGTATCAATCCATACCAGATACTAAAGTTGATCCACTTTTTAAATCAGGATACGAAGCTAAACCGGTGTTAGTAAAAGCTGGCACAGTGTTGCTTATTGATACAGCAAAATTAATCCATAGAGCAAGACCATGTCTTGGCGGCGAACGTTATGCATTAACTTCTTACTATAGAGCAGGAGAAGGTTACCAAGATTACGATATCTAGTTTTTAGCTTTAATTAAAGATATCAAAAATAACATTTTGATGGATAACCTAGTTTATATATACAAAAAATTTTTTAACCTTGGAGTTCTTTCACGAGGACTCCTAGTAATTGTTAAGCCACTTGCTCTTTGGCTGAGTATTCAATTAGATTCCGATGCAGGGCTTGCTGTTGCACAAATCTATCTCATAGGATTGCTTTTCATGTCCTTATCTGGGACTAATGCACATAGACCATTCTATAAAAAATTTTTTGGTGCTAAAGATGAGTTTTCTAATATAAATATAATTAGATCTTTTACAAATTACATTCAAAAATTAACTTTACAGTTAATTTTAGTAATTTTAGCATCTCTGATTGCTGCTATGATCTTTTTTTGGGGATCACCTGGAATCGTAATGATGGGGATATTATTTGGCATAGCTGAAAAAATAAATGATGAATTTCAGCGCTATAGTCAGTTTATAAATAATTCAAACAATTTATTTTTACTAGCCTTAAGCAAACTCATACCTGTTTTTTTGGCTTCGTTACTATCATATATGCATATTATTGATATAAGGTTTTCCTTTCCAGCTTTATTGCTAGCTGGTTCAATCATGGTTGTTTTTGCAACATATTTTTTAACTTTTCGTATTATTATTAATAAATTAAGAAAATCTATTTTTACAAATTTTAAGTTGTCTTTTGCGTATATTCGTCAGGATATCATGCAGATTGGTTGTGTATTTATGGGAATTAGCCTGATTAGCTTAGATAAATGGCTATTACAATACTTTTCAATAGCTGATCTTCCAACATATATGCTTTATACACAAATAGCTTCTATTTTTATTGTAAGTCAAACTATTATCTTAATAGCTCCTGTCAGGGCTAGGCTGGTAAATGAAAATCCTCAAGATATAAATACGATTAGAATTGGATCTCCAATAATTTCTCTCGTTCCACTATTAATAGGCATTTCATTATATTTTAATAAAGATATTTTTGAAGAAGCAGGGCAGCTTGGGTATTTTGCATTCTTTTTTGCTTCAATTGTGACCTTTTCTGTTGCGTATGTTGAAAGGCTGTATTGGGCAACTACAGCAGGTAAAAGACTAATTTTAGAATCATCAATTGTTATTTCATTCTTATTATCTGTTGTAATTTTAATAATGTTTTGGCCAAAAGATTATCTCGTATTTTTAAGCCTAGTAATGTTATTTTGTTTTATGTGCTTAAGAGTATTAGCCATGATATATTTACTTAATAAAAATAAAAGTAACAGCATCTAATACAAAGTTAGAATTTTATTATGAAAAAGTATGTACATACAAAGTTATAATTCATGCAATGCTGGCGAGGCAAAATATACAAAAGATTACCTTACAAGAGGGGGAAAAATTTTTCTTGCCTACCTTTTAATTGTTTATATCTTTCCTCTTTTAATTAATTTGGCATACGATTCTGAACCAATTTTTAGATTACCGATTGGTTCAGAATCAGTTTTGTTATCAGTGCTGTTATTAATATCAGTTTCAATTCTTGCAATAGCAATATCCAGGTATACGCCTACAGTAACTCCCAGAAATAAAGGCCCAATTAAACCCCTACCCAAGTGGCTTATTGTACTATTCTGTTTAATTGCTATATCGGTAGGCTATAGTGTGTTTAGTGCTGGTTTATCCCAATGGCGGTATACAACATCGATATCTGGTAATTCTACTGTTTTATATGCATCAGTTGTTCAAACCATAATGCCTGTTATGAGTTTTTGGGTCCTAATGACTGATCATCAATTCATACTCTCTCGTTTTAAATCCGATATATTTATTAAAGGTTTAATTTTTCTTGGATTAGTCTTCTCAATAAATGGTTTTGGTAATATTTTTGTTACTTTGCTTTTCGCCTTAGTTTTTATAGCTCCTCAAAGTATGATGAGTTTATTATTTAAGGATTCATCAAATAATAATAAAAAATTCTATAGATATTTAGGCATAGGAATTATTTTACCGATTGTAAGCGCTCCTTTATTTATGGCAGGAGGATTTGCAAAATCAGGGTCTTCAGATGCGGATTATTCACTTGAAGAAATGACCCTTGCTCACACCGGACTCAATTATTTAATAAATCGTCATTCTGTTCATATAGCATCATTGGCTGCATCAATAGAGGATGGATCAAATTCTGCAGACCTTTCAATAATTACTGATACTGCAGAATTTAGGTTTAAAGTTATCACAGGACTTAATCCAGAAGCGCAAAAACCAGACGTAGCTTCCTTTTCAAGGCTTTCTCTTCTGCAGTTTGCTGACTTTAGAAATATAAATCCAAAAGGTGGAAGTTCTCCAGGTTTGTTTGCAGCATTAACAATGGTTTTACCTCTGCCGTTAGCTGTGCTTAGTGTTTTTTTAGCAACATTTTTCTTAGTAAAGTTTTTGGACTTTATTTTGTGCAGACAACCTCCATTTTCATTCATTGGAGCTATTATTTTTGCCTACATTCCTTTTAAGTATCCTACAGACTCTCCTTTTGATTTGTTTATTCCAGGACCTGTAACCATTGCTCTGTTATTGGTAGTTTTGCTTTCACTGAGAAGGCAAAAGTTAAGCATTAATTAATAATTTTATGTTAAACAAAAAGATAGTACATTTGCAAATTTAATGCGAGTTTGGTTAGTACAAAGAGCTGAATCGACTCCTCACGATGATGATGGGGACAGAAGGCTTCTACGTAATGGTATTTTAGCAGATATCTTACAGTCTCAGGGTCATGAAGTTATTTGGTGGACTTCAGCATTTGATCATGTTGTCAAAAGAAAAAGACACAAGGAATCAACTCGAGTGCAAGTTAAAGAAAATTATTACGTACATTATTTGAAGTGCTTTGGGTATAGAAGAAATATTTCATTATCGCGGTTGATTGATAATCAAGTTGTTTCTCATCAATTCAAAAAAGAGGCCGAATTAGACCCTATTAAACCAGATATTATTTTGACCTCTATACCTTCAGTTGAACTTTCTCAGGAGGTTTTGCGATACGCCAATAAAAATAAAATTCCCATTGTGCTTGATATTCGAGATTTATGGCCTGATGTATTTCTAGAGCTCTTACCGAAATATTTTGGTTGGCTGGTCAAGATTCTCACACTGCCAATGAAAAAAAGTTTGATTGATATTTGTAGTAAGGCTACTGCAATTTCTGGAATTACCGATGAATTCATCAATTGGGGTATTGAGCATTCAAATAGAAAGAGAAGCAATCAAGATATTTGTTTCCCGATGGCTTATATAAAAGAAGATATTAGTGATGAGAAAAAAAGCGATTCCTATCTTTTCTGGGAAAAGTATGGAGTTTTGCAGAATGACAAAGTTTTGAATGTAGTTTTCTTAGGTACTTTTACCAAAAGTTTCGAATTTGAGACAATTTTTTCTGCTGCAAAAATCTTACAAGATCAAGACGCAAAAGTACGTTTTATTTTCTGCGGAATAGGAGCAAAAGAAGAAAAAGTTAGACAGTTATGCAAAAAATTAAATAATTGTATTTTTGCTGGATGGATTAATACATCGCAGATAAAAGTTATTTTAGAACTATCAGATGTGGGCCTTGCACCGTATATACAAGTCAAGAATTTTTCTGAAAATATTCCAAATAAGCCAGCTGAATACTTATCAGAAAATTTATTAATAGCTACTTCTCTGGAGAAAGGTAAGCTGTGTGAATTAATTAATTCAAGGGATTGTGGCTTATCATATGGTAGAGATGCTCAGAAACTTGCTTCTTTTTTAGAAAATTTAAGTGTTAATGATGCTGAACGAGCAAAGTTAGCAAAAAATGCAGAAAATGTATTCTCCAACGAACTAGATGGTAAAAAGATCTATGATTCCATGACAATGTATTTAGAAAAATTATCCTATGAAAGCTCGGTTCCTGGAAGCAACTACTACAAGTAAATTATTTTTAGATCTTATGACCTTTTACAAAAAAAGTAATCATTAGTTAAAATATGCTTACATAATAGAATATAATGAGGTTTATTACTCAGAAAAGACTCAACTCTAAAGACTTGCTTCTTAAAACCACATATCAAAAATTTAAATATGAAAAGTCAA
>MDSX01064942.1_pt1 | contig 10083 bp, 5 predicted proteins | sample 811141 | NCBI WGS metagenome assembly MDSX01 (sample SAMN05326642, study PRJNA326480) | marine metagenome | isolation source: seawater | place: Atlantic Ocean: South East | collected 2010
AACTTACCAGTTGAGCATGAATTCGTGGAACCCGTTCGACACGAAGGTTGCGAAGACGATCTTATCGGTGGATAGGGCGTCCGCGTAGCCGCTGGTCTGTTTCCCCGCGTTGGCGATGGCCACGGCGGCGTCGGTGTCCGCGGCGTGGGTGCGTTGGTCGACCGTGAGCGCGGCGGTCCCCGCCACGAGCTTCTTCGTGCCTTGTCTTCCGGTGGTGCCCTCATCCTTCTTCGTGTCTCGTCCGCGCTCCGCGCCGCCCACCGGTGGGGCCCGAGAGGGTGGCGGTTTTGACCGCGTGCGTCGGGGTTTCGGCGGTAGCGGCGAGTCGAAGGCATCGACGTGGACCGTGTCGTCGTTCACTCCCGGCTTCTCGACGACGACCGCGACGCCCAGATTCTCATCGTTCGACGCCGAGGAACGATGATGGGACCCAGGATCTGCGGTGGTCGCCGCGCCGTCGCCGTCCACACCGCCCCCCGGGTGCGGCCCCAGGACTCGCGAGCCGAGCCCCAGGACCCCGATGATGAGCAGCAGGGGGAGCACGCGCCGGCTGATCCGACGCCTCGGTCCCGCCATCCCTCGCAACCCCGGGTGCCCCGCCCACTGACAGGAATCGAAATCGATTTCTCGGAGTCAGCGTAACTTTATATCCCACTCGGCACGGGTCATAGCTTCCCGCGCACCGCCGACGGCGCCCGCGCGCACGCGGCCCACGCCGTAACACGCGACATGAACGCTAAGGACCAGCCCATGGATAGCAATGTCATTGGAGTAGAGGTGAGTGCGACGCGCGAATCCGCCGCCCGTGATGAACGAGGCGCGTCCCGCCGCGTCGTCCCTTGGCGCATGCCGAAGGCCGCGGGCTCCCATGGTTTGACCAACGACGCGTCCCGCCATGACCACCCGCGCCCATTCCGCTGACCATCCTCGCCCTTCCCGATCCCCCCCGACGTTCCCAGGATGTGTGTGAGTACCACGATGGCGCGCACGATCGCCTACGCGAACGGAACCCGGCGTCGGCGCCCCACAACCCCGGGCCCGACGCCCCCCACATTCCCGCCCTTTCCAGCCCGTCGCCCACGTCGAACGTTTCGTCCGTGTTCTACCGCGAGCGCGCACCTGACATCGCACTCCGTTTCCCTTCCCACGCAGTCATCGACCCGGCAGAGATCGACCCGGTGCTCAAACACCTCGGCCCGCTCCTCAACTCCCCGCGCGGCGGCGTCGGCCCACCCCGCACCGGCGCCCCCCGAGGAGGAAGCGGACACAACCTCATCTCGCACTCCGTCGCGCCCGCGCCCGGCCAACTCGGCCGCATGCCCTCCGTCCCAGCCGACGCCGGCGCCTTCTTCGACGAGACCGACCTCGCCAACCTCGACGGCGTCCTCGACTTTGACAACATCGGAGGACACAACGGAGGCCAGATGGACGGAGTCCTCAGGCAATCCGGCAACTTTGGCATGCCCCAAGGGTACATAATGGACGTAGACCGAGCCAACACGACTGGGGACATGGACCACGCGGGTGGCCTCAACACGTCATCCGAGGACCTGGACTTTTACGGCAGCGACCACGAACATAACGACGGAAGCGGTAACAAGAAAGGGAAGAAAGGACACGGCCGGCGGCACAGCGGCGAGAGCTTCGAGATTGGCGGGATGGAGCAGATTGACACCAGCGACTTGGACCCGAAGGATCCAAAGTACCGACGTCGCATACAGAACCGGATGGCGTCGGCGCGGTTCAGGGCCAAGGCGAAGGAGCGGCAGCAGGAGCTGGACAGGCTCAAGTCGCAGGTGACGCAGTTAAGGCGGGAGAAGGGCGACCTGGAGGCGCAGTGCCGCAACCTCAACGTGCTCATCGCCACGGCGGCGGAGCAGCACAGGACGTCGACGATGGCGTGGATCGTGGACCACTTTTGGCTCCGGCGAAAGGTTCACTTCAAGACGCTGGCCAACAGCGTGCGATGGATGGTGCGTGGGCAGTACAGGAAAGGCATGACGGACGCGGTGCTGAGGGCCAAGCTCGCGGCGGAAGGGATCGTCATGGAGGAGAGCTCGCACGCGCACGACGACGGCGATGAATCCGACGTGTCCATGGATGACGCCGGCTTCGATAAAAACAATCCAGATGAACAATCCAGGCGAATGGAAAGACGCGTCCTCGGAGGCCGGAATCAAGGTAACCCCGGCCAGACGTTGGGTGAGATCATGGCGGGCGATGACGAGAGCGGTAAGCCCACGTTGTCGCCCAACACGAGCTGGAAACTGTGGGCGACGCTGCAAAAGCTCGGCAGTTTCGGTCGGAGCAAGCCGGTGAACCCCGACACGGGCGAGCCCATCGACAGACCTTACACCCGCTGAGTGAGTGGTGCTAAATATCAAATGCTAAATACCAAATAGACCGCTAAACACGTATCTCATCAATCGCCGTTGACCTGGCGTAAGGCGTGGACGAGCACCGGCGCGAGCGCGGCGCAGTTCTCCGCCGCGGCTTTCGGCCGGCCCGGGAGGTTGACAACCAGACACCTGTCCCTGATCCCCGCGACTCCCCGGCTCAGCATCGCGTGCGGCTCGTGCGTCAACGCCGACGCCGTCATCGCGTGCGCGATACCCGGCACCAGCTTGTGCAGCACGGACGCGGTAGCCTCCGGTGTGACGTCCCTGGGCGCGCATCCCGTGCCGCCGGTGGTCAACACCAGGTTGCATCCCGTCGCCGTCATCTCCTTGATCTTGGACGCGATCTGCGACCGATCGTCCGGGACGATGTGCCTCTGCGTGGACTCCACGTGTAAGGCGGATGGATTCCCGTGATTATTCGCGATGGCGGTGATGGCGTGTAAGACGGATGGGCCGCTCTCGTCGGCGTACTCTCCCGAGAATGCTCGATCGCTGACGGTGAGGATGCCGAGTCGGATGGCGACGGGCCCGCGGATCTGTGATGCGACGGGGCCCGTTCGCTGCCCGGATGCCGCCGTGCCCGGGGGGGCGCACTCGTCCGCCGGGGTGCAGCACACGTCGGAGAGGACGGTGGGCGATTGTTTAGGTAAAGGCGCGGCGCCCGCCGGTCGTGGTGCGGGTGGTGCGAGGAGATCCTCGTCGTGCTTCGCGTGCCGGTGCTTGTCCCCTTCGAACGCCGCCATCTGCGTCTCCGTGGCTTTCGCCTGGTATTTCTTCTTCCAATCGCCGTAAAGTTCGCCGTACACAGCCTCCAGCGCCTCGTCGTAGGTCATGTACGCGTCGCCCTGCGTCCGCGCGCCCTTGAGATACCACTTGCCGAGGCAGTTGCGGCAAAATCCGGCGAGATTCATCATGTCGATGTTCTGGGAGTCCGTCCGCGCCTGGAGATGCGCCACGAGTTGGCGGAAGGCGTAGGCCTCGATCTCGGTGCGCGTCGACGCCATGGCGAGGAAGGCGTCGGTGTCTCGTCTCGGGTGCTAATGCGGGTGCTGATGCCCGTCCTGAAGAGTGAGGCGAGTGCTTCAACTCTTTTTCACAGCTGTGTCGTCATCAGGACCTTTCTAAAGTTTGCAAGAGTTTCAAACCGCACTCCAACGCCGCCCCCGACCATGCCCCCTACCGACGCCGCGCCCCCCGCGTGTATCGTCGTCACCGGCGTGCAGGGATCCGGCAAGACGGCGATGGCCAACGCGACACTCGCGTCCTTTCTCCCCGACACCGCGCGAGGAACCCCGTCCGAGTCGACCGCGCCGGACGGCAAAGACACCGTGGACGTCACGACCCTCCTCGAGGGCGCCGCACTCGGTGCGCCGTCGATGCCGTCCACCGAGCGGATATCCGCGCAGGAGTCCGCCGACCTCGAAGCTCACCCCGACGGCGTCGCCACCGCGAACCGGGTCGCGACGCGGGGCGGCGTGTTGCCGACGGGGGTCACGACGCGAGTCACGACCCGCGTCGTTCCCGCGCCCGAACACGCGTCCTTCGCCGCGCGCGTCTCCGTCACGTACGCGAACGAGGCGGAGATCCACGCGCTCATCCAGCGCGCGCGGCTGGCGCACGGCGAGTCACGCGGGCCCCCGCTACGCGCCGCCGCCGATGAAGCCGCGTACTCGCACTCGGACTCGGACTCGGACACGTCCGCGGAGTCCTCCTCCCACGCCGACGCCGAAGTTCGCCGCAACCCGTCGGGTCTCACCGCGCGGGACCTCGGGCGCGTCGCCGCGGTGCTCGGCGTGCGCACACGCGACGTACCGGCCGCGATACGCGACAGGTCCAAGCCGTACCTCCCGAGCCGCTTCGTGGAACTCCTCGGTAAAACCCGAGTGGTCGAGTTTAGGTCGCTGAGAAAAGGCAAGGCGAAAAGGGGGCGGCCTCGCAAGGACGCTAAGACTAAAAAAGAACACACGAAAACCCCGACATTGACCGGCGCGGTCGTCGACGCGGTTCGTGCGTACCTATGCCGCGTGGCGCACGGCGATTGGTCCAGGTGGGGTTGCATCGCGGGGGACGTCCTCGTGGAGCTGCGAATGAGAACCAACGAAGGCGAAATGAGTGGAAACGAACGCGATTTCAACGTCAGCGTCGTCGACTCCCCCGGCGCGCCTTTGACCAAATACACGTGGACCAATCACCACTCGCGCGCTCACCTCGTCCGCGCGTTAGCGTCCACGCCCCTGGACGCGCTCCTGTGCGTCTGCGACGGCGGGTTCGGGCCGAGCCGGGAGCTCCGCGGGGCGCTGAGGGAGAGCGGTTGCCTCGATCGTATGGTCTCCAGCCCCGACGGCGGCGCCATGGCGTTGGCGTGGCCCCTCGATAAGCTCGTCGGCACGGACCCGAGTATATCGCTGGACCCGGATGTATACGTCGCGATGCAGACGAAGCTCGCGGAGCGGGGCCAAGGAAGCGAACTGGACGGCTCGGAGGACGACGACGACTCAGAGGACTCTGGGTTCGACTCCTCTGGGTTCGATGAAGGCATCGTGGGCGCCCGATCGATCGAGCGCCGCCTCTCCGGCGGCGCTTCAACTCCGGACGAGAGCTGGACGCGGTGCCTCGCGCGTGCCGCCGGGAGGAACGGGGGTATCGTGAAAGGGGCCATGGCGTCGCAACCGGTGCACACGTTCTTCGGCGCCGTCCGCGACTCTGGACCAAAGACGAAGTTCCGGTACGTTTATTTTAATTCTCGTATGTGCAATTAGAGTGATGACATCGTGTTTTGTTTACAGCGATTCATTCCCTGAGCTGGTCCGGTACCTCACAGAACGCACACGCGACGGCACCGCGTTGAGGCACCGCCGCAGGGGCGGTGAGTGCAACGGCGACGGTGAAGAGAGGCCGATGAAGAGCGCGGTGATCGCCGTCGCGTCCAGAAACGTCCAGAAGAAGAGGAAAGGGGACGACGCGTGGGGCGCGATTGAAGCGAACAAGGAGGCAGACGAGGAGGACGAGACAGAGAAACCGAGGTTGGCGGTGAAGCCGAAACCCCTTATCGGTTCCGTCGAGAACGTGAAGCCGTTCGTCGAGTCGAAGGTTCCTTTGACGGCTGGTCTCCACCCGCGCGAGCCCCTGCGCGACGTGTCCGCCGAGCGAAGGAGGGCCGACAACGCCGAGGACGCCTCGAAGAAGAAGGGGCTTTCCCGGGTCCTCGCGAAGGGGGATCCGTCGATGCGGATGGGACCGCTCGAGGCGGCCGCTCGAGGGGTCGGTGGGGCCGGGGGTAAGGGCCGGGGTGGTAGGGGCCTTGGGGTTCCGGCGCGGAAGGTTCAGTTCACCCCCAGTTGCGAGGTCGGCGCCGGGGTCGGGGTCGGGGTCAAAAAGTCGGGTGTGAAGCGGGACGACGACGATTACCAGTCTGGAAAAAAGGTATCGGCAAATGCAAATGCAAATGCGTCGGGAGTGCCTTGGTGGGAGAGGAAGCTTTGAGGGAGGACGACGACGTGGCGCGAGGTGAGAGACGAATGTAACGAGAGTTGACGATGTGCACGACGAGCGGGGCGATGGCCGGACCCGAGACGCGCGACCTAGCGGCGGCCTTCGACCCGCGAGGTTGTTGAACATGCGTTTTTGACGACAACTTTTTTCTTCGCGACCTTTCGGGACTTGGGCAGTTTTGATCTACATTTCCGACTGTGTCGGTCGTCTGTCACTCGGGTGCCCTCATCAGTGCCGAGGCGGTGCCACACGTAGAGGCGCGCGAGGCACCGGAGCTGACCGACCCGGGACCTCATCACGCGTTTGGATACGTAGCACATAGCCGCCGGGAGTCGCAGCCGATAGGGCGAGATGACTCCTTAGACCGGGTCACGTAGGAAGGTATATTTTCGGGTTGGCGGTCGGCCTCGCAGCTTCCGATGGCGGAGCAGACCCCTCCCGGGGGCCCGCGCCCTCCGAGGATCTCAGCCTCCTTCCACGACTTCGCCGACGTGGGTAGGACGGAAAAATCCCCGACGCCGACCTACGCGGCGGCCGCGAGGAAGGCTGCGATGGAGACCAGCCCCGCGACGCCCGTCTCGGCGACCCCATCGCATACGCGAGCGGCTCCAGAGACGGAGCCCCGGGTTCGCCACCAAGTGGACGGGGTCGATGACGGCCGCCGAGTGGACCCCCCCGCGACGTCCGCGAAGGCGAAGCACGGGGTCGGGAACGCGCTGGAGACCACGACGGAGGTCCACCTTCGCCTCGCGCTCCCGCACGTCCGAGCGGCGCTCCGGCAGCTCCGCAACAGCTGCCGGTCGCACGTCGCGACGCACGCGGAAGGCACGGGATCTGCGCCCCTTCGCCCGCCGGAGGTGCCGGTGGACGGCGCGTCGCGCGCGACGTCCGCGGAGGTCGCCGCGGAGATCAGCGTGTTGACATCCGCGCTCATGGAGATGGACGCGGAGGCGCTGAGGGCCTGCGTCAAGTTCGTGGTGGTGCAGGTGCGCAGGCTCCTAGAGGTGACCGCGAAACGATCGCCGGAGAAGGTTTTCCTCGGCACCCTGCTCTTCTCGCTCTCACGGTTCATGCCCCTCGTGGCGTCGTACGAGGAAACGAACCCGGGGAAGGCATCCACCACGGACCTCACCGCGCTGGACGATACAGAAGGTGAAGCGGCGGACGCCCCAGAGGCCGTGACAGAAGCCGCGAGAGCCGCCAGGCTCGAGCAGGACAAGGCTTCGGCGCTGATCGATCGATTGATGAGCCACAGGTCCTTGGACGGATCCCGCGACAAGATCGAGGAACGGCAACGGCCGGACATGACACGAAACGTCGCGACGATCATCGCCGCCCTGCGTTCCTACGCAGCGTCCGTGAGTGCGTGGCAGACAACCGTGGTGGACCACGAGTTTCAACCGGGCGGACCGGGACGGATCCAATCGCCGCCGCCGCATATCCACTCGCCGCACCCGGGAATCGTGCTGCGATCGCACAGGTCGTACTCACGAGGGCTGGACGTGAACGACGCGTGCTCACCGCACGTGGCCAAAGCCGAGAGCGTCCACACCGAGGAGGGCAGCGATGAGGACGCCAGGAAGGGGGTAAGCGACGAGGACGAGCCCGCTGTTAATAAATCAGAGCGGCGGAAATCTAGGGACGAGGAGGTGAGCAGGATCGAGACTTTGCGGGAGCGGGACCGAGCGGAAGGGGCCTTTGGCGGCGTGGGTAGCGAGGATGTCGTCAACGCTCCCGGAGGGATCGCATCGCCGGGGTTACGGCGGAGTTACTCGGTCGCGTCGGCGACGCTGGTGGCAGAGGCGGCGGCGAGGGCCATCCAGGAACAGATGCGATCGCAGGCGCCCAAGTTCGAGGTCATCTCCGAGGGACCGGTGCCACCGCGGTCGCCAACGCGTGAGGGTACCGGCGACAAAGCCCCCCGCGTATCCATCGGTGAGCAGCAGAGGCTCACGTACGCGAGCGCGCTGGGCGTGAAGAAGGAAAGCCCGCCCGATGAAGAAACTAAGGACGCCGCGAAGAAGAGCCCGTTGAAGACGAGCCCGCCGGATAGAAACACAAACACCGCTTCCTTCGCGATGCGGCTGGGATCATCGGCGACGGGATCGCCGCCCTCGGGTTCACCGCCCGCCGCCAAACCGTACCGCGACGCGCTCCTCCCGCCCCAGCGCGAGCAAGGCAAGCGCACGCAGGCGAACCCGATGCTGGCTCAGATTCTGACCAAGAACGCCGTCTCCGCTAGTTCACTCGGCCGATCGTCCAACGCCGGGAGCGGGCCGGGCAGCGCCGCGGGTGACTACCACCGCGGGTCCCCGCCGAGCGCGTTCGGCTTCGCGGCACACGCGGGTAGCTCCCCGTCAGGGTCAGGGTCGGGGAGGTCGTCGCGGCACCGGGGGGGGGCGCACTCCCCGAGGGTCAGCGTCGGAGGGTCACCGAGGCAGCACTCCGCGCCTCTCCCCGCGGCTGAGCCCGGGTACATCATATGCAGGATCTGCGAAAAACCGTGGCCGGAGGAGGGCCTGGTGCCGCACTCGCTGTGCTGCGGAGCACTGAGGGACGTCGATTTCGCGCTCGAATCCAACGTCGGGATCGATGAACGGTTCCAGGCGACGCTCCAGACGCTCGAGGACGCCTCCATGACCCGAGGCGTTTGCCTCACGCCGCAGGGTTTCAACCCGGGGCAAGGCGCGCCAACCGTGATGACCGACGAGGAGCACGCGTCCTTCGAGCGGTTCAGAATCGCCGCGGTGGAGATCACGCGGGAGTTGGCGCGGCGCGCGAGCGTCGAGCCGACGGGGGGGGTATCTCCGATCTTCGTCGGGCAGACTGCTGAGAACCTCGAACGTTTATTGGATGAAAACGCCGGAGCCGGCCACCACGTCACGGCTTCCGCGGTGACCCACTTACTGTGGCTACTTCAACGGTGGTGGGAGGAGTCCATGGCGATGAACAGCGGGCCGAGCAGCTCACCGGGCGACGACCCGGGGGGGCGGGCCGTCGGGGGTAGGTCGCTTCACAGGAGCAATAGCCAGAGCTCCGGGCTGTCCATCGACCTCACCTCGGAGGACTTCGGGGGCAAAATGCATTTCTCGCCGCCGGTACGGCCGGGCTCGCTGGTTGACTTCCGACCGAGGCTGTCCATCGCGTCGCAGCACTCGCAGCACTCGCAACACCAGCACAGCATCGACGATTTCGAGGTTTTGAAGCTCATCAGCTCAGGCGCCTACGGCAAGGTGTACCTGTGCAGGAAGCACACCACCGGGGACACGTACGCCATCAAGATTATGCGCAAGCGCGATTTACTGTACAAGAACATGACCTCGCAGGCGATGGCGGAGCGCGACGCGCTCATCCACACCGATAACCCGTTCATCATCAAGCTCTTCTACTCGTTCGCGTCGCACAGGCACCTGTACATGGTCACGGAGTACGCAAACGGCGGCGATTTGTACTCTTTGCTTCAAAACTTGGGAAGGTTGGGCGAGGACCACGCGAGGCAGTACGCGGCGGAGATTGTTTTGGCGTTGGATTATTGCCACGACCGGGGTATCATCCACAGGGACGTGAAACCCGATAACTTGCTCATCGCGGGCAACGGGCACATCAAGCTCACGGACTTTGGCCTCTCCAACATCGGCATATCGCGCGAGCAGCGCAACCACGGAAGCCAGCACGGCGGCGGCGGCGAAGGTAACAGGGTAATTCCCGAGAGTAACAGCGACGCGGGCAATTCTCAGCGCGGTGTCCCCAGCCGCCGGTTCAGCGCCGGTACCATCGGCACGGGAAGCGCCGCGGGGTCCAGGGCTGGGTCCACGCTCGGGATTGGGCAACTGAGGGCGAGCGGGCGGGCACCGTCCTCGATGAATCCGTCCCCCGAAAACTCTGGGCACGGCCGCACGCAAGCCTTGGCCGCGCTGCGGAACCCCTCGGGCCTGGGTTCACGGATACAGTCGCCGGTGAAACCGCCCAGGGGTGAGGGTGTCGGTGCGTACGCGTCGACGTACGCCACGTCGATCGCCGACAGCGACGCGGGCACCGCGGTGAGCTCCGAGGGTTTAGGGTCCAGGGGTATGACTTCGATGTTTGATTTTTCGCACTCCGTCATGCAGTCGCAGGGAGCCGCCGCGATACAGGGCATGGCCAAGGGAACCCCGGACTACCTGGCGCCCGAGGTTTTGCTCTGTGAGCCGTA